>Ga0070696_100000413_pt1 | contig 26661 bp, 18 predicted proteins | sample KBSK1253metaG_FD_65474 | JGI IMG/M metagenome (GOLD analysis project Ga0070696, IMG submission 65474) | Corn, switchgrass and miscanthus rhizosphere microbial communities from Kellogg Biological Station, Michigan, USA - KBS K1-25-3 metaG | ecosystem: Host-associated > Plants > Roots >... | reverse complement strand
GAGGGAAGTTCCAAGGGCCTTTGGAACGTTGAGCGGTCAATGACCGTGGCTGGATTGAAGAGAACGAGATCGGCGAAGGCTCCTTCGCGAAGGACGCCGCGATCTTTCCAGCCGAGTCGCTTCGCGGGCAAGTAGGTCATCTTACGGATTGCTTTTGGCAGCGTGAGCCATTTTTTCTCCCGGACGTAAAGACCAAGTACGCGGGGAAATGTTCCAGCACTTCGCGGATGCCCTAAGCCAATGCCTCCATCGCTTGCAACCATGACCCAAGGTTGCTGGTAAAACTCCTTGATGTCGCGTTCGACCATGGATTGCCCAATGACGGAGGCTTCCGTGCCGGCGGCATCGCCTTCGCGGATGATGCGGATATACATCTCGACGGGAGAAATGCCGCGCTGATTGGCAAGGTCCTCTATCGTGTGGGTCTGATAGGCGGTGTTCGGCGGAAACTCATCGATCGTGACGTGACTGGGCCCGCCGACGTCGGCCAGGGCTTTGGCGACGCTTTGCGGATCTTCGTACTGCTTATTTGGCACGAGGACTTTGATGGTCGAAGCCCAGGCGTCGTAAGGATAGCAATCCGCGAGAAAATCGAGACCGCGCTTGCGCGCCGCTTCGATCACGCGGATGTACTGCGGCGCCTTGCCCCAAACGCTGACGGTGCCGAGCTTGATGTGCGAATGCTCGACGGGGATGTGGGCGCGCTCGCCGATAGCGATCTCTTCCTCCAAGGCCTTAAACGAGAGGTCAGCTTCGTCGCGGATGTGCGTCATGTAAAAGCCATGGAACTTGGCCGCGGCGGTTGCGAGAGCGACGACTTCATCGGTGGTGCTGTAGCTGCCCATGTCGTATTCGAGACCGCTGGAAAGGCCGATGGCGCCTTCGCGCATACCTTGATCGACGAGCAGCGCCATTTTTTCGATCTCCGCCGGTGTTGAAGCGCGTTGGTAATCCTTGCCGAGAACTTGTTCGCGAACAGTGGCGTGGCCGATGAGGACGGCGAGATTTAGCGAAACCGGGTTCTTGCGGCGCATATCCAGCCAGGCTGCGATCGGCCAAGGCGAACTACCGTCGGCGCCAAAAATTACAGTGGTAATGCCTTGCGCGATTTGAGTTTCGGCCAGGGGATCCTTGTCGAGGCCCTGGGTGGAATGGTTGTGAATGTCGATGAAGCCTGGAGCGAGGACAAGGCCCTTTGCGTCGATGACGGGTTCGTCTTTTTTTGGTTTGAAGTCGCCCACATTGACGATGCGGTCGCCGGAGATGCGGACATTGACTTTGCGCAAAGATGCACCGGTGCCATCGGCGACCCGGCCGTTAATGATGACCGTGGAAGCTGATTTTTCCTGCGAGCTGGCCAAGCCACAGGCGAGGGCGATAGCGAAAAACAAGAGAACAAATTTGAGCTGGGAGATGCAAAACATGGATGTTCCTCGAAAAAAGTCCAAGGTGCTTCGGTTCATGCCCCACCTATATACCAACGAGAGCGAAGCGGGAAGGAAAACACGAGATATCGCTACTGGGCGACTGCCGCGAGAGCCTTCTCCGCCAGTTCTTTTGCGCCGGGCTTGCCGGTCAAAACAAGATTTGCCCATTCCACCCCGACATGCGATAGGCGAACGGCCTCGCTGGTAAGCGACTCCGGCCCGCCGGAATCTGTGTTGCCGAAATAGATGCGATCCATCGGTTGCGCGGCCGCAATGCGGTTTTTTGTGTATTGACCGGGCGTGGCCAGGAACATGGGATGGCCTCGGCGATAAATGCGCACCTCGACGGGATCGACGTTGAACTCCGGAAGGACTTTCTGAAAATCGGTGAGAACGCGCGCGGCGAGCGTCTTGCAGTCGGCCTCGTCGAGGAGAGTGGAACGTTGCTCCTCACGCAGCGGAGTGTAAAAAGTAAGAATGTTGTTTTTTTGCTTGTAGCCGGGATTGTTGCGGACAGTCCAGTCGGCGACGATGAAGTCGGTGAAGGAGTTGCCAGGGCACCAATTGTCGTAGCCGCGATTGTAGACGGGCTTGTCGAAGATGAGGTTGACGACAGGATAAGGCGCGTAACGCGTGCGGCGCATGGCGGTTTTCTGATCGATCGGCAAGTCCAGGACGATGCGCGAAGTGATGTGCTTGGGAGTGCACATCAAAACGGCTTTCGCGGACACGGTCGTGAGCTTTCCTTCGCGGAGATAAGTGACGTCAACCGTGTTTTTGTTCTGGACGACGGAGATAACTGCGGCGTCGCCGAGCATGCGTTCATTGTATTTTGGAAGCAGGACTTCGACGAGCTTGTGCGTGATGCAGCCAAGACCTCCGGGTAAAATAGCGCGCTTGCCGTCGCCGCCGATGAGGAGATCCTGGGCGTTGTAAAGGCCGACATACGCGGAAGTGTCTGGGGTGGTGGCGCCCCAGTTGGAAAGGCCGAAGATATCCCACCACTGCTTGATTTCTGGCGCATAGCCAGAGGTGAATTGCGAAAGGGGAAGGGCGTCCAGTTCGGCCATGCGCTCTTTAATTTTCATCTTCAAGATGTCTTCGCGGAATTTCAGGAAGCTGGCGACAACTTCCTTTGGGTAGGGAAGCTGGGTAATGCCGGTTTTCCAGGTGTCAGGGACGTAAGTCTTATTTACGAGCGTGGGGTCGGGCATGCTGACGAGCGGGAGTTTCAGGCCGAGCTCGGCGGCGAGCTGGTCGCCGTCATCACCGCGATAGGCATAAGCAGCGCCGGTGGAGAAAGGCTGGCCGTCGAATTCTTCCTGGTAGGCGTTGCCGCCGAAGTGATTTTCTTTTTCGAGCAGAAGCCAATCCTTGCCGCGCAAGAAATAGGCGGCGGAAAGGCCCGCAACGCCTCCGCCAACGATAACGATGTCGGCTTTCAAGGTGGCGGCAGGGTGTTCGAAATGGCGGCCATCGCGGACCTGGTGGCAGATTTCGAAATGTTCGCCATCGACGCGCGGCGCGCTATCGGGCTTGGAATCCAGCGCGGAGATCAGAGCGGTGTCAACCGGACAACCCGAGGCGACCGAGCCCGCCACTACAAATCTGATGAATTCACGGCGCGAGTGAGACATTTACGCTCCTAAGGCCTTTCGAGTAGTTGCTGCGCTTCCGTGCTGACGCCTCGCATGCGGATGCGATACCAAATAATGATGAGAGCTACGGAAACGGCAAAAATAATGGTGGAGACGGCGTTAATTTCCGGCGTGATGCCGCGGCGCAAGCGTCCCCAGATTTCAAGCGGGAGTGTGTTGTCGCGGCCGGTGAGGAAAAAGGCGACAGCGATTTCATCCATCGAGAGCGTGAAGATAAGCAGCCCCGCGGCGATGAGTGAGATCTTGAGATTTGGCAGCGTGATACGCCAGAAAGTTTGCCAAGGCGTCGCGCCGAGATCGAGCGAAGCTTCTTCCTGCTCACGGTCGATTTTTTGAAGGCCGGCGAAAAGTTCGGTGGTGGCAACCGAAATGAGGGCCGTGCCGTGGCCGAGAAAAACGGTGAGCAAGCTGAGGTGCATGCCAGCAAAGACAGCAAGCATCTCCAACGAAAGGCCCGTGATGATGCCGGGAAGAATGAGCGGGAGAAGAACGAGCCTGCGGAAAAGGGCTTTGCCGGGGAAGCTGGCGCGATCGAGAGCGAGTGCGGCGAGCAAGCCCAGGATGAGCGAAAGCGCTACGGCGCCTGAGGCGACGAGGAGACTGTTGACCACAGAATCCCAAATGGCGCCGTCGGCGAAGAGTTGGCTGTACCAATCGAGCGTGAGATGGCGCGGCGGAAATCCGCCGACGCCATCGCGATTGAAGGAATATAGAATGAGCACGACAATGGGCAGATAAATAAAAGCAAAGACGAGCGCTGCGTAAAGGGCAAGAAAGGGAGAGCGGCGAGTTGGAGATTTGCGGCTCATTTGAACGACCAGCGCCTTTCGAGGCGTTCGGCAAAGAAGAGCAGCGAAAGCGTAATGAGCAGGATACAGACGGAGATCGCGGCGCCGAGCGGCCAATCGTAAGTTGCGCCGAAGAGAGTTTGCACGATGTTGGCGATCATAGTGCCGGACGAGCCGCCGACGAGGAGCGGAGCGAGGAAATCGCCCAGTGAGAGCACGAACGCAAACGTTGCGCCCGCCAGGAGGCCGGGCATCGATAGCGGAAGAATCACGCGGAAGAAAGTAGAAATAGGAGCAGCGCCGAGATCCTGCGAGGCTTCGACGAGCGGGCGGGGGATGTGCTCGAGCGATGCATAGATGGGAAGGAAGACGAACGGTGTGTAGATATGAGTGAGCACGAGCACGACGGCGAAGGGGCTGTAAAGGAGGACGCTGACGGGCTCATGAGTGATATGGAAGTATTGCAGGAACCCGTTCAGCACACCCTCGCTGCCGAGAATTGTTTTCCAGGCATACCCGCGCACGAGGTAGCTGACCCACAGCGGCACGATGACGAGTTGATAGAGCAATTCCTTGCGCGCGCCGGAATGAAACGAGAGGTAATAGGCGAGCGGGTAGCCGAGGAGGAGAGAACACAGCATCACGGACGCGGCGATACGCATGGTGCGGAAGAGGACTTCTGCATAGAGGGAATTTGTGAACAGTTTTTGGTAGTTGGTGAGATTCCAGTGATGGACAAGAGTACCGTCTTGCACGGCCCAGAAGCTATGCGCAAACATCAGCGCGTAGGGCAGCAGGAGGAAGAGCCCTACCCAAAGAAGCGGTGGAGCGGAGACGAGTGTCTTGTATGTGCGCGAGTACATGGCCGAAGTCAGTCCGTGACGCGGATTGCGTCCGCAATCGAGAATACAAAATCGCGGTCGCCATTGAGCGGACCGCACGCAGGAAGCCGCACGCGCAACAACTGACCCGCCCCGCAATCCACTTCGAGCAGTTCGCTGGCTCCGCCATAGATTTGCTGGCGAACGGAACCGCGAAACTTTACTTCGAACGTCTGCCGTTTACCGTCCGGGCTCAAGCGAATCGCTTCCGGACGGAGCGAAAAAACCGCGGGACCATCCATGTCCTCAGGGCCAGCGCAGAACACCGCAAGTTGCGATGCTGCGGAGGATTTCTCCTTGGAGCAAATTGGTTTGGCCGATGAATTGCGCTGTGTAGGCCGTGGCGGGGCGCGCGTAAATATCGCGCGGCGAAGCGACTTGTTCGAGCGCGCCGTCGCGAAGCAGCGCGATGCGGTCGGAGAGGGCCATGGCTTCTTCCTGGTCGTGCGTGACGAAGAGGAAAGTGATTCCGACTTCGCGTTGCAATGCTTTCAATTCGCTCTGCATCTCTTTGCGCAGATTGGCGTCCAGCGCCGAGAGCGGCTCATCGAGGAGCAGGAGTTGCGGCCGGTTCACCAATGCGCGCGCCAGAGCCACACGCTGCTGTTGCCCGCCGCTCAAACGGGAAGGGCGTGCACCTGCAAACGCCGCCATTTTCACCATGTTCAAAGCTTCTGCTACACGCCTGGGGATTTCGTTTTTGGGAGCTCCTTGCACACGCAAACCGTACGCGACATTGTCTCGCACGCTCAAATGCGGGAACAGAGCGTAGTTTTGAAAAACGGTGTTTACGCGGCGTTTGTGAGGCGGCAACGTGTCCAGCCGCTCGCCGGACATCCAGATTTCACCTGCCGTGGGCTGTTCGAAACCGGCGATGAGGCGCAGGAGCGTGGTTTTGCCAGAGCCGCTCTCGCCGAGTAAAGTGAGAAATTCCCCTGCAGCGATGTTCAGCGAAATGCTTTTCAGGACGTCTCGTGCGCCGAATCGCTTGGCCACCGCGCGCACTTCGAGCAGGGGGGCATGTTCGTCCACGGAAGCGGGCTGCGGAATGGCGGCGGAACTCACTGCGCGGCTTTCACCTCGTTCCAAATTTCATTGTATTTGGCCCGGCGGGGCACGTCCTGCCAGAAATAAATTCGCCGCATATAGGCGTCCGGATCGTCCATGTGCAGATTCTTCGTTTCGCTCTGGCTCATGAAATTGGCGGATAAGGGATTCGCGGGGGAGTAGCCGGTCACGTCGGTCACCAATTTCTGGGTTTTCGCTTCGATCATGTATTCCAGGAACTGCCCCGCCAGTTCTTTCTGGCGGCTGTCTGCGGTGATCATCAGGTGATCGATCCAACCCGTGGTATTTTCCTTTGGGATGATTTCTCCGATCGAGAATCCGAGCTTGCGGAGCTGATTGGTCATCAGAGGCCAGCCCATGGCCGCGATGATTTCGTGGTTCTGGAAGAGATTCGTCAGCTCGCCTCCGGTGGACCAGTACTTGCGAATATTCGGCTTGAGCTCGATTAGTTTTTTCTTTACCGCTTCGAGCTGTGCATCGCTCAGGTTGTAAATCTGGTAAGGGTCGGGCTTGTCGTACCCGAGCACTTGCGCCGCCATGTAGACGCTGGAAAGCTCGTCCCACAGGGAGATTTTTCCTTTGTATTGTGGATCCCAGAGAATGCTCCAGGAATCCGGCGGTTGCTTGAAAGCTATCGTGTCATAGAGCAGCGGATTGGGCCCCCACACAAACGGGACTCCATAGGTTTGTCCGTTGATTTTGACCAGCGGAGAGTTGCGCAGCCCGGCCGAAAGCTGATTGTAGGAAGGAAACTTGGAGAGGTCGAGCGGCGCGGCGAGGCTCGCGCGCGCGATCGAGGTGGCGACATCGCTCGATGGCGAGATCACGTCATAGTTAGAAGCGCTGCCGCCACGCAGTTTGGCTACGAGCTCGTCGCTCGAACCCATGTAGGACGCAACAATTTTGCAATGATGGGCCTCTTCGAACGGGCGCACGAAGGAAGGATCCGCGTAACCCTCCCAAACGAGCAAGCTGAGCGTTGCTTCTTTTTTGTTGCAAGCGCCGCAAATCGTGGCGAGCGCCAGGATTCCGAGGACGATTGCGCGCCTATTCATTATGTCTCTCGCTTCCGTAGCATGTGAATCCCCCGCGCCCGGATTTTCTCTGCTCCACGAATGGCGCCGAATATATTCTCTATTTCGTTTTCGCCTGAAAGACTACTCTTCCGCCAACAATAGTCTCGACGACTTTTGTTTTGGCAATCTCGTGCGGATCGATATCGAAAATATTCTGCGAAACGATGATCATATCAGCCAGTTTGCCCGGCTCGATCGAGCCTTCTGTTTTTTCGCGGCGACCAGCATACGCCGCCCCAAGCGTGTAGCCTGCGACGGCTTGCGCAAGCGTGATGCGCTGTTGCGGCAACCATCCGCCTTCGGGCTTGCCCTCCCTCGTCTGTCGCGTCACAGCCATCTGCAGGCCTTCCCAGGGATTCAGAGTCACCACATTCCAATCGCTGCCGAAAGCCAGATGCCCGCCGGCTTTTGCGATGCTATTCCATGCCCACGCGCGCGAGGCCCGATCCGGTCCGGCATTGCCTGCCCAGACGCGCAGAGTGTCTTCGTCGGGGTAAGCGTGCAGAGGCTGCACGCTGGCTATCACGCCGAGTGTTCCGAAGCGAGGGATGTCCGCGGCGGTAACGGTTTCGATGTGTTCGATGCGCGGCCGCCGGTCTAACGTGTGGTTCATTTTCTCGGCGTTCTCGTAGGCGTCGAGGGCCGTGCGCACGGCGTAGTCGCCGATGGCATGCGTGAAGAGTTGCAAACCGCGCTTGTCGAGCTCCGCGACAGCCGCTTTGTATTCATCCGGGTCCCAAAACAATTTGCCCTTTGTGGATGGTTCGTCCGTGTAGGGCTCGAGCATCGCGGCGGTGTGCGATTCCACCACGCCATCGATCATCATCTTCACGACGCCCGCCGAAAGCCAGTCGCCGGTGTATTGTGTCCGGGCGGCTTCGATCGCCGCGAGATCAGTGGGACGCAATTCCGGCGGGTCCAGAAAGTAGGCGATGTACATGCGCAACGTCAAATCACCCTGGCGGCGCAACTCATCATAAAGTTCGAACAATTCGAAATCGCCGCCCGCGCTATGCACGCGCGTCAATCCATTTTCGTTGGCCCAGCGCATTCCGGCACGAAGGGCCGCGAGTTTTTCCTCGCGCGTAAGTCTCGGAACGAGTTTGCCGACAAGACTGCCCGCTGATTCTTTCAGAGCTCCCGTAGCTTCGCCGGTCTTCGGGTCACGCACAATGGCCCCGTTGGGGGGATTCGGGGTGTCCTTGTTAATTCCGGCCAGCGCGAGCGCTTTCGAATTAGCCCAGGAAGTGTGGCCGTCGTAGCCAACCAGATAAACAGGGCGGCCCGGGAAGAGTTCGTCGAGATATTTCTTGTCAGGCAGATTTTCCTCGCCGAACATCGCGTAATTCCAGCCGCCGCCGAGGATCCAGCCCTCGCCCGGGTGCTTTTCGGCGTATTCACGCAAAACGCGCTGGATGTCACTCGGATTCTTGGCGCCTTCGAGATTCGCTTGACCGAGGCTGATGGAACCTTCGAGAAAATGGATGTGGCAATCCACGAAGCCGGGCAAGACCAGCTTTCCTTCGGCGTCGATGACTTTCGTGCGCGGCCCGCGCAATTTTTCGATTTCGGCAACATCACCCACGGCGACGATCTTTTCGCCGCGAATGGCCACTGCGTGCGCCCACGCTTGCTTGTTATTGATGGTGTAGATCTTGCCGTTGATGAGGATCGTGTCCGCGGGCTGGAGCCTCGCATCCTGGGCGACAATTGTTGTAGAGATGCCCAAAGCACAGACAAAGGCAAGCGCCAAGGCAATCACGAATTTGCGCGATGTGATCATTCACAGCTCCAGAGTTGATTTTTTGCGAACTCCACGAGTCACCAGTCACTATTCCTGCGTCACTTCTTTTCAGAACGTTGGCGGCGTATTCACCCACAGCAGCCAGGCTTCGGAACGTCCAGGATTCTTCCACCGGTGCGGCGTCGAGCTTTCGAAATAGAGGCTGTCTCCGGGTTTGAGCCGGTAATGTTCATTGCTGTTCAGCCAAATTTCGAATTCACCGCGCAGAATGTGCAAGAACTCTTCGCCTTCGTGCGAATACGATTCGCCGCTGCCGCCGGGTTTGATGCGAAAAAGATGCGGTTCCATCGCCGTTTGCCCCCAGGCGAGAAGCTCCATACGCACACCGGGAGTGGTCTCGAGGACTTTTCGCTGGCCGGGACGCACGAGCCGTGGATTTTCCGCCGCGGTCTCGAAGAGAGAGAGAATATTTGTGCCGTAAAAACGCGCGATACGCCGCAGCGTGGAAACGGAGGAGCGCATTTGGCCGCGTTCCAGCGCGCTGAGGAAGCCGACGGAAACCTTCGTGGCGCGCGCCACTTGAGCGAGCGACAGTCCGCGCCCCATACGTAAGCGGCGGAAGCGCCGGCCGGGGAGGGGGGCGCTCTCCGCCGGCGCAGAGACGACGCCCTGACGCTTCAAGACGTGAACGATGGCCGGGGGATTCAGTCCGCGGGCGCGACGCAAAAAGACTGCGCGCTGCAGCAGCCGCACGTCGGCCTCGGCGTACATACGGTAGCGGCTTTTCGTGCGCTGCGGAGAGACGAGGCCCAGGGCTTCCCAGGCGCGGAGAGCGGAGGAAGAAATCCCCACGCGGCGCGCCACCTCGCTGATGCGCAGCAAGCGATGCCCCGCTCGAATTGCTGATGGCTTGGACAAATTCTTTCCGCTTGACACCGGTCCCGGCTTTCTCTAAGTTTGCTGGATTATAGTAAGGTTTCAGGGGCACAGCAACCTCGAAGATTCCGCTGTTAGAAAATTCTTCGAGACTGGGGGGTGAGTTCATGAAATCGTCCGCAGGATTTTGGCAGAGCCTTGTGCGCTGCCGTCGCAACATTCTCTCTCCGCTTTTTCTCGCACTAACCGTTCTGCTGGCTGCGCCGTTTGCCGGCGCTCAAAGCACCGGCGGCCGCATTCGCGGCACGATCAGCGATCCCAGCGGCGCCTCGGTGACGGCCGCCACTGTTACGCTTATCAATGAGGCGACGCACGCTACCCGCGACGTGCAAAGCGGCGCGAGCGGAGAATATGTCTTTATCGAAGTGCCAGTCGGCAGCTATGAGATCGATGTTACCCAGGCGGGGTTCAAGAAATATGTGCGAAAGGGAGTCGCACTGGACTTGAACCAAGTCATCAGCGTCGATATCACACTGCAGCTTGGCTCTACGGCGGAAAGTGTCGAGGTCACGGGCGCACCGCCGGTTGTGGATACAAGCTCGACGCAGCTCGGTGCCGTCGTCAACGAACGCTCTTCCACGCAACTGCCGCTAAACCAACGCGATGTGTATCAATTGCTTCAGCTCCAGCCTGGCGTTCAATCGCAGCTTGGCAATGACTTGTTCTACGGATCCGATAGGGCCGGAGTGGTCACGGTGAATGGTGGCCGCGGCCGCTCAAACAATTACACGGTGAACGGCGGCGACGGCAACGATCTCTTCGCCAACCTGCCCGCCGTGGAACCTTCGCCGGACAGCATTGAGGAGTTTCGCGTCATCTCCAATTCGTTTGATGCGGAATACGGCCGGAACTCGGGCGCGGTGGTCAACGTGGTCACCAAGTCTGGGACGAACGATTTGCACGGCAGCTTTTACGAATTTTTCCGCAACGACGTCTTGAACACGCATCCCTTTTCATTCAGTCCTTCACCAAAGCCGGCCTTCAAACAAAACCAGTTTGGCGGCACGCTCGGAGGGCCGATCAAGAAAGACAAGACCTTCTTTTTTGCCTCCTACGAGGGCCGGCGAATTGTGCAGGGGATTGTCTCTCAACCGGTCACAGTGCCCACCGCGGCGGACGTCAATGGCGACTTCTCGGGCGGAACTACATTCACAGGATCGCTTACGGATGCTACGGTTGCCGGCGTTTTGCAGGACCGGTGCGGGAGTGGTTCTTCGCTTCCCGCGAATCAACGGCTGTCGCCCGCTGCGCAGGCTCTAGTTGCCGGAGTAGCCGGGGGTGGCAACCCAGCTCCTTACAGCAGTATTTTCCTCGGGAACCAAATTCCCACGGGTTGTTTTGATCCGGTGGCACTTAGCCTTCTCCAGTATGTGCCCGGAGCTGGTGGAAGCTCCTCACAGGTCGTCACTGTTCCGGATAAGAGAGTCCGGGGCGATCAGTTTCAAATCAAGATCGACCATGCTTTTAACAACAATCAGAAAACTTCGGTGTACTACTATTTTGATGACGACAACACGCTCGACCCATTCGCGAAATTTCAAGCGGAAGGGGCTCCGCTGGGAAATTTCCCCGGCGTTTATGCAACGCGCACACAGCAAATAAACGTAAGCCACACCTCGACCTTCGGCCCGACGTCCGTCAACGAGTTCCGCTTTACCTTTTTTCGCGAGGGACAACTCAAATTTGACACCCCAACGAGGACCAACGCAATTCAAGCCTCTTGCGGGACCGGACCGGCCTCGGCGTTTTGTTTTACTGGCGTGAGCGATTCCGCGACCCTGAACGCTGCCTGCGCCGCCGGAGCGACAAACACGGCGGATTGCGGCATTCATTCCGGGCTGGGCCCCAAGATAGAGGGCGTGCCCTTCATTCAATTGAACGGCGGATTCTCCATCGGGAATAACGCGGGGGGCCAATTGCCGCAGGTCGGCAACACGTTCCAGTTCAGCGATAACTTCAGCAAAATCATCGGAAATCATAATTTCAAGTTTGGCGGAGATGTGCGCTACCAAAAATTCGACCAACTCCTGTACTTTGACGTCAACGGTTGGATGACTTTCAATTCCACGACTGCCGGGCCAACTGGAGATGACCTGGGTTCCGACAGCGTCTATCCCAATTATTTCCTCGGGTTGGCCAACAGCTACATTCAAGGCTCTGCGCAGCATGAACTGGTGCGAAGTAAGTCCGCGTATCTCTTTGCGCAGGACAGCTGGAAGATTAGACCGAGCCTGACGCTGAATTACGGTGTCCGCTGGGAAATCAATACGCCGCTGTCCGATATCGGCCAGAAAGTTCAGACGTTCCGGCCGGGGCAGCGCTCGACCATCTATCCATGCGCGCTCACACCAGGAAGCGCCCTTGCCATTCAGTTTCCGCAGCCCGGAGAGGCCGGATGCGACGCCGCGGGAGTCACACCCATCGGCCTGGTTTTTCCTGGGGACAAAGGCGTGCCCAAAGGTTTAACCAACACGTACTACAAAGGATTTGCCCCGCGTCTCGGTCTTAACTGGAGCCCGGCCTGGCACGACGGGTTGCTGGCAAAGTTGACCGGAGGACCCAGCAAGACCAGCGTCAGCATGGGCTTCGGAATCTTCTATAACCCCATCGAGCAACTGGTCCTCGAACAGTTCAGCGCCGAGCCACCTTTCGGCGGAAGCAACTTCATCGGCTCCTCGTTCCTTCAGATGCCTTACGTGGATCAGACCGGCGCTGTCTTTGCCAATCCTTTTACCGGGATTCTCAATCCAAAGCGGGGACAGGCCCTCGATTGGTCCAACTTTGCAAGCAGTGTTTATTTTGGGCAATTTCCGGCGAACATGCGCCCTCAATACCAGGACCAATACAACTTGACCATCAAGCGAGAGCTTCCCGGTAATACGCTTCTTCAGGTGGCCTATGTTGGCTCGCAGGGCCACAGGCTGCTCGCCACCTATGAGGTGAACCCGGGCAACCCGCAGACCTGTCTTGACCTGGCTACGCTTGGGCAGGGCTGCGGCCCCTTTGGCGAAGACAGTCCGTATTCGTTCACGCTTCCCCAGGGGCAGACTTTTCACCTCCCTTACATTGGAGGGGGACCAAACGGACAAAACATTCCCTGCTCAATCCTGAAACCTGCCGCCGCGTGCATCATAACGGGTGCAGCAGGCGGCACTCCGATTACCCTCGTGGGAACCCGCCCATACTCTTCTCCGCTCTGCGATCCATTGACCGGCGCAGGCTGCCCGACGAGCGGCGCCCCGGTTTTCTCCGGGATATTCAGTGAGGACACCATTGCCCACTCGAACTACAATTCACTGCAGGCGCTTTTTGAGAAGCGCTTCTCTCACGGCCTGCAATTTCAGGCGTCCTATACATTCAGCAAATCTCTGGACAACGCCTCGAGCTTTGAGAGCGCCTTGAATCCTCTCGACTTCAACGCGACTTATGGTTTGTCTAATTACGATGCACGAAACCGCTTCGTTTTCAATTACGTCTGGGACTTGCCGGTGCCGAAATTTGATGGCTTTAAAGGCAAACTCCTGGATGGCTGGCAAGTCTCTGGAATTCTGAGTTTCCAGAGCGGCTTCCCCGTTCGTATTACTTCGCAGGACGACGTTGAACTACTCGACACTACTTTTGACTTCGAAGCCCCCGGCCAGCCAAACCTCGTCGGAACTTTCAAGAAAGTCAACCCGCGGAGCACGGTCTGCGCGGCGTTCACCGGTCCGCTGGCCCAGGCTGTTGATCCCACTGCTCTCGATTGCCAGCCTGTTTCCGGCTATGCTTTTGATCCCAATCTGTTCACCAACGCGACGGTTACGCCGGGAACCATCGGCAACGCTCCGCGCTCGATCTGCTGCGGGCCAGGTATCAACAATTGGGACATGAGCTTCTCCAAACAGACCATGTTCGGAGAAAGGTGGCGGATGGAGTTCCGGGCCGACGTCTTTAACATTTGGAACCACGCCCAGTTCTACACCGTGGATGGCAACATATCGAATCAAGGCGGGACGTTTGGCCAGGTACTGCATGTCCGCGATCCCCGCCTGTTGCAGTTCGCATTGAAGTTTCACTTCTAGCCTGGACCGGCGGATTGACGAAGCATCCTGAGGCGCCCCGTCTCCTTCGGGGCGCCTTCGTACGTTCGAGAAATAAAGAGAAGATACTCGCCATCGAGAGTTTTGTGAGCCCATACTGACTGCAGGGAATAGACCTGCAAGCGCTGGCCGCTTTTGGCCACACGGAACATGGAAAAGCAAATGCACGAAGCACTACAGAAAGAAATCGCAGCCTACGAGAAGCGCACCCCAAAATCCGCGGACGCACACAAGCGCGCCTTGCAACGAATCCCGCTCGGCGTAGCCAGCAATTACCGCCATTACGAGCCCTATCCGTTGTTTGTGAAGGACGGAAAAGGCAGCAAGATTCACGACCTAGACGGAAATGAATACATCGATCACAACTTGTGCTTCGGCGCGCTGATGGCTGGCCACTGTCATCCCGCTGTGGTTAAGGCGGTCGAGCAAAAGCTGCACGAAGGCACGACATTCGGTATGCCGCACGACATGGAATGGGAGCTTGCCGAAGAAATTTGTAAGCGCTACCCCGTCGAGATGGTCCGTTTCGGTTCAAGCGGCACCGAAGCCACGATGCACGCTTGCCGCATCGCGCGCGCCGCCACGGGCCGCGATAAGATTTTAAAGTTCGAAGGCGCCTACCACGGATTGCATGACACGGCTTTGGTCAGCGTTAAGCCGAAGGCCGAGGAATACGGAGATCCCGACGCGCCCAACTCCGTCCCCGGCGGAGGCGGCGTGCCAAAAGCTTCGCTTGCCAACGTGATTGTCGCAGCGTTCAATAACCTCCCGAGCGTCGAGCGCCGCTTCCGTGAGAATCCGGGACAAATTGCCGCAATTATTCTGGAACCTATTTTGATGAATGTCGGGCTCTGCATGCCACAGCCTGGTTTCCTGCAGGGCTTGCGCGAGATCGCCACGAAAAACGGCGCGCTGCTTATCTTCGACGAAGTAAAAACCGGAGCGAAACTGGCGTGGGGCGGCGCCAGCGAATACTTCGGCGTTAAGCCGGACATAATCTGCCTGGCGAAATCCATCGGCGGCGGCCTGCCGCTCGCCGCATTTGGCGCGAGCCGTGCCGTGATGGATCTGATCGCTCAGCACAAAGTCTTTCACGGCGGCACGTACAACACGAATCGCGCGGCCATGGCCGCGGGCCTCGCCACGTTTCGCGATGTTCTTTCGCGTGAAAACTACGCGCACGTCGATAAGCTCAGCAAAAAACTTACGGAAGGCTATCGCGCCATCGTCAAGAGAACCGGTCTGCAGGCTTACGTCGCAAGCGCCGGCGTCAATGGCGCCCTGATGCTTTACCCAAAGGAAATTCTCAACTATCGCGACTGGATGAAAATCGATATCGATTTATGGCGCCACTACTGGTTCGCCTTGGTCAACCGCGGCGTCCTGCCTCAGCCTTATTGGTGGGACGAGCAGTGGACCATCTCCGTCCAGCACACCGAAGCCGACATTGAAAAGCATCTCGCGGTCTTCGATGAAGTTGCGCCAGCTCTCGCAAAAGCGCAGCAGGAGCGCGGCGCGGCGTTTGTCGGTGCCGCGGGCCATTAATTTCAGGAGAATGCTTCATTGCAGAACGAGGCCGTCATCGCATCCGCCGCGCCGGTTGTTCAAGGCACGCCTCACCTGCGGCGCGTGTTGGGACGCATGGACCTCGTTCTGCTTTTCGTGGTCGCCGTATTCAATCTAAATGTCGTACCCTCGATTGCCGCCAATGGCGGCGTCACCGTCTGGCTCTGGATTATCTCGCTTGCGCTATTTTTCTGGCCGCAGGGCATTGCGGTCATCGAGCTCGCGCACAGGTACCCTGGCGAAGGCGGCGTCTACCTCTGGGCCAAGGAAGTCTTCGGAGATTTCCACGGTTTTCTCTCCGGCTGGTGCTACTGGACGAACAACATGCTGTATGTTCCGACGGTGATGCTCTACTTTGTCGGCGTTTCTGTTTTTGCTCTCGGACCCGGACACGAGGCCTTGGGCGACAATAAAAAATTCGCGCTGGCCGCTTCGCTTCTACTGCTGATTGTCCTCGTCGTTTTAAACATCGTCGGCCTCGGTGTCGGGAAGTGGATCAACAACCTCGGCGCCATCGGCACGGGAATCGCCGCCGCCGTTCTGATCGGTTTGGGCATCGTTGTTTGGTTGCGATTCGGCACAAGCGTGGGCTGGGCTGACTTTCGAATTCCGGCAAATCCAAGATTCGTCCTGAATTCTTTCGGTGTGATTTGCTTCGGATTGGTGGGCCTCGAGCTCGCCTCAGTCATGGGCGATGAAATTGAAAATCCGCAAAAGACCCTGCCCGGAGCTGTTGCCTGGGGCGGCGTTTTGTCTGGTGCGCTCTATATCGGCGCAACGCTCACGCTGCTCATCGCCGTCAGCAAGGGCGACATCAATGTTCTGCAAGGCATCGTCCAGGCCGTCGCCCTCATGGCTGGCCGTGCAGGAGTCGCTTGGATCGTCGCGCCTTTTGCATTTCTGCTGAGCCTTTCGATCGCCGGCATCGCTTCCGCCTGGCTTGGTGGCTCGGCTCGAATTCCATTCGTCGCCGGGCTCGATTCCTATATGCCTGCTTGGCTGGGGAAGGTGCATCCACGCTACTGCACGCCCTATGCAGCGCTGATCGTTCACGCTGCAGTCTCCATGGTGCTCGTCGTGCTGAATTTCAGCGGCTGGTGGCTGTGGAATAGTATTATTGGTTTCGCGTTCGTGGGAAACATGTTGCGAGCGTTCGGGTTTGTCGTGTCAAATCTAACTGCCAGCCCAACCGGCGTACAGGAAACGTTCCAGAAGCTGCTCTCACTTGCCGTGGTTCTTCAATTGATTCCCTTTCTTTATATGTTTGGCGCGCTGTTGAAGATCGCATTCAGCCATTCATTTGCGAAAGGCTGCTATGGCAAAACGACTTTGCTTCTATCCGGCGCCAGTGGGCTTGTCACCACATCGCTGGGAATCGCGCTGGCCTTTTTCCCCGCGCAGCAGGTGACCTCCATTCTTTCTTACGAAGTTTGGATGTTTGGCGGTACCCTCTTTTTCATTGGGCTGGCCGCGTTCTTCTTTTTTGTTTACGGACGGCGTAAAGCGGCGAGAAAACTCGCTGATGCAGTGCAAACTGTTTGAACGAGCCGCGCGCCCTCTCCGAGGGCTGGGGCTATGGCGAGTTTGGGAGGTTGAGATGTCCAGCAGTGCGACAGCGGGAGTTCGAACGTACAAGAATTACGTTAACGGCGAATGGGTTGGCAGCGCTTCCGGAGAAACGTTTCCTGTTTACGATCCCTCGACCGAGGGCGTCATCGCGCATGTTGCTGCCGCTGGTGCTGCCGACGTCGGCCGTGCGGTGAAAGCTGCGCGCGCCGCGTTCGATTCCGGTCCTTGGCCCGCGACCTCCGCGCAAGACCGTGGCCGCATCCTCTTCAAGCTCGCCGAAAAAATCCGTCGAAACGCCGCCTTTCTTGCGGAAATCGAATGCCGCAATACCGGCAAGCCCATCGTCGAAGCCGAATACGACATCGCGGACGTCGCGACTTGTTTCGAATACTACGGCGGCCTCGCCAACAAAGTTCTCGGCAGCGTGAATCCTGTGCCCGCCAATGCGCTCAGCTTCACGCTGCGCGAACCCGTCGGCGTCGCCGGCCAAATTATCCCGTGGAACTATCCATTGCTGATGGCCGCATGGAAACTCGCGCCTGCGCTTGCCGCCGGCTGCGCTTGCGTTCTCAAACCCGCCGAGCAAACGCCGCTGACCGCGCTCGAAATCGCGAACTGGTTCGCGGAAGTAGGACTACCGCCCGGCGTCGTGAATATCGTCAACGGTTTCGGCGAAACCGCTGGCGCCGCGCTCGTCGCACACCCGGCCGTCGACAAAATCGCGTTCACCGGTAGCGCCGCTGTCGGCAAGCTCATCGTCAAGAGCGCGGCAGACACGCTCAAACGAGTCACGCTTGAGCTCGGCGGCAAATCTCCCAACATTTTCTTCACCGACGCCGATTGGGAAGCGTCCATCGACGGCGCGCTCTTCGGCGTCTTCATCAATCAGGGCGAAGTCTGCTCCGCGGGCAGCCGCATCCTTGTCGAAAAGAAAATCTATTCCAAATTCGTCGAGGCTATGACAGAAAAAACCAAACGCATCAAACTTGGAGCGCCCCTCGAGCGAGAAACCAAAATGGGCCCGCTCGTCAGCAAAGAACAATATGAACGCGTAAATGCGTATCTCGAAATCGGCAAGAAAGAAGCAAAGGTCGCGATTGGCGGTGGCCGCCCGAAGCAGTTCCGCAAAGGCTATTACGTTGAGCCAACAATTTTTTACGACGTGGAAAACAGTGCCCGCATTGCTCGCGAAGAGATTTTCGGGCCGGTCGCGTCCGTCATCCCCTTCGACGGCGAAGCCGACGCCATCCGGATAGCCAACGACACGCCGTACGGGCTTGCCGCTGCCGTCTGGACGCGCGACATCTACAAAGCCTTCCGTGTAGTGAAATCTCTTCGCGCCGGCATTGTGTGGGTCAATCACATGCAGCCGACTTATGTTGAAGCGCCCTGGGGCGGCTACAAGCAGTCCGGCTTCGGCCGCGAACTCGGCCCTTGGGGTCTCGAAGAATATCTCGAGACCAAACAAGTTTTTGTCAATCTCGACGAAACGCCCATCGGCTGGTATTAGAGTTCATCATGCAGGCCGCTCCCAGGGCGGCGCGAAAAGGAAGAGAAAATGGCTACAATTCAAATTCGAACGGAAATTCCTGGGCCGCGGTCGCGCGCGCTCATGGCGCGCCGCGAGGCCGCCATCCCCCGCGGACCCGCCAACGCCACGCCCATTTTCGCAGCGCGCGCGGATGGCGCGGTCATCGAAGACGTCGATGGCAACCGTTATATCGATTTTGCCGGAGGAATCGGCTGCCTCAATATCGGACATCGTTCTCCACGCGTCATATCCGCGATCCGCGAGCAGCTCGAAAAATACCTGCACCTGTGTTTCGCTGTCACCCCGTACGAAGGCTACGTCGCCGTCGCTGAAAAACTGAACACGCTGGCTCCTGGCAATTTTGCGAAGAAAACTATTCTTGTAAATTCCGGCGCAGAGGCCATCGAAAATGCTGTCAAGATCGCTCGCGCCTATACAAAACGTCCCGCTGTTATTTGCTTCGAAGATGCTTTCCACGGCCGCACTCTGCTCACCATGTCCCTGACCAGCAAGACACATCCTTACAAAGCAGGTTTCCAGCCGTTCGCAAGCGACATCTACCGCATCCCGTTCGCCTATCCGTACCGCAATGCATCCGGCGCGACATCGGAGGATTTTGCGCATCATCTCAAAGATGCCTTCACGCGTTCTGTCGCGCCGGAATCCGTCGCTGCCGTGATTGCCGAACCCGTTCTCGGCGAAGGCGGATTCGTTGTTCCACCTCGCGATTACTTCAAGCTTCTCCAAAACATTTGCCGCGAGCATGGAATCCTCTTCATTGCCGACGAAATCCAGTCCGGATTCGCGCGCACCGGCAAATGGTTCGCTTCCGAGCACTTCGGCATCGAACCCGATTTGATCACTACGGCGAAATCGCTCGGGGGTGGCATGCCCATCGCTGCTGTGACGGGCCGCTCTGAAATCATGGACGCTCCCGGCCCCGGGTCTCTCGGCGGCACCTACTGTGGACACCCCGCTTCTTGCTCCGCGGCGCTCGCCGCCATCGAAACCATCGAAAAAGATGGTTTGCTCGCGCGTTCCACAGCCATTGGAGAACATTTCGAAAAACGCGCTCGCGCTTGGCAGAAAAAATGGCCCTTGGTCGGCGACGTTCGCGGTTTGGGCGGAATGTGCGCCATGGAATTGGTACGCAACGCAGCGACTCGCGAGCCCGCGGATACGGAAACAAAAGAAATCGCCAAACATTGCTACGAGCACGGTCTCATCCTGATCACCGCCGGCACGTTCAACAATGTCATTCGCATCCTCGTGCCGCTCGTCGTTACCGACGAGCAGCTCAAAGAAGGACTGGATGTGCTCGAAGCTGCCCTGGCGGGCGTCGCGGATCGCAAGCAAGCTGCGCTTTCCCACGCGTAACTGTGCCCCAGATTTTTCTCAAGAGTTTGCTAAGTAGTCTCGCTAAGCGTCTTTGCGCGGCCGGCTGCATCTAACGAATGGAAGTTTCTAGGAGTTCGATATGCCTGACACGATGACAAAATCCATGAGCATTGCTGGGGAGCTAAAAGATCCGCGGCTTTTCCGCGAAGCTTGTTACGTTGACGGACAGTGGATCCAGGCAAGCTCAGGCCAGACGATCAAAGTGGATAATCCGGCCACCAGGGAAATTATCGGCAATGTCCCGAAGTTGAGCGGCGCTGAAACCCGCCGCGCCATTGAAGCCGCGAACAGCGCCTTTCCCGCGTGGAGCAAGAAAACCGCGAAAGAGCGCGCCGCCGTTTTGCGCCGCTGGTTCGATCTGATGATTGCCAACCAGGAAGACCTCGCGCGGCTTATGACCCTCGAGCAAGGTAAGCCTCTCACCGAATCGCACGGAGAAGTCGCGTATGCTGCCGCCTTTCTCGAATGGTTTGGCGAGGAAGCCAAGCGCGTTTACGGCGACACCATTCCCCAGCATCAGGCTGACAAAAGAATTGTCGTTATCAAGCAGCCTATCGGGGTCGTGGCCTGCATCACTCCGTGGAATTTTCCGCTCGCCATGATTACGCGCAAAGCCGGACCCGCGATCGGCTCCGGCTGCACCGTGGTCCTGAAGCCGGCCTCGCAAACTCCGTTTTCCGCGCTTGCTCTTGCCGAACTTGCCGAACGCGCTGGCGTTCCAAAAGGCGTGTTGAATATCGTGACCGGTTCGGCGACGGAGATCGGCGCCGAGCTAACCTCCAATCCCATTGTCCGAAAGCTCTCCTTCACGGGCTCCACGGAAATCGGCAAGATTCTGATGGCCCAATGCGCGGGCACGGTCAAAAAGCTCTCCCTTGAACTTGGAGGTAATGCGCCGTTCATCGTTTTCGAAGATGCGGATTTGGATGCCGCTGTCGAAGGCGCGATCGCCTCCAAGTATCGCAATACCGGACAAACTTGCGTCTGCACCAACCGCCTTCTGGTACAAGACTCCGTTTACGATATATTTTCCGAAAAGCTTGCCGCCGCCGTAAAGAAACTCAAGCCAGCCCCGGGATTGGAACCAGGGGCGACACAAGGTCCGCTGATTGACGATGCCGCGGTTGAAAAGGTGGAAAGCCACATCCGCGACGCGCAATCCAAAGGCGCGAAGATACTTACCGGCGGACATCGCCACGCTCTGGGCGGCCGCTTTTTCGAGCCGACGATTCTCATCGACGTCACGCCACAAATGGCGGTAGCGCGTGAAGAAACCTTCGGTCCCGTCGCACCGCTCTTCCGCTTCAAAACAGAAGCGGACGCCATCTCCTTGGCAAACGACACCGAGTTCGGCCTCGCCGCTTACTTCTATGGCCGTGACATTGCTCGTGTTTGGCGCGTCGCCGAAGCGCTGGAATACGGCATCGTCGGCATCAACACCGGAATCATTTCCACGGAGGTTGCCCCTTTCGGCGGCGTCAAGGAATCCGGCTTGGGCCGCGAAGGCTCCAAATACGGCATGGAGGAATTCGTCGAAATTAAATATCTCTGCTTCGGCGGCATCACCGCTTAGACTCTCAAAGATCGTCCTCGGTGCGGAACGCTTCTACTTGTTGATGTCATCCTTCGCTTCCAGCCGCTTCAACAACGGCTGAAGAAAGGGTTTCGTCGCCTCCGGTGCACCGCTGATTGCTTCCGTCATCTCTTTGGTGGCGGCCGGAAAATCGCCCGAATTCGAATCAACCCGTGCTAGCGCAAGGTGGCTGATCCAGTGGTTCGCGTCCTTCTTCGGGACCAACGGATACAGCTCGAAGGCTCGCTTGGCATTCCCCTGGCGTTGTAGCCCGCGGGCATACGAATACAGTTGAATCGCGTTGGCTTTTTCGAGCGCCGTGGAAAGCGCCTTGGCCGATTCTTCTTTTCGTCCCATGGCATCGAGGATCCGCGATTTAGTCTCCCAATTCTCAAAACGCTGTTCATTTTGAATCGACGTTTCTTCCCACTTCAGCGCTTCTTCCAGGTTGTAATTGTTATCCAGGCACCATTGCGCCGCCTCGTCGTATCCGGCCCATGTGAATCCGCCGACATTTCGCAGCTCGTTCTTGACGCTTCGCAATACAACGGCCTTCACGTCCACCGAGATATGAAAGGGAACTGCCAGTTTCTCCCAACGCAGTGTCGCCGCCGCCGAATCCGGCTTGACCTCCTCGAAAGTGTATGTCAGCGCCTCACGGAAATCCGCCACCTGCGGCTTGGTCGTCACGCGCAGCGCATCTTCTTTCTCGTCGTAGCTGAAGCTGCCCCACGAAGTCGAGTTTTTTGAAAAAATGATTGTCCATTGATCCTTGTCCGGAATGGTGTGCAGTCCATACGTCCCGGCCGATAGTGATTTCCCTTCGACAGTGACATCGTCGGAAAAGTTGATCGTCGTATTTTCGTTTGCCCCCGCGCGCCATACTTTCCCGTAAGGCACCGTCTTGCCCCAGATCTCCCGCCCGCCTGCCTCCGGACGGTGATAGGTAATCGTGACATCCGTCAGTCCGATTCTTTGGGACACCGTCCCACGCTGGCTCACGCGCGGAATGTTCAACTCCGTCGGTTGGCTCCCGTTCTTGAATTGAGCGTTCGCCGGCCCCGCCAGGCAGCTAATACCAACCGCGAGACCTAAAAGAAATCTGAATTTATTGCACATGTGCACACACCTCCATCGTTCTAAAACGAGCTAGATAGGCCAAAGCGAAGCTCCGCTTCGCCTTCTCACCCTTTGTTGCCATAGACGCCCCGCCGTTCAATGAGTGAGCAAGCTTCGCAGGGCGCCCAACTCTTTCCCAGACGGAAAGGTGCTCCGAATGGTAGGTGTGTCTCGCGCGAGTTCGATGCAAGTGCCCAATTGCCAGTGTGCTTGGCTCGCTGGACTAATTTTTACGATAGGAAAATACCGCCGCGGCTATTACCATGATGCCGCGATTGTATTTCGCAAAAATATCCCGCCGAGGCTGCATATGAAGATCGCGATTCGTTTATCCGCGCCAATGTTATGGCTAATGTTGGCAGTCCCCGCTGCGGCTCAGAGTCAGGCGGAGCCTGCGCTCCCTTACTCGCCGAGCTTGAACCTCAGTTCCATCGACAAGTCCGTCGGTCCCTGCGTGAATTTCTATCAGTACGCGTGCGGCCGCTGGCAGAAGGACAATCCCATCCCTTCTGATCAAACCTCGTGGAGCGTTTACGGCAAGCTCTACCAGGACAATCTGAACTTCCTCCGCGGAATCTTGGACCAGGCAGCAAAGAGCAGCGCGACGCGTGACGCCGTGACCCAGGAAATTGGCGACTTTTATGCGGCCTGCGTCGACGAGTCGGAAGCGGATCGACGCGGCGTCAGCGCCCTCAAGCCGCAATTGGACGCTATTTCGCGCTTGAATTCCGTGCGCGAACTGGCCCCGCTCGTTGCTACGTTGCAGCTTTATGTCGGTGGCTACAGATCGCTTCTGTTTGGCGCGGGCTCCGACCAGGACCCGGACAATTCCTCTCAGGTCATTGCCGTACTCGGCCAGGGCGGGCTCGGTTTGCCCGACCGCGATTACTACACCAAGGATGACGCGAAATCGACAGAGATTCGCGAGCGCTACGTCCAGCATGTGCAAAAGATCTTTGAACTCCTCGGTGACGGCACGGAGGCCTCGAAGAATATCGCTGAATCCTTGATGCGCATGGAAACCGCGCTAGCCAAGGCTTCACTCACGCGCGTGGAGATGAGGGATCCCTACAAACTGAAAAACAAAATCGACCTTGCTGCGCTGCGCAAACTCGCCCCGAATTTCGATTGGCAAACCTACTACACCCAGTTGCAGTATCCGAAGTTTGAGATCCTCAATGTCGCGCCTCCAGAGTTCTTCAAGGAACTCAACCAAGAATTGGCGGCCGAGCCCCTCGAGAACTGGAAGAACTATCTGCGGTTTCATCTCACCGATGCTTCTTCTCCGTATTTATCCTTCCCGTTCGTTGACGAGAACTTTGACTTTTATCGCAGGTACTTGCGTGGTGCCAAAGAGAACCAGCCGCGCTGGAAGCGCTGCGTACAGTACACCGATCACAATCTCGGCGAAGCCCTGGGCCAGGCTTATGCGCGCCGGGTTTTCTCTCCGGAACTCAAGAAAAGCACACTGGATATGGTGTTGCGCATCGAAGCCGCTATGGAACAGCGCATTCGCGCCCTGGACTGGATGAGCCCGGAAACCAAACAGCAAGCGCTCGTCAAACTCCACGGTATCCGCAACAAAATTGGCTATCCAGACAAATGGCGCGATTACAGCTCCGTCAAAATCTCGCCAGGTGATTTTCTTGGCGACGTGCAGCGCCTCGCCGAGTTCGAACATCGCCGCCAAATCGCCAAAATCGGAAAGCCGGTAGACCACGGTGAGTGGGAAATCAGCCCCACCACGGTAGACGCCTACTACAATCCGCAAATGAACGACATCAATTTTCCGGCTGGCGTACTGCAGCCGCCGCTTTATGATCCCAGAATAGACGACGCTCCCAATTACGGCGATACCGGCGGTACGATCGGCCACGAGCTAACACACGGCTTCGATGATGAGGGCAGCCAGTTCGACGCCATCGGCAACCTTAAGAATTGGTGGACCAAAGAGGACCGCGAAAAATTCGATGAGCGAACGAAATGCGTCAGCGACCAATATTCAAAATATGTGGTTGTGGATGATGTGCGCATCAATGGCCGCCTCACCATGGGTGAAGACGTCGCGGACCTCGGCGGCGAGATTCTCGCCTATATCGCCTGGCAAGGCGCGACCAAGGACAAAAATCTCCAGCCCATCGACGGCCTCACTCCCGAGCAGCGCTTCTTCATCGGCTACGCCCAGTGGGACTGCGCCAACGAGCGCCCCGAAGATATGCGCATGCGCGCGCAAGTCGATCCGCACTCGCCCGCGCGGTACCGCATCAATGGAGTGGTGATCAACATGCCGGAATTCGCCAAGGCCTTCGCCTGCAAAGCGGGCCAACCCATGGTCAACCCGCCGGAAAAAGTCTGCCGCGTCTGGTAACGGCTTGCTTCAGTTCGGAGTTCGAACCGCGAAACCTGGCCGCGACTGCGCAGTGAGAGTCGCAGGGTCCGCAGGTCTCGTTCGAATAAACGCCTGCTTCCTCGATCGCCTGCGAATCTCGTTGCAACGACGTATCAAGAATCGATAAGCGATCTTAGGACTTCGCCGGTTCAGTCGGTTGCGGCGGCGGGGACGGCGGCGTCGGCTTGTAAACCGTCGCTGGCCTCGCCGGCTGATACGTCACCTTGACTTCCTTCTTCTTCGGCTTCTTCTTCTCTCTGCTTCTCACATCTCGGTTGCCCATCGCGTTGTCCTCTCCATACAAATGTTTCGCCACTGAAATAGTTTACCTGACTTCAGCTCAGCCGGTTCGGTGTGAACCGCGCCGTCATTTCCATCACTCGGCGATAATAATCCCTCTGTTTCAATCGCCCCCCTGCCGCTTCGTCGATCACAAAAGTTACGTCCGGATGCAGCTGCAAGCACGAAGCCGTCACCGACGCCGTAATCGGTCCCTCAATCGCCTCCGCAACCGTCTCCGCCTTCGCTTCCCCAGTCGCCAGCAGTAAAATCTTCTTCGCTTCGAGAATCGTCCCGATCCCCATCGTTATCGCGCACTCCGGCATCTCTTCTCCCGCGCCAAAAAACTTCCGGTTATCTTCGATCGTCTCGCTGGTCAATACTTTCAGCCGCGTCCTCGACCCAAAACTCGACGTCGGCTCATTAAATCCGATGTGCCCGTTCCGACCGATGCCCAGAATTTGCAAATCGATTCCCCCAGCCTCGCGAATCGCACGCTCGTACGAATCGCAATATTCCTCATAGTCCCCGCCAATCATCCCATCCGGAATATGTATGTTCTCCGGCTTAATATTCACGCGCTCAAAAAAATTCTTGCGCATGAAACAATGAAAACTTTGCGGATGCTCCGCCGCCAGTCCCAAATATTCGTCCAGGTTAAACGTCACCACCTTCGAGAAATCCAGCCCTTCTTCTTTATGCAGTCTCACAAGCTCCCCGTACATCCCCAGCGTCGTGCTCCCCGTCGCCAGCCCGAGCCTGACGCTCGGCTGACTCCGAACCGCGCTCGCAACAATCCGCGCCGCCTCACGGCTAAGCTCTTCGTAGCTTGGATTCAGATGGACAAGCATCCCCGCTCCGTTTTTCCGCCGTCTCCGCAAACTCCGTGTAGAATAATCAACAGAATGGCTCCTCCTGCCGCGCTCTCGCCGGTTTCCTTTCAGATGCGGCCAATGACAACCCTATCTCAGTCAGTGCTATATATACCATGTCTTCGCATTTCGAAAATGCTTTCCAAAAAACCGGCGAAAATCTCAGCTTCTGGAGTAGAATGGCCCATCCAATTTCCCCTAACGCTTTAGAGCTATATAGCAGTATAGTAGGCCGCTATACGCACCAAGAGAACGTGCTTCTCGCGGAGTAAAACGAAACATGGTCCTCACCGCCACCGATTGGATCGTCGTCGCCGCCTACCTGCTCCTCAATCTCCTGATCAGTCTCTACTACCGCCGCCGCTCTTCCGGCAGCACCGAGGAGTTTTTCGTCTCCGGCCGCAATGTCTCCTGGTGGCTCGCCGGCACGTCCATGGTCGCCACGACCTTCGCCGCAGACACTCCGCTCCTCGTCACTGGCCTCGTCGCACGCAACGGCATTTCCGGCAACTGGCTCTGGTGGTCGCAATGCCTCTGCGGCATGATGACGGTCTTTTTCTTCGCTCGCTACTGGCGCCGCTCCGAAATCCTCACCGACGTCGAATTCGTCGAACTCCGCTACCAGGGCAAACCCGCCGCCTTCCTTCGCGGCTTTCGCGCCATCTATCTCGGTGCGCTGATGAACTGCCTCATCCTCGGCTGGGTCAT
>Ga0070696_100000412_pt1 | contig 26669 bp, 23 predicted proteins | sample KBSK1253metaG_FD_65474 | JGI IMG/M metagenome (GOLD analysis project Ga0070696, IMG submission 65474) | Corn, switchgrass and miscanthus rhizosphere microbial communities from Kellogg Biological Station, Michigan, USA - KBS K1-25-3 metaG | ecosystem: Host-associated > Plants > Roots >... | reverse complement strand
CTTGTCCGGGCTGGTCGGCGGCTTCTCCAACCTGTTGCCGTGCGGTGACTTGATAATGGCTTGACGGACTAGCGCAAGACTGCCCTCCCAGGGCATAGTTCGTGCTGGCTCGCTTGAGCCGCTTGGGGAATAAACGTGGCCCCCGAGCACTCACGGGACGTATGACAACTCCGGGCACGGAGAAAGTGGTCAGCGTCATCCTATATCCAATTTCTCGCGGTCCAATGACGTGATGCGGTGGATGGAGGCGCTCCTCGAGCGAGGCGGCTCTGCTATCGGCACGCCGTCGATTCAGAACGTTTGGACCCAGGCGGGCGAGAGCGCGTCCACTGCTGTCGCCGACGACCCCGGGCCCTCGCTCGACTGGCTGCATCGCTGTCTCAACTTCTGCCTAGCGCTCACTGCGTTGGTCTGCGTCCTGCCGATCCTCCTGGTGATCGCACTGGCCGTGAAGCTGAGCTCCCGAGGGCCGGTGTTCTACACCCAGGAGCGAGTAGGTTTGGACCGGCGTCAGCGCGGTGACGGGGCCGATCACCGGCGCCTTCGGGATTTAGGGGGACGGCCCTTCACCATCTACAAGTTCCGCACGATGCGGGTCGACGCCGAGCGGGAGAGCGGCGCGGTCTGGGCCCAGCCGGAAGATCCCCGGGTCACGCCGGTGGGACGGCTGCTGCGGCAGTACCGGTTGGATGAGCTGCCCCAGTTGCTCAACGTGCTGCGGGGCGAGATGAACATCGTGGGGCCCCGGCCCGAGCGGCCCACCATCTTCGCCGAGCTGCGGGAGCACATTGCCGAGTATCCGCTGCGCCAGCGGGCCAAGCCGGGGATCACCGGGCTGGCACAGATCAGTCAGCGGTACGACAGCAGTCTGGACGATGTGCGCGCCAAGGTGCAGTACGACCTGGAGTACATCCGATGCCGGAGCCTGCGTGAAGATATCCGCATCATGCTCAAGACCATCCCCGTGATTCTTCTGCGCCGCGGCGGCTGGTGAGCTGAACCCGGTCACCCACGCCAGAAGGGGGCCGCGGAGTCGTCCGCGGCCCCCTTCTGATGTCCCTCCCAAAGCTTCAGGAGCCTCGGCAGCTCTTGCTGCTTCGATTCCTCGCCTGGCTGGCGACGGAGGTCATGGCGTCCCGAATGCTGCCCGACAACACTTCGGAGCTGTAGCGCCAATTGATGAAAGCGCAGGAATAGCTGGAACCCAGCATGGTCGAGCCCCAGGATTTGATCTGACTCGCGGTCATGCGAGAGCCGTTGTTGCCGTGGGTGATGTTGAGCCCGACGACTAGCGCGAGCCCCTTCCTCTGCGCGTCCGCGACGTTCTTGCTGAGATAGGTGCTCGGCGAGCCTTTCCAGGACACGTACTGCGCCCAGGCGGCGTCAAGATATCGGTAGGTACCACTCCACTGGGCCATGTAGCCCGGTTCGGCGCGTACCACGGTCGGCATACCGGGCCAGAGCTGCTTGCTGTATTGGGCCATGGCTTCGACGGTGCCCCCAGATACGGTCTGGCCATTCCAGTTGGTCGGATCGTTGGGCTCGTCGATCAAGTAATGGCCGACGATGGTGCCGTCGCTCACATAGGACGAGAAGTTGATGCCCTTGTACCGGTTCACCCGTTCCTTCCATTTGGTCATGCTGAAGTGCCCGGAGGCATCTTTCCAATACCGTTGGGCACCGGCGAGATCCAGCATCACCCGGCCGCCCCGCGCCTTGATGGCCGCCAGATTCGACATCAGATAGCTGGGGGAGAGGATCCGGAGCGCACCGTTGTAGGTAGAGAACACCTCGATCGGCTGGTCAACGGTTCCGAAGGGAATGCCAGCGGTCGAACTGCCGGACAGGCTGACGGGAGTAGGAACGAGGCCGGCCTGCTCCTGGCCTGTGGGGGTGTCGGTTCCAGTCGGGGTTTCGGCGGCCGGGCTCTGATCGAAGGAATCAGCGCTGTTGCACGCACCGATGAGCATAAGTGCGGCGAGCAACGGCACACGATGCCGCGCCATCCGGCGGGATAACTTGAAACTGTGAGTCATGCGCATGCCATCCTCTCTCCGTCACGTCGATGTGGGAGGGACACAGTGATTGCGACAGGCGAGGGGCCATCGCTCGGCACGGCCGACACGCGGGCTCTTCGCGGGGGAGTCCTGACGCACTCTGGGAAAGGCAGGATCTCTGCCTAATCCCTATGGCTTTAGTGGTGTTGGTTGGTCCGCTGAGACTAGGGGACTAGTCTTGCAGGGCGCGAAGGAATGAGCACCGACCGGCGTCATCTCGTTTTCGGGAATGCTCGCGCCGGCGTAAAGGATGGTGATCGACATCACATTTGTCAAGGGACAAAATGAGCAACCGAACAGGCATGCAAGGAGTTGCGCCATGTCCTTTTTTTGCGATCAGGCGCCAGACTCACGGGACCGCCCGAGGACCCGGGAGCCTGCGACTCCGGACGGGCCTTCCGAACCGACCGACGCCTGACAACATTGCAGCCGGCCTCGAGGATCCGTCGAGGTATCCGCAGAGAGTGGCGTACCTTTTGCCTCTTCCGACGCCCCAACGCTGCCTTCGCCTGAACCGGGCCTCGATGCCGACTACCTGCCTCAAATCCATCCACGCGAACCCCAGCCTGTCGACCGCTCGCAGGCTGGCTGTTCGATGCCCCACGCCGACCTGGCTAAAGGGCCGAGCATGACATTGGAAGCTGCGGGAGGCCAAGAGCCGGCTTCGCCCTCGGGAGCGCCCCAGGGACTGACCAAGCGCGCGCTCGGCGGAATGTTCTGGACCTTCTCCGGTACCGGCGTTCAGGCCGCGGTCCAGTTGCTGGTCATCATGGTGCTGGGTCGGCTGCTTACGCCCGCTGACTTCGGCTTGATGGGGGCCGCGCAAGTCGTCATCGCCATCTCCCAGATCGTCGCTCAGCTGGGGGTCGGTCCCGCGATCGTGCAGCGGAGGGACCTGGAGCCGACGCACGTTCGGGTGGCGGTCACTCTCTCCAGCGTTCTCGGATTGCTGCTCGGCGCCGTCGTCTGGCTGGGCGCTCGTCCGATCGCCGCGTTTTACCGCATGCCCGAGCTCGAACCCGTGCTCCGCGGGGTCTCGGTGCTGTTCCCGCTGGTGGGACTGAACACGGTAGCCCAGTCGCTGCTCACGCGACACCTGCGATTTCGCTTGTTCGTCGCGCTCGACGTGGGCAGCTACATCCTGGGCTACGCTGTCATCGGGGTGCTGCTGGCTTGGCGGGGATACGGGGTGTGGGCGCTGGTATTGGGGAATGTGTCCCAAGTGACCCTGCGTCTGATTGCGATGTACGTGGTCACTCGACACCCCGTAAAGCCGACGCTGAATTGGCGCGCGGGCGCGGACCTGCTCAGCTTCGGGCTGGGTCACTCGCTGGGCCAGATCGGCATGGTGGTCTCGGAGCAGGGCGATAACCTCGTAGTGGGTCGTTGGCTGGGAGCGGCTGCGCTGGGGGTCTACGGGCGGGCCTATAACCTGATGGTGATGCCGGCGACAGTGTTCGGCCGAATCGTCAACCGAGTCCTGTTCCCAGTCATGGCGCAGGTGCAGGACGAGCGGCGGCGCCTCGGCGCCGCCTACGAGCGCTCCCTCGCAATCGTAGGGCTGGCGTCGCTGCCACTTGCCGCCTTCCTCTGGGTGGTTGCACCGGAGTTCATACCGGTGCTGCTGGGACCACAGTGGACCGGCGTGGTGCTTCCCTTCCGGATGTTCTCCATCAGCCTGTTGTTCCGGATGAGCAGCAAGATCAGCGACGCGTGCACCAAGGCAGCGGGAGCAGTTTATTCCCGAGCCGTGATGCAGGGCGCCTTTGCGGTGATGGTGGTGCTGGGTGCGTTCATCGGCCAGCATTGGGGGGTGGGCGGTGTGGCGGTGGCGGTGTCGATCGCCATGGCCATCAACTGGCTTGGCATGGCCGAGCTGAGCCGGCGGGTGACCGATCTCTCCTGGGGAGTCTTCGCCCGCGCGCATGCACCGGGGGCCTTGTTGGCTCTGCTGATCGGCGCGCCCGCCATGGTCGTCGCCGAGATAATGCGCAGCTATCATCTGGGGAAGCTGACGACGCTGATGGCAGTAGCCCTGACTGCGGCTGCCGTCACCCTGGTGGCGCTGAGACTGCGCTCGGACCTCTTCCTGGGGCCGCATGGGACTTGGGCCTCGCAACGCGCAGGGGAGCTGCTGCAGCGAGCCTCGGCACGGGCCACCCCCGGCCGGCCCGTCGGCGCCAACGGTTTGGCATCCGTCAGCGAAGCCAACTCGAAATGAATACCGTCGCCCCCGCTTGGAGACCCTCGGAGCCCGGCGCCGAAGTGGACCTCAAGCCGACGGCGAAGGAGACTATCAAGCGGTCGTTGCGCCAGGTGCGAGCGCGGTATCGACGGCTGACCTCGTCCTGGCGAGGTCTGCCGTCGGCGCTGATCATCGGCGCCCAGCGGAGTGGCACGACCTCACTCTTCAACTACCTCGTTCAGCACCCGGACGTGCTGCCCCCTCTGGGCAAAGAAGTCCATTACTTCGACCTCCACTACGGCCGGGGACTCGATTGGTATCGAGGTTGTTTTCCCTACCGCCGTCAACTGCGCGGCCGCTCGATCACGCTGGATGCGTCCCCGTATTACCTGGCGCATCCACTCGCGCCGGAGCGGGCCGCTCGGCTCTTGCCCGACGCCAAGCTCATCGCTTTGCTTCGCAACCCGATCGACCGCGCCCTCTCCCACTATCAGCACGAAGTCCGGCACGGGTGGGAAGCGCTCTCCTTCGAAGACGCTATCGAGCAGGAACCCGAGCGGTTGGCTGGGGAGGAGGAGCGACTCAGACGGGAGTCCGGGTATTACAGCTTCAACCATCATCGGCATTCTTACACCCATCGCGGTCTGTATCTGAGGCAGCTGCGGCAATGGCTGGAATATTTTCCTCGGTCCCAGCTGTTGGTGGTCCAGAGCGAATGGCTGTTTCGCAACCCCGCGGGCGCGACCGCGGTGGTCCATGATTTTCTCGGACTAGCGCCCCACCAACTCGAGCGGTACCAGCCATTCTACGAAGGCAAATATGATCGGGACATGCCGGTGGAACTGCGGAACAAACTCTCCGCCTACTTCGAGCCCCATAACAACGAACTCTTTGCCTGGCTGGGGAAGGAGTTCGACTGGAAATGACCGTTCGAAGTCTCCCCGCCGGAGTCGAGGCCCCCATGGATCCGACAGCTGAGCCCAGACCGAGCGACAAACCCTGGCTTCTGGTCCTCACGGCACTGACCGGGCTCGCAGTGGCTCTCCGCTTCTGGCGGCTTGGCTACTGGGGGTTCGAGGGAGACGAAGTCTTTACCCTGAATGATTCCATCCGGCTGCAGCCGAACAATCCGAGGCCCCTGCTCTATTGGTTGAACCACTATGTGATCGGCGCGGTGAGGCCGCTCGATGAGCTTGGCCTGCGGCTCCTCCCGGCGTTGTTCGGCGTTTTGGCGGTGCCTACGCTCTTCCTCGTCGGTCGGCGACTCGTGGGAACCCGGGCTGCACTCTTTGCTTCCATCCTCCTCGTGTTCAGTCCGCTTCACCTCTATCACTCCCAATACGCCCGGTACTGGTCGCTCGTGTTTCTGCTGTCCGCGGTATACCCATTCGCCATCTATCTTGGCCTGCGCGATCGCAGCTACCGGATGCTGGCTCTCGGAATGCTGACCGGAGTGCTGGCGGTCCTGGCGCATCCGGTGGCATTGCTGCCGGTTGGCGGTCTGATAGTGTGGCTGCTGACTCAGGTACGACGCCAGCAGTTGGTGGTTCTGTGGGGCCAGAAATCGGTTCGCTGGGGTGCCGGGCTGGTCACCTTGCTTACCGGGGTGACTCTGGTCCGGTTCGTCCCAATGCTTCTCGGCTGGGTCACCGCTCATGACGAAAAGAAGCGACTGCCCGACCATCTCCTCTCGCTGCCCGGCCGTCCGGGAGTCAAGCAGGTAGGACTGCTGCTCGCCTACCTGGATGGACTCACCCTGCCGCTCGTCCTGGCCGCCGCCATCGGGGTCTACCTGCTGTGGCTGCGCCGCGATCGTTCGTTGGCGCTGCTCCTGGCATGCCTCTTCGTCGTGCCGGTAGGCTTCCTCCTTCTGCTATCGTTTCGCACCGCGGTGTCGGTGACCTACATGATTTCGACGGCGCCGGTGGTCTTCCTCGCGGCCGGGGTATTTCTCGACCGGCTGGCCTCCCTGGACTGGGAGCTGCGTCCCCGCTGGCTGCTCTCTGCCACCGTAGCCGCGCTCATAATCGCCGCTGGAGCACCGACCCTGATCTCCCAGTATCGCGATGGGCGGCGGCAGGACTTCCGTGGCGTGGCCCGATGGCTGCACCAACACCTCGAGCCCGGGGACCTGCTCTACTCCGACCAATTCCGCACCGTAACTCTCTATCTGCCGGGGACCCAGGTGCACCACCTCAGCGCCGATTCCACGGCACTCACTCAATCACTGCATCAGCTGCAGGCACAGCGCCGCGGTGCGACACTGTGGATCGTGGCGCCTTACTCCGCGCAGGGAGGCTATCGGACCACTCCCAAGCTCAACGCTTTTAAGACTTGGATATACCAGAACTGTCAGCTTCGGGAGGCGATCGGAGTAGCGCGTCTCGACTTCAGGCAGAACGAGCTGCAGATCTATCGCTGCCCGCCAGCCACCCCGACCTCAGAGGCTGCGATCGGTGACACACTGAGTCCTTTGCGCGCCAGCAACTCGCGGTAGAGCGCATCCCACCGCTCCACCACCCGACCCAGGCCGTAGTGAGTCCGGATGTGCTCGCGACCACGCTCCCCCATGGCGCGACGGTCGGCGTCGGCCATCTCTAGAATCCGCAGCATGGCCGTGGCCAATGCCTCATGGTCGCGGGCCGGCACCAGAAAACCGCTTTCTCCATTGCACACGACTTCCGCGTTCCCGCCCACGGAGGTGGCGACGACCGGCAGTCCCGCGGCCGCGGCCTCGAGCAGGACGATCGGCATGCCCTCGAATTCGGACGACATCACGTATCCATCGGCGGCGCTCATGACCTCGGGGACGTCTTGTCGGACTCCGAGAAACCGGACTACCTCGCCCAGCCCCAGGCTCTGCACCAGTGCCTCGGTCTCAGCCTGAAGTGCTCCCCGGCCTACCAGTAAGAGCACCGCCTCGGGATAACGCTGATGAACCTGGGCAAACGCGTGCAGCATGTTGGGGTAGTCCTTGGCGAGCACGAACCTCCCCACGGCCAGCCAGACGAATTCGTGCTCGATGCCCAGGGCCTTTCGAATGGACTCCCTCGTGCCGGCAGCCAGGTTGCGGAAGCGATCGGTATCGATGCCGTTGGGAATGACCCTGAGGAGCTTCCGTGGTACGATCCCCTCGCTAACGAAGCGATCCGCGGCGGCCTCGCTGACGATCGTCATGTAGTCCACCAGCCCGTTCGTCAACCTATACGCGGCCATCCGCAGCCGCCCGCCTTCATGAATGTTGTGAATGGTGGAGACCAGGACCGGGATTCTGAAGAAGAGCCGGAGCACTCGGGCCATGAGATTGGCATGGATCATGTGACTGTGCAGGACGTCTGGCTTCCACTGCCGCACCAGCCTGATCAATCGCAGAAGGCCACGTGGGTCCGGCACGCCGCGCCGCATCTCCAAGGACTCCACCGGGATGCCCAGGCTCCGAGCTTGGATCCCCATCGGACCGAGCGGGGTGAGGGACACGACCTGCACTGCGTAGCCCTGCAGCTGCAGCTGTTGAGCGGCGGAGAGCAACTGCTGGTCAGCGCCTCCCATCCCCATGCTGGTCGACAGGAACAGCACTCTCATACGTCCTGCTCCCGGGAGCCGCCCATGGTCCGGCGCAGCATCCGCTTCACTGGTGTCGGGCAGTAGCCGTAGACGAATCGCCCCAGTGGGTAGGCGTACATCCGCCAAGGTAAGCCCAGCTCGCGGATGATCTCGAACTCGACTCGGGCCAGATCCCGTTGGCGTTGGCTATAACGGAACGACTGATGGAAGAAGCTCGTCTGGTGGACGAAATGCTCCCCCAGTATTTCAGGCACGTTGGCGAATCGCCACTGGCGTTTGGCCAGCCTCAGCCAGAACCTCAGATCGACGGCGTTAGGGACCTCGGGATAACCGCCTACCTCTGCCCATGCCTGGCGCCGGAAGGTCGCCAGTGTGTGCGCGATCGGAATGGAGCGGGCCATGTCCGTGACGATGGCTGAATGGTCGGTCGGGGCCATGCGGACATAGGTTTCGCCCCGGTTCTCGTCGACCAAGACGTAGTAGCCGCCCACCACACCCACCTTCGGCTCTTTATCGAGCAAGGCCACTTGCAGGCGCAGACGGTCGGGATAGCTCCGATCGTCGAAGTCCTGCCGGGCCATGTATTCGCCGCGGGCTCGCGCAATGCCGTAATTGAGAGCCCCGGCGAATCCCAAGCGCCCCGGGGTAAGCACCCGGACTCGCTTATCCCGGCTGGCGACGTCGCGCAGGATCTCGAGAGTACGGTCCTGGGAGCCGTCGTCGATCAAGATGAATTCGAAGTCCTCGAAACTCTGCGCGAGGATGTCCGGGATGGCGCGCTCGGCGTAAGCCTCACCGTTGTACACCGTGGTGATGACGCTGACCCGAGGTCCATTTCTCGAGCTCACCGATGGTCCGCCGCTCACCGTGGCGCGGTTCGCGGCACGCCGCGGCGGGAGCGTTGGACGACCGGGCTATAGGCCGGATCTTTCGCGACGGCGTCGGAGGGCAAGGTCCTTCGGGTCGGCGCCATCACCGCTGAACAACTCAGCAGCATGCCGAGAATCAGCCAGAGTGCCTTCTTCGTATCCCAAGCAAGCGGCATGATGGCGGTGGCCAGGGTCGCCAGCAATGCTAGGGTCACCCGTCGCTCGAACACCGGCAGGGGGAGCAGCCGCTTCAGCACGATCAGCAAGAGCAGGAGAAAGAGAACCAGCCCGATGAGGCCCTCATCGACCAGGATCGCGAGGTAGGTGTTGTGGGGACCCTTGATACCCAGCCGGTGACTCAGCTCCATCTCCCACCCGGCAGGTCCGTAGCCCTGCAGAGGACGCGCGGGCACGGCCGCAATGCCGGCCTTCCAGATCTCCCATCGTCCAGTCATATCGCCTTGCGAAATTTCCGACTCCGTGGAGGCCAATCGCTCGAAGGATCTGGCCGGCACATAGAGCGCTGCTGCAATCCCCGCCACGAACATGACCGCGACCGCGGCGATCCTCATGCTCCTCCGCACCTGCGTCATGGTCCAGGGAATCACCGAGAGTGCCACGAGCATCGCCAGCAATCCTCCGCGGGAACCGGTGAGCAGGATGGCAACACTCCCCAAGAGGAAATACCCTCGGTTTACCCACCGCAGGATGGTGCTGGAGGAGCTGGACCCGATATACCAGGCTATCGGCATCGCGAGCGCCAGCAACATGCCGAGATCGTTAGGATCGAAGCCATTGGCGGCGAACCGGTCCAGCGTACGACGAACCGCGGCGCCGCTGGCAAAGTTATAGATGGTTCCGGCTGCTGCGACGTATGCCCCAAGCACGTAGGCTTGGAGGAGACCCATGAGCCGGGAGCGAGTGGGGGTCGCTTCCCAGAGAACCCACACCATCACGAAGAGCCGCAGGTAGCTGTCGATGGCATTTCTGACAGAGCAGCCAAACACCGGACTGCAGTAGGTGTTTACCGCCCACGAGGCCGACAGCAGGACCCAACAGAGGTAGGCGAACGCCACCCAGTGAAAGGAGACCGGTCTCCGTACTTTGGCAGTCAACAGCACCCGCAGGGCGGTGACCCCGAAAGCGGCGATCCCGAGGAGCTTGCTGAGCGTGCCGAGACCGGGGAGGACTATGACGTCTTCCCAGGGCACAGCGAATACGAACAACCAGGCACAGACATACGCGAACATCCTCAGCCACTCCCGTTGTGCACGAGATGAAGATAGGCGCTCGCCGCAACGTCTTGGGTGAACTCCTGCAGCTCAGCGAACGACGCCTTACGGGCGGAACCCCCAAGCGCGGCGAGGATGCCCTCCGCCAGCGCCTTGCTGTCTCCCGGCGGCACCAGGAGGCCGAGCTCGCCACCACGCAAGATCTCTCGGGGCCCGCTCGGGCAATCGGTGGCTACCACCGGCGCACCCATGGCCAGAGCCTCGATCAGCACGGTGGGCAGTCCCTCCCACGCCGACGAGAGCACGAACACCCCTGCCCTTGCCATGCAGCTGTGGGCTCCCGGGACGAACCCGGGCAAGGCAACGTCACTGCCGAGACCAAGCTCTGCGATCAGTGCCTCCAGGGCCGGGCGTTCCTCCCCTTCACCGAGAATCAGCAGTCGGGCAGGCCGTTGCTGCCGAACGATGGCGAAGGCCCGCAGTAGGTTCTGGAAGTCCTTCTGCCGGGTGAGCCGGCCCACCCCTAGGACAACCGGTGGGCCGCCGTCGGCGAGCCAGGGGTGGCCGGGCGGGCGGGCCGCCGCGGCGAGCAGGTCGGGCGTGATCACCGGATTGTATATCACTCGGATCCGGGCCAGGGGGAAACCGGTCACCTGGCTCATGTCTGTCGCGACCCCGTGGCTGACCGCCACCACCTCGTCCGCCAAGGGATAGAAGGTCCGGAGGAACAGTGGCATGACCCGGCTGCGCAAACTGGACGAATTAGGCACCGCGGAGGTCATGGTGTTGTGCAAGGTACAGATGACCCGGGTCGAGGTGCCGCTTAGGCGTCGGGACCAGAGGGCGACGATGCCGGTGTGATCCATAAAGGAGATGACCGCGGCAGGCCGCTCTCTTCGGAGATAACGAGCCATGGGGAGCAAGGCCCCGAGGATCCGCGAGGCTCCCAGGTCCACCAGACGAACCCCAGTCGGAATCTGTCCGGCAAGCTCACCGAGAGCGCTCCCCACGACAAGGTCGGTCTGCACACCCTTGGTGACAAACCCTTGGGCCAGATTGATCGCCACCCGCTCCGCGCCGCCGCCGATGAGGGTGGGTAGAAAGAAGGCAACGGCTCCCTGCTTCACGCTGGCGTCCGGCGCACTCGATTGGTGAATCTCGACATCCTCCCCGTCACGGCGAAAGCTCCACCTTTCACGAAACCCTGGGGCCAGTCGGAGGACGCGGCTGCGAGCCGGCCCCCAAGCGCAGAAACCGTGCCTTGGGGTCAGGCCGGGCAGCCCGGACCCTCCGTTCGTAAGGAAATGTACCGCAAAGACTTTAGTGGCACACCCGGGGGGAGATTGTAGCGCTCGCCCTACAAGCTTCGGTTCACTTCGTGGCCACCAGACGCACCCCTAGAAAGGCGCGGCAGGGCAAGGTAAGTGCAAGAGACCGCCGGGGCTTGGCTGGGATCAGGCTGAGAGCCGCCTCCAGAGCCAGGACGGGAGCCAGGGGCACGGGGACGAAGGTGCCTTTCCTGCCAAGCAGGCTGTGGACCTTCCGGAAGCCCACCTTCCTGAAGAGCCGGTTCAGCTCCCCGACGGTGTACTCCTTGAGATGAAATCCGGTTGCAACCAGGTCAAAGAATCTGGAGACGTCGTGAGGGCCATTCAGCCGGCTCGGAGTAATGCAGATATAGACTCCTCCGGGGCGAAGGGTTCGCCAGATCCCCTGCAGCTGTTCCAGGGCGTCATCGGGGTGCAGGTGCTCCATCAGTTGATTGCTGTAGGCCACGTCCACGCTGTCCGCCGGCAGCGGCACACTGGTACCATCGGAGAGGATCAGTTTGAAGTTTGAGGGCAGTGAGTTGCGGTGAGTGATTTCTTCCGACACGTCGAGACCGTACACCTGACGCGCCTCTTGGGCCAGTGCTACCGAGAGCGCACAATCGCCGGGCCCAATCTCCAGAACCGTGCAATCCGGCCGTAGATACTGCCGCAGCAGGCGGATCTGCGGTATCACCGCCTCCTGGGTGAGATCTGCCGAGGACTTGCGGGTAAGCTGCGGATGATGGGGCACGAGCTGATACAGCTCGTCGTAAACGGCTCGATACATGGAGCGGCGTTGCTCTCCAGTGGCAGTCCGCAGTCGGCTGGCCAGCTCCTTCTCGACCCGGTAGTGCTCTCCTAGCTCAGCCGGCGTCCGGTGGTCGTACTCCCGAGGTTTCAGCAGCATGCCGATCCATCCCATATGCGACGGTGCAAGGGCGCCGGCTTCGCCGCCGACGTATCGTCGCGGAACGTACTCAGGCCCTGCGAGATTCTCTACCCTGGTCCGCGCGAGGCACCGCCGAGTCAGGAGGGCTCGGCAAACACCCGTACGTTGGTCGGAGAGACGTACACCCGCTGACCCTTGGTCAAGTCCAGGCGATCGAACCGATCCCGCGGAATGTGAGCCTCGATCGTCCGTCCGCCATCCACCAGATCCAGCTCCAGGCGTACCACAGGGCCGAACGCCCGCACATGTCGCACTACGGCCTCCAGGGAAGAGGCGCCCGAAGGAGCGGGGGCCAGCTCAACGTCGTAGGTCCTGACATAGGCTACCCCGGCCTGATCCTGCGCCCCGGCCCATTCGGGGGCATCCAGCTCGCCTTCTCCGATGCTCACCCGGCCCTGGTGAATCCGACCATGGAAGAGATTGACGTCGCCGAGGAAGCCGTACACGAACGGCGTCTTCGGATGCTCATACACCTCCTCGGGCGTACCGCTCTGCTCGATCCGGCCCTGGTTCATGACCACGACCCGATCGGAGACCTCCAGCGCTTCCTCCTGGTCGTGAGTGACGAAAACGCTGGTGACGTGGACTTCCTCGTGCAACCGGCGGAGCCAGCGGCGCAGCTCCTTCCGCACTTTGGCATCGAGCGCGCCGAAGGGCTCGTCGAGCAGCAGGACCTTGGGCTTGACTGCGAGGGCCCGCGCGAGCGCCACCCGCTGACGCTGGCCACCGGAAAGCTCCGAGGGGCGCCGCTTGGCCAGGACGTCGAGCTGCACCAGGCGGAGGAGGCTCATCACCGTGTCCCGGATTTCGGCCTCCGAGGGTCGCACGCTTCGCGGCCGGACCCGGAGTCCAAACGCCACGTTTTCGAAGACGCTCATGTGCCGGAATAGGGCGTAGTGCTGGAAGACGAAACCGACCTGCCGCTCCCTCACCGGCTGGTCGGTGGCATCCTCTCCATGGAAGTGGATCGTGCCCTGATCCGCCGGCTCGAGCCCCGCGATGATTCGCAGGAGCGTGGTCTTGCCCGAGCCGGACGGCCCGAGCAGTGCGACCAGCTCCCCGCCCGGCACCTCCAGGCTGACATTGTCGAGGGCCACAAAGTCGCCGAAGGTCTTGCGCAGGTTGCGGACTTCGATGCTCATGCTGCCGTCCTTTCCAGAGGGCTGTCATCCTCGGCGAGATCAGTCGAGGCCCGCCGCTGCTGCCATTCCACCAACGTCTTGAGCGCGAGAGTAACGAGCGCAAGGAGGGTGAGCACCGAAGCAACGGCGAAGCTGGCCGCGAAGGCGTACTCGTTGTAGAGAATCTCCACGTGAAGCGGCAGGGTATTGGTCACGCCGCGAATGTGGCCGGAAACCACCGAGACCGCTCCGAACTCGCCCATCGCGCGTGCGTTGCAGAGAATGAGGCCGTACAGCACGCCCCATTTGATGTTGGGCAGGGTAACCCGCCAGAAGGTCTGCCATCCACCGGCGCCGAGCACGATTGCTGCCTCTTCCTCTTCGGTCCCCTGCTCCTGCATGAGCGGAATCAGCTCGCGCGCAATGAACGGTGCGGTCACGAAGGTGGTGGCGAGCACCATACCCGGCACGGCGAAGATGATCTTGATATCGTGGTCCTGCAGCCAGGGGCCAAACCAGCTGTGCGCCCCGAAGAGGAGCACGAAGATCATCCCCGAGATCACCGGCGAGACCGCGAACGGGAGATCGATCAGGGTGATGAGCAGGTTCTTCCCCGGGAAAGTGAACTTCGAGATACACCACGCGGCCGACACGCCGAAAATGAGATTGACCGGAACCGCAACCGACGCAATCAGCAGGGTGAGCTTGGCGGCGCTGAGTGCGTCGGGCTCCCTGATGGCGCCCAGATAGGTCGTCAGACCCTTGGCGAGCGCCTCTGTGAACACCAGGACCAGGGGCAGGACCAGGGTCAGGGCAAGGAAGGCCAATGCGATGCTGATCAGGGTCCAGCGCACCGCACGCGACTCGCCGGTGGCACGAGTGATGGTTCTCGGTGCCGTTGTCGCCGGACGGGAGAGGACCAGGGTCGCCATGGCTCAGACCGCCATGCGGCGACGGGCCGCCCATTGGAGCAGATTGATGGTCAGGAGGAGCACGAATGACACGACCAGCATGACCAGCGCCACCGCGGTTGCGCCGGGATAGTCGTACTGCTCCAGCTTGGTGATGATCAGCAAGGGCACAATCTCGGTTTTCATCGGCATGTTGCCGGAGATGAACACCACCGAGCCGTACTCCCCCACGGCCCGGGCAAAGGCGAGCGCGAATCCGGTGAGCAGCGCAGGCGCGACCGTCGGAAAGACCACGCGGGTAAAGGTCTGCCACCGCCTGGCGCCGAGGCTCGCGGCCGCCTCTTCCACTTCGACTTCGAGATCATCCAGCACCGGCTGCACCGTTCGCACCACAAACGGCAGGCCGATGAAGATCAAGGCGACCGTGATCCCCAGCCAGGTGTAGGACACCTTGATGCCCAGCGGATCCAGCCGGCTCCCGATCCAGCCATTCGGGGCGTAGAGCGTAGTCAGAGCGATGCCCGCGACCGCGGTCGGCAGCGCAAATGGGAGGTCCACCATCGCGTCGACCAACCGCCGACCGGGGAACCGGTAGCGCACCAGGACCCAGGCCACGAGCAGGCCAAACACCGTGTTGACCAGTGCGGCGACCAAGGAGGCGCCAAAGGTCACCCGATACGAAGCCACCACTCGGGGATTGGTGACGGTGGCCCAGAATGTTGGCCAGGAGAGCTCGGTGGTCCGCGCGAAGAGGGTCGCGAGGGGGAGCAGCACCATGAGACTCAGATAGGTGCAGGTGATCCCGAGCGAGAGTCCGAACCCTGGGAGCACACTTCGCGACGTTCGTCGCATCGTCATCCCTTCGTAGGGGTAGACCGGCAGCCAGGGCTAGCGCCCCGGCTGATAGATCTGATCGAACAGCGCCCCATCGGCGAAGTGGGCCGCGTTGGCCTTTTTCCAGCCGCCGAAGACTTCGTCGATGGTGAAGAGCGTCACCTTGGGGAACTGTGCTGCGTATTTGTCAGCCACCTTCGCCAGGCGGGGGCGATAGAAGTGCCGGGCCGCGATCTCCTGCCCTGCCTCACTGTAGAGGTACTCGAGATAGGCTTGGGCGACCGGCTTGGTCCCGTGCTTGGCCGCTACCTTATCGACCACCGCAACCGGAGGCTCAGCCAGAATGCTGAGCGAGGGGGCGATGACCTCGAACTTCCCGGGTCCGAGCTCCTTGATGGCGAGAAGGGCTTCGTTCTCCCAGGCAATCAGGACATCTCCAATGCCCCGCTCCACGAACGTGGTAGTCGACCCCCTGGCGCCCGCGTCGAGCACGGGAACATTCTTATAGAGCCGGGTGATGAACTCCTTGGCCGTCGCCTCGTTGCCGCCTGGCTGGCGCAACGCCCACCCCCACGCCGCGAGGTAGTTCCACCGGGCGCCGCCGGACGTCTTGGGATTCGGCGTCACCACCGAGATGCCGGGCTTCGCGAGATCGCCCCAGTCCCGGATCCGCTTGGGGTTCCCCTTGCGGACCAGCAAGACGATGGTCGAGGTGTAAGGGGAGCTGTTGTTCGGCAGCCGGGTCTGCCAATTGGCAGGCAGGAGGCCGCCCTTTTCGGAGATCTGATCGATGTCATAAGCCAGCGCCAAAGTGACCACGTCGGCTTCGAGGCCATCGATGACTGCGCGCGCCTGCTTCCCGGAGCCACCGTGGGACTGACGCACGGTCACGTCCTGTCCGGTCTTGCCTTTCCAGTAGCTGGCGAACTGGTGATTGAAATCCTCGTATAGCTCCCGGGTCGGATCGTAGGAGACGTTGAGCAGGGTCACCGGCTTGAGAGCCGCCTGGGCCGCTACGCCTCGTGAGCCCGCGAGAGCGAAGAGGACCGGCAGGATGATCCAGCCGCGGATGGCGAGTCGAATGCGCATGGGGGTCGGCATGCCTCTCATGGAATCGAGATCAGAAGGAGTACTGGACACGGCTCACCACGAAGTTCTCCGCCTCGCGGTCCCCCCCAGCGGCACCACCGTCGAAGGCGGTGTGCTCATAGTCGACCACGACTTTGATGGCTCGCGCGAGATACCAGTTGAGCCCCATCGCCCACGCCTTGGCCTTGGTGGGCGAGCTAGTCGGACTGGCAAAGGTCGGGAAGGACGCGTCGTCGATGTCCAGCTCGGAGTACCGGGCCGCGATCTCGACCGCGCCGAACGTGCCCGCCTTGGGATCGAACGGCTTCTTGGGGCTCGCGCTGCGGAAGGAGTTCTTCTCGCCGGTGAGGAAGTAGGAACCGGTCGCCTGCCAGGCGGTATGCTTCAGCTTGGCGGTGGTCGCAGCCTGGGTTACTTCCTGCCAGGAGAGGGTGTACTCGCCCAGCAGCCCGAGTGGGCCAGTGTAGAAGTAGGCCTGAGGCGCCAGGCGGGAGCGGCGACCGTTGGCGTACGCGTTGTTCGCCGGCGTGGTGGTGCTGGTGGTGTAGCGAAAGAAGGTCTGCTGCCCCGGGGTCCGGTAGCTGGGCAACGCGGACGCGGCCGTGGTGCCCCGCTCCAGACCGGTCGAGCCGGCGAGACCGATCCCCACCCCTGCCAGGATCCCCCGCTTGAACGGCTGGAGGAACACCCGCCCGGCAAAGTCCTTGGCATCGCTCACGTCACCGTCGCCGTTCCCCAGATCGGGAACGCCGTTGAAGATGCCGGCTTGCCAGGCGAACGTGCCGGTCGCGATATCGCCGGAGAGCTGCAGGCCGACATCGCGGTTCGGGACCAGGTTGGTAGCGAGCGAACGTTCGGCAAAGACGATGTCACCGGCGCTCTGCAGGCGCTCGAGACCGACTGGAGGCTTGAACTTGCCTACCCGCACCGCGAATTCGGGGGCGACCTTCACATCAGAGTAGGCGTCGAAGAGCACTGTGGTGCCCTGACCGAAGTCAGGCTGCAATCGAAATTCCAGGTACTTCCCAACCGTGGCCTCCAGAATGGGTCGGGCTCGGCGGATGAAGAAGCTGTTGGTCGCTGGGGCCGCGCTGTCCGACAGAAAGAACCGCCCGTCCGTCTGCACCAATCCCTTGAGCCGAACCGCGAACTTTCCATCGGCGGACTTGATGCTGAACCCGTCCTTGGCGCTGGCAGTCGCCGACACCTTGTCCTTGGCCGCGGCGGCGGCACTGTCGGCCGCAAGCTCCCGGAGCCGGAGGAGAACTCGAACCTGCTGGTCCAACTCATTGACCCGGGCCTCGAGGGCACTGTCCGAAGGCTGCTGCGCCACGAGCTGTGGCACGATCACCACGGGCCCGGCACCCAGAAAAATGGTGGTGACCCACCGACCGACCGCACCCATGCGGATCTCCCTGAGCTTGAGATGGCGAACCTCCGGCGGTCCGGTCAGTCCTGGTATGCGGTCGGCTGGCGAGCCGGCCGCGGTTCTGGAAGCCCTACCGATTCCGAGAGTTAAGTTCAGTATCGAAGCGGATTTTCTCCCTCCGCTCCAACTGCACCACCCGGCCATCATGAATGACCAGCTCAATTGCGCCGTAGCGAATCGACCGGAGCGCCTCGGCCAGCTCCTTGAGGAGGCTGGAAGGCAAGGCAGCCGGGGTACTGGGATCGATCGGAGGCTCCATCGGGGTCGTCTGAGCTGTCATAAACCCTATATACCCTATCTAGTCGATAGAGTAAACAGGCAAATAGAATGCCAGATTCCCGATGGGTAGGGGGGCTAACGTTCACTCGGTGGGTTGGGGAACCCGGACGGTTGAGATTTTCTGTTGCAGAGAGGCGAGGCTGGTACCGTCCAGGATCTTCGCGGTGGCGTCGCGGACTTCTTTCATCGCCAGCCGGACCGCGCAAATTGCCTCATCTCGACAGTCGGCGCAGCGCACATACGCGGTCTGGCTGGCGCAAGGCACGGGAGCCAGAGGACCATCGAACATCCGGACGATCTGACCCAGGTAAATATCGGCCGGGCTCCGGGCCAGGAGGTAACCACCTCCCTTGCCCTTGCGGCTCTGCAGAATGCCCTGGTTCTTGAGGCCCAAGAGGATCATTTCCAAGAATTTCGGCGGGATTCGTTCTTCCCGCGCGAGATCCGCGATCCGCATCGGCTCCTCGCTCTGCTGGTCGGCCAGGGCCACCAGGGCCTTAATGGCGTATTTAGCCTTTTTGGACAGCATGCACCAGCTCACTCATGGAGCGGCAGAATATACCCTTGGCGCCCCCGAGTCGCTCCCGGCGGGCCGAGATTTTGCCGTATCGGGGCTGCAAGATTCCGCTGCTAGGGCTCCCCTGGAAGCCACTGACCGACCATTTTCTGGCATTCACCGATGGATGGGGCTGACATGAGCGTTCCCACGGCACAGTCGCAAGATCGGGGTCAGGGTGCGAGGCTGGGCCCGATACCCAACCTCTTCCTTGTGGGCGCCCCCAAATGCGGCACGACGGCGCTGTACGAATACCTCCGTCCCCACCCCAATATCTTCATGTCGGACATCAAGGAGCCCCACTTCTTCGCGACGGACCTGGGCGGCTATCCCGAGGTCCAGACGCCGGAGGCGTATGCCGACCTGTTCGCGGGAAGTCGTCCGGAGCACCTGGTTGTAGGAGAAGCCTCGGTCTACTACCTCCGCTCATCCGTCGCACTGGAGCGGATCCAGGGGTTCAACCCTGAGGCGAAGATCATTGCCATGTTTCGCAATCCGGTGGACATGGTGTACTCCCTGCACTCCCAGCTGCTCTACTGGTCCGAAGAGGTGGTCCCCGACTTCGAGACCGCGTGGAGGCTGCAGGAGCGCCGCCGTCAGGGACTCGACCTGCCACCGGGCATCCGCTCGCCTCTGCTGGTCCAGTATGCCGAGATCGGCCGGTTCGGGACCCAGGCGCGACGGGTACTGTCGCTCTTCCCGAAGGAACAGGTCAAGCTGATTCTGTACGACGACTTCACGGCCTCGCCCCGGAAGATGTATGACGAGGTGATCAAGTTCCTCGGTATTCCGCACGACCACCGGACCAAGTTTCCCCGCATCAATGAGAACAAGCGGGCCCGGATGACCTGGCTGAGAGACTTCTATCGCAAGCCGCCGCCGATGCTGCACCGCGCCGTCCGCCGGCTCAAGCAGGCGGTGGGGTCGGAAGGGGTTGCCGGCGTCAGGCAGAAGATCGTGGATCTGAACACGGTGAAGGAGCGTCGCCGGCCGCTCTCGCCCAAGTTCCGGGCGGAGCTGGTGGACGCCTTTCGGGCCGAGGTCACCCTTCTGGGCCAGGTCCTCGACCGAGACCTGAGCCATTGGAAGTGAGAGGTGAGACGTGAGAGGTGAGACGTGACAGGTGAGACGTGGTAACGGCTCGCTTTTTCACCTGTCACGTCTCACCTGTCACCTCTCACCTCTGACTCACATGTACCCCTCCCGCCGAAGCACTTCGAGTCCACCACCGCCCGCCTTATCCTGCGCTCGCCCCGAGCGCTCCGCGACGTTGGCAAACTTCCCCGATTGCAGCTCCTGGATGATCTCGTCTACGTTGCGCGCGTCGGACTCCACCGGGTGGGTGCAGGGATAGCAGCCTAGCGAGCGATACCGCTTACCGTCGCCCTGATTGTAGTAGAGCGAGACCGTGGGGATCTGCTCCCGCCGGATGTATTCCCAGATGTTGAGCTCGGTCCAGTCGAGCAGGGGATGGATCCGGAGGTGGGTGCCGGGCGCGAACTCGGTCTTGAACTGGTTCCAGAACTCGGGCGGCTGATCCCCGACGTCCCACTGTGATTGGGTGGTCCGGGGAGAGAAGTAGCGTTCCTTGGAGCGGCTGCCTTCTTCGTCGGCGCGAACCCCGACGATGATCCCGGTAAACGGCTCGGTATTGCGATCGATCTCGTACACCTTCTTGGCGTGATTGAGCCGATAGCGGGGCCATTCCCCGCTCAGGGTGTACTTGAGCGCGTCGGTCTTGAGCGCCTTGCAGCAGGCGATGCGATCCACCGCCCCGTCGGGAAAGGTGCGCTTCTCCTCCAAGGCATGCCGGTTCTGGCCGTAGATCATGGTCAGGTTCCACTCCAGCGCCAGGCGGTCCCGGTAGGCGATCATCTCAGGGATCTTGAACGCGGTATCGATATGAATCAGGGGAATGGGCACATGGCCGAAGAAAGCCTTCCGTGCCAGCCAGAGGAGCACGGTACTGTCCTTCCCGATGGACCAGAGCATCCCGAGGTTCTTGAAGTTGGCGTACGCTTCCCGGAGGATATGGACACTCCGGTTCTCCAGTTGATCGAGGTGATCCATCTCGCCTGCCCTCAGAGGTGATTGCCAATCCGCTCGAGCACCTTCGCCACGGACTCTTCGACGCTTACATCACGGGTATCCAACGTCAGTTCCGGTTGTTCCGGGGGCTCATACGGGTCATCGATGCCGGTGAAGTTTCGAATCTCGCCCCGCCGGGCTCGGGCGTATAGCCCTTTCACGTCCCGGCGCTCGCACTCTTCCAGCGGGGTCGAGACATAGATCTCCACGAATCCGGGGCAGAGCTTCCGAATGAAATCCCGAGACTCCCGATAAGGCGAAACCAATGAGGCCACTACCATCACCCCATGTGCCGCGAGCCGGCTGGCCATATACCCGGTGCGACGGAGGTGCTCCTCTCGCTCCGCTCGAGTGAAGCCGGTATTGGGGAACACTTCCCGGAGTGCGTCTCCATCGATGTATTCGACCTCGAACCCCTGGCGCGCCAGCTCGTCCCGCAGCCGCGCGGCAATGGTGCTTTTCCCCGAGCCGGACAGCCCGGTGAACCATAACACGGGCGCGAACCGCCGGGTTCGCGCGGCCTGGCCGGGGCCGTCGCTCACAGACCGATCACGAAGTTGGTGTTGCGGAGATCCGGCTTGTTGTAGGTGAGCGGGGACGATCGCTCACCGTTCCGCCCTGACTGGCGATAGACGCAATCACCGGCAGCCACGTCCCATTCCATCGTCGGGCCTAAACGGGGATAGATGTCCGCACGGCCCTCAGCGACCCAGCAGAACTTGAGCGAGCTGCCGGCCTTCACCCGTTGCGCGACCGGGATCGTCTTGAGGTATTCCTCCAGCTCGGGCGAGGGATGGGAAAGACTCTCCACGACCGTGAGCGGCGTCCCCGGCGGTGGGGCAGTGGAGTAGATCCGCTGCGGCGCCAAGCCCTTCTTTTCGCGCCACGCGCCCCCACCCTTCGCCGCCCAGTAGAGCAGATCGAGCGCCGGGGCCAGTACCACCCCAAACACCGGCTCGCCGTCTTCAATCAAGGCCACGTTGACGGTGAACTCTGCGCGGCGCTTGATAAACTCCTTGGTACCATCGAGCGGGTCGACCAGCCAGAAGCGCCGCCAGCCGCGTCTGGTCTCGAAGGTTGCGATCTCACCCTCCTCCGAGACCACCGGTGTGGCCGGGTCGAGCCGTCTCAGGCCCTGGACCAGAATCCCGTGCGCCGCCTCGTCCGCCAGGGTAACGGGACTCTGATCGCTCTTCTCCCGGACCTCGCCCGTGGCCTCCCCATAGTAGGCCATAGTGGCGAGGCCCGCCTGCCGTGCGAGGTCGATGACCGCCGACTGAGTCTCGACGCCTACCATGGGCGGAAGATGATCCCTTTGTCCTGGAGGTGCGCCTTGAGGCGATCCACGGCCTCCGGAACGGCACCGCCCGGCAACTGGAGATCGACCGCGAGATCCGTGGTGATGGTATCGCCGGCCCAGACCGTCTCGATCCAGTCGGGCTGAACCGCGGTCTTGATGACCTCGAGGTCGTCCTGGGTGAGCTCCGCCGCGGCGACGACCAGGATGATGCCGGCGTCGAGCATCAGATTGGCGATCTCCGCCAGGCGGCGCATGTGCTCCAGCCGATTTTCCGGCTTCCGCTCGATGTCGGCATCCACGCCGTAGAGCACACTGCCAATCCCCAGGAAGTAGACCACCTTGCCGTCCTCGAACAGCTTGCCCTCGAGCGCCTTGGCGACGCCTTTGCGGTCGCTCTCGTGCTCACCGGTCACCAGGATCAGCGCGGCCTTCTGATTGTACTTCTCCGCCCGGTGCTCGGGTTGGATGATGCTGGGCTCCCACTTGTAGTTCCGCAGCAGCACCCGGTCACGCACCGCGGCCTGGCGGTCGGGCAGGGCCTCCCGGACGATGCCTCCGCCCCGAATCTCGAAATCGTCGACGATCACGAACCTGCTGGTGGCGGGCACGTCCTCGGCCAGGTCGCAGGCGATCGCCCGATCGAGCTTGAGCACACATTCGGCGACATCGTGCCGCTGGACAGCATTGCGCTGCTCGGTGGTGCCAAGCGTCGAGGCATCCATGACGCGGAGGACGTCCTCGACCCGAAAGGTGACGCGGGCGGTTCCCAGCTTGAGCAAATACTCCTTCCGCTTCACCATCGGCTCCTTGCCCAACCAGAAGAGACTGACCCGGAGACGGGTAGTCACCTGCGGGCGAGGCTCGTGCTCCAGGGTCGCGATCTCACCCCGAGTGATGTAGATCTGCTCCTGAAGGGTGAAGCCCACGGCCGAGCCGGCCTCGGCGCGACTCTGGACCTGGCGGTTGAACGCCTCGATGCTCCTTAGCCGGCTTTTCTTGCCCGAGGGATAAAAGATCACCGCGTCACCTACGCGGATCGCCCCAGAGTCGATCGTGCCGGCAACGATCCGGCGGTCATCTCCCTGTTTGGTGAACTTGTACACGTCCTGAATCGGCATCCGGAAGGGACGCTCCACGGGAGCAGGCTCGCTGCGAAACGCGTCGAGCGCGTCGAGCACCGTAGGTCCCTGGTACCAGGGAAGATTGGCCGAGCGGTCGGCGATATTGTCCCCTCCCCGGCCGGACACCGGAATGAAGCCGGCCGGTCGGATGCCGACCTGATCCAGGAAGGCGCCGTACTCCCGGACGATGCGATCGTAGACCGCACGATCCCAGCTGACCAGATCCATCTTGTTGACCACCACGGCGAGCTGCTTCACCCCCAGGAGCGAAACCATGTAGCCGTGGCGCCTGGAGTTTTCCTGAACCCCCTCCGCGGCATCGATCACCAGCAAGGCGGCTTCGGCCCGCGCCGCACCGGTGATCATATTCTTCAGGAACTCGATGTGACCGGGCGCATCAAGAATCAAGTAGGGACGCTGCCGGCTCTTGAAGAACACCCGGGCGGCATCGATGGTGATGCCCTGGGCTTGTTCATCCTTGAGCGCGTCGAGCAGGAAGGCGTATTCGAACGGCTTGGAGTTGAGCTCGCACTGGGCCCGGACCTGTTCCAGCTTGCCCTCAGGGAGCGAGTGGGTATCGGCCAGCAGCCGGCCGATGACCGTGCTCTTCCCATGATCGACATGGCCGACGATCACGATGTTCATCCGCTGCGCTCCGGCAGGAGCGCCCACGGCGGTCTCGGGAGAAACCATTGAAGAGGTCATGAGGCTGGGACATTCCTCCGTGAACGTCGAAGCGACAGAGTCTCCGGCAAACGGTGCCGCAGTCTAGCGGTGAGCTACCCCAGCGGCAACCGGGACAGCAGGCGGTCCGGCCACCACGCCGAGTGGGGCCGAGCCGCCAAAGGCTGTGCTGCGATTTCAGGCTGCGAGGAGGAGCGCACGAGATTGGCTAGGCTGGCAGGGGGACCATCACGAGCACGCTCGTGGTCCACCTGCCAGGACGATCATTCCTTCTCGGCGACGTATTCGTAGGGATAGTAGTAGTCGCCGTACTGGGACACTTCCCCCTTGGGATCGTTGAGCACGGCGCCCAGCACCCGCGAGCCGACATTGGCCAGCTGATGGTAAGCGCGCTGAGCCGCAGAGCGATCGGTCTGACCCGCCCGCACCACGAGCAGCACGCCGTCAGCTAGGCTACCCAGGATCCCGGCGTCCGCAGTGGCCAGCACCGGTGGAGTGTCAAGGATGACGAGATCGAAGCGCTTGGTGAGCTCCTGGAGCAGGGAGCGCATCCGAACTCCGCTCAGCAAGTTCGACGCATTGGTCGGCAAGGCTCCGCAGGTGAGCAGTGAGAGTCCCCGAATCGGCGTCTCCCGGATCACATGCTCGAGGGTGTCGCCTCCGTCCTCACTCTTGAAGCTCAGTGAGTGCACCCGGCCATCGGACGAGGGGGTGGGGGGCGCCAGGAGGTCGAGGAGGCCTGGGGTACGGGGAACCCGGAACAGGCCGTGGAGCTTGGGCCGCCGGACGTCGCAGTCCACCAAAAGGGTCTGAAGGCCGTCATGGGCAAAGCTGGCCGCCAGGTTGGCAGCGGTGAGGGTCTTCCCCTCCCCGGGAGCTGCGCTGGTGACCACCAAAGTCTTGAGCTGCTCAGCACCATCGGACCAGATGAGGCTGGTGCGAAGCATACGAAACGCTTCGGTGCCGATGGAGAATGGCTGGGCCACGGTACCGATGGCTTCCGAACGGGGAAGCTCGACGTGCTTGGCACCTTTGAGCCCCGGGAGACGGCGGCGTGGGGCCGGCGAGCCAGCAGTCAGTCTCGGGATGACCGCGAGACCAGGGAGATGCAGGGCGCTCTCGAGGTCTTCGGGGCGACGAATCGAGGTGTTGAGCGCCTCCAGGAGGAAGGCGAGTCCGCCCCCAAGGAGCAGCCCGAGCATGAGCCCGATTCCGAACTTGATAGAGGCGGTGGCCAGAATCGGCGTGTAGGGTAGATCAGCATAGTCCACCACATCGACGTCGCCGGCCTCTACCGCCTCGGCCATGCGGGCTTTCTGATAGTCCTGCCGGAGCTGATCGCCGACGGTACCCAGGGCCTGGACTCGCTGAGTGAGCCGCGCCTCCTCCTCGGCCATGGCCGGGAGGATCTGCATCGACGCACCAGTCTTGACGCTCAAAGTACCGAGAGCGGCGATCCGCGCGTCCAGGGTCGAGACGTGACTGCTCACGGCAGAGGAGAGCTGGTCCTGAGTGGTCTTGATCAAGGCCCGAAGCTGCAGGACGTCGGGGTTGGTCGGCGCAGCGGCCCATTGCCCCGTGGTCATCGAGTCGAGGCGGAATTGATAGGCGGTAAGCTTTTGGAACAGCGCCCCCACCGCGGCGTTGTCGCCCAAGGCCGGAGAGGTGGCCAGGGCCCGGAGGGCCTCTTCCTTGCCGGCATCGTTGCCGCTCCTGAGTTGCCGCAAGAGGGCGCCGAAGGTGTTTCGGTCGGCCTCGATCTCGGCGCGGCGCGAGTCGAGCGCCAGCAGCGCCGCCTGTTGCGCGTCCATCTTGCTGCTGGTGCTGGCGATCTGCTGGCGGCTCCGGAAGGCTGCGAGCTCTGACTGTGCCTGGCTCAACATGCTGTCGGATCGGGCAAACTGCTGTTCCAGAAACTCGCGCCGGCGCTGCGATTTTTCCCGAGCCGATTGAATATTCAGCTCCTGGAACGACTTCACCGTGTTGTTCACCACCTGCTGCGCCAGGCGCGGGGTGTTGGAGACGTACAGCACGTCGATGACATCGGTGCCGCTCCGAGGAGCGACGACGACGTTGTTGCGCAGGTTGTCGATGGCCATTTCCCGAGGGATCACGCTCAGCATCGCCTCGGCGACGTCAGGATAAGAGGTCACCGAGAACTGCACCGCACCGAGCGAAACCAGCTCGCCGTACCGGCCGCTCGCCTGCCGGCCGCCGAATTGCGCCTTCACCTGCTCGGGCGAGAATTCCAGCTTGACCGAATCGCTGCCGACGCGAGGGTCTACATGGATGTTGTTCAGCAGCCCGATCGGAAACTCGGCGGTGGACGACACCAGCTGCAGCCCGAGTGAGTCCACCACTGCGCCCATGACGCTCCGGCTGGTGACCAACTGCACCAGGGAGAGAATCGGGTCGGTGGTCCGACTGACCTCCGGCTGGGGGTGTTCCATGTCGCTGGTGAGCTGGCGTCGCTCGCCGGCGAAGCGGATGACCGCTTTGGCCTGGTAACTCGGCGGGTCCTTGGACGCCAGGAAGGCGCCCGCGGCCGCGCCCAACACCGTCATCCCCAAGACCGCTCGCCATCTCCGCCGGAGGGTGCTGAACAGGTGGCTGAGCGAGATCGTGTCGACCGAGACGCGTTCGGGACCCGGGGGTGGGCTCACCGAGCCCGGGAGCAATCGTGGATCTGGGGGATAGTGGCTCATGACTGGCTGCTCACTGGTTGCGCCGGATGCGGTCAATGAGGAGTCCGACCGACGCGATCGACCCTATGACAGTTAGCGTCGGGACGAGAACGTCCCTGAAAAACGACTTCTTACGATCGACGACCACCTGGTCTCCGGAGCGCACCTGTGAGGATGCGATGGGATCCGCCGGGTCTTGCAGGTTGGCGAGGAACACCTGTTGCTGACCGCCCGACTCGGGGCGGATTACGCGGACTTTCCCGCGATTGCCGTACTGGGTCGTGCCGCCAGCGCGTGCAATCGCCTCAGCGATGGTGGTCCTCGGCTGAACCGCAAACACGGACGGCCGTGGCACCTCACCGGAGATAGCCACTCGAAGGAGGGGCTCGATCACGAACTGGGGATTC
>Ga0070696_100000410_pt1 | contig 26702 bp, 16 predicted proteins | sample KBSK1253metaG_FD_65474 | JGI IMG/M metagenome (GOLD analysis project Ga0070696, IMG submission 65474) | Corn, switchgrass and miscanthus rhizosphere microbial communities from Kellogg Biological Station, Michigan, USA - KBS K1-25-3 metaG | ecosystem: Host-associated > Plants > Roots >... | reverse complement strand
CCGCCACCCCCGCGCGGTCGGTGATGTCCTCGAAGCGATAGTTGCCCTTGTTGCGATACAGGCGATTCGCGCCGAGGTTCGACGTGAAGTACAGATCGGGGAGCCCGTCCCCATCGACGTCGCCGACCGCGACGCCGCCCCCGTTGTAGTAGTAGAGATAGTTCAGAATGTTGAAGTCGGTCTTCTCCGTCAGCTCGTTGACGAACGTGACGCCCGTCTGCTGCGGGGAGAGAAGCTCGAACAGTGGCGCCGGCGTTGGCTCGCGCGCGCACCCCATGGCGACGGCGGCAGCGGTCATCCTGAACCAGGCTCCTGTCATCCTGAGCCCTTCGCCTGTCATCCTGAGCGCAGCGAAGGATCTATTCGACGTACGCAAGATTCTTCGCGGTGCTCAGAATGACATCGGCCTCAAGGCGCCGGCGCAATGCGAATCGCTTGACCTCCGCCCGGAGCCAGACGCAGTCGCAACCGCGAGGCGGCGGTGACACGCTGCTTCGAAATCGTCACCGGCAGCGGATTCGTCAGCCAGTGTGCTCCTGGCCCGTCGGCATAGATCTCCGCGACGTAGGGCCGTCCCGGTGGGAGGAAAGAGAGCGGAACGTCGAACGTACGACCCACTTCATCGGTGATGGCTCCAACGAACCAGTTTGGTTTGCCACGCTCTTTCCGCGCTACGACGACGTAGTCGCCGATGCTCGCCTGCAGCACTCGCGTCGTATCCCAGTCCACCGCCACGTCCCGGATGAACTGAAACGCAGGCTGCTTCTCGTAGTTCTCCGGAAGGTCGGCGGCCATCTGCAATGGCGAGTAGATCACGAGGTACAGCGCGAGTTGCTTCGCGAGTGTCGTGCGAATGCGAGGCTCTTCCGGACGACGCGGCCGGCCGGTGCCTCGCTCGATCAGAATGTCGAAGATGCCGGGAGTGAAATCCATCGGGCCAGCGAGCAGTCTGGTGAAGAACAGAATCGTCTCGTGCTCCGGAGGGTTCCCGCCTTCCGACCCCCACGCGTTGTATTCCTGCCCGCGTGCACCTTCCCGACTCATCATGTTCGGGTACGTGCGGCGCTCTCCGGTGTCGTGAATCGGCTCGTGCGCATCCACCATGATGCCATACTTGGCGGCTGTCTCGATGACCTTGCGGAAGTGGTTCACCGCGAACTGGGAATGGTGTGAGTGGCCGCCATCCACGGTATCGGTCACGTATCCGGTTTTGATTGCGTCGATCCCAAGTGAGCGATACAGCGCGTACGCGCTGTCCAACTGCCGCTCGTAGTTCGCGATGCCGCCGGACGTCTCGTTGTGCGCGATCAGCTTCACTCCCTTCTGCTTCGCGTAGGCAGCGAGCCCTTTGAGATCGTAGTCAGGATAAGGCTGCGTGAACGTGAAGGCGTTGCGGTTCGCGATCCAGTCGCCGTCCCAACCGACGTTCCACCCTTCGACGAGAACTCCGCCGATCCCGTTCGCGGCCGCGAAATCGATGTAGCGCCTCGTGTTCGCCGTTGTCGCGCCGTGCTTGGGCCCCGAGCTCCACGTCATCGTGTTGATATGCATTCCCCACCAGATGCCGACGTACTTCATCGGCTTGATCCAGTCCGTGCTCGGCAGAACGTTCGGTGGATTCAGATTCAGCCCCAAAACCGCGGGTGATAGGTCCTCCGCGCGATCGGCCAGCTGGACGGTACGCCAGGGCGTGACGAACGGCGTGCGCCCGCGAACCTTGACGCCGCTTGCCAGCGGCGCCAGCGCGGCCCGGAGCGTCCGGCTTTCCATTCCGCGGCCGGCGAGGTTCATGCGCGCGTAGTCCACGAGGTTCGCTTCGTGAATGACGATGTAAGTGCGCCGGTCGCGCGACTCCATGGTCAGCGGCGTCTGAACGCTGTCGATCACGCTCAACGGAGACGACGAGTACAGCATCTCGGAGCGGTCGAGCCGCGGGCGATTGGATGGGATCCACCACGCGCGGGAGTCGTCCGCCATGGAGAACTGGGTCAGCTCGTCCATGATCTCGAAGTCGCCGAGATTCGGTTGCGACGGCAGCTCGTACCGAAAGCCGATGCCGTCGTTGAACGCGCGGAAAACGACGTCGAATCGGCGTCCCCCCCCCGACGCGGACGCTTCCACGACGGAGACCCGCAGCTCGTTGTGATGATCCCGGATGCGCGTCACCTCACCCCACGGCTGCGTCCAGGTCGTATCCGCCGTCGCTCGGCTCGAACCCGTGATACGCAGGCTATCGAGCAGCGGCCGAGCGCCGCGGAACGCGAAGCCAAGCTCGGATGGCATGATGATGTTCCGCCTGTCTCGCTGGAGCGCGTACGTCAATCTGCCCTCTCTCACGGACACCGTGATCACGTTGCGGCCGTCAGGCGAGGCGAGACGCTGGTCCTGGGCGATGGCGGGAGCAGTCGCGACGCATGCGAGCGCCAATGCGATAGCGGCGATTCGGCAGTGCAAGTACGGGTTCATGTGCGGAGTCGGTAAGGGCCAGCGTGGTCGTTCGCTTTTGCGCGAAACCAGTCGTAATATCCATTCAAAGCACACACGTACTGGTATTTTCCGGAAGGAGGAGGTCATGTTGGCCCGCTCACCACGAGCAGTGCTGGTTTTTGGATTGATCGCCGCCATTGCGGCATGCGGGGGAAAACGCAGCGAAACCGCCCCCGCTCCGGCCGCTGCCCCAACCGCACAGGGAGGTCCCTCGAAGTCGTCGAACGCCGTCGTGAGCGACAAGACGATTCAAAACAACCCCGGGGATCCCGTCGAGAAGATTCTGGCCAATCGAGTGCCGGGCGTGCACATCACGCGCACCGCCGATGGTGGAATCGCGGTCCAGATTCGCGGCAGGACCACGTTCAGCGGCGACAATGCGCCGCTGTACGTCATCGACGGCGTCCCGATCCAGCCGGGACCAGGTGGAAGCTTGGCGGGGATCAGCCCATACGATATCGCGTCGATCGAGGTGCTGAAGGACGCCGCGGCTACCGCGGAGTACGGGAGTCGTGGATCGAACGGCGTCATCGTCATCAAGCTGAAGAAGCCGTAACGCGTTCCCCCCTACTGCGGCCACCCACCGTTTAGGGTCGAAGTCGAAAGCCGCTCATTTCTTTGCGTCTCCCGCCTGAAGAGCAACAGTACGTGTCGGCCGGGCTCCCCTTTGGGGAGCTCGAAATACCAGAGGCGCATCGTTGTTGCGGGCTACGACGAGCAAGTCACCGTGCGACGAACGGACGCGCTGGATGTCCCTGGCTTGCCCCGGGACGAAGAAACCACTTTCGGCGGCTCGCCTGGGGGTGAAATGCCCTTTCCCGTCGCCCGAGAGAAATAGTCCGTAGCTCGCGTTCAGGCGGCCGATCTCCGGTTTGACGCCGTCAAAGTTCCCGGCGATCACGAGATCGTTCTTGCCGTCACCGTCGAAATCCGACGCCAGAATTCCGTAGACCGGTGCCAACTGGGCTTCGGTAGGTAGAGGCACGACGGTGAAAGAGCCATTGCCATCGTTTCGAACGAGTGATGTCGCGAAGGTGGTGGCCTTGCGCACCACTGCGTCTTTCAGATCTTCCGGCGTGAAGACGTCGGTGACGGTCTGCTGCGCGTAATCCTTGTAGTGCGGGTAGCGCTGCTTGAGATACGGCAGCGACCTGAGGAGCTCGTCCCGCATCGCGATCGGGTAATTGCGACCCTCGTTGTAACAGGCGAGGATCTGCACCTCGAATCCGTTCTTTGCGAAGTCCTTGACGTACATCGTCGTCGGCTCGGTTGGGCTGGCATGAAGCCTCGAATTCAGGCCAAGGTTGCCGACGATGAAATCCACGCGACCGGCTCCGGTAAAGTCTGCCGCGACGATGCGGTTCCACCATCCTGCACTGTTCTCCAGACCTCGAACCGACATGCGTTCGAGTCTGCCGGACCCCGTGTTCTTGAAGATTGTGATGGGCATCCATTCGCCCACGATGATCAGATCCGGGCGCCCATCGCCATCGATGTCTTTCCAGAGGGCGTCGGTCACCATGCCGACATGTGTCAGCTCCGGTGCGAGTCGCGCGGTCACGTCGATGAAGTGGCCCTTGCCGTCGTTTTGGAGCAGCATGCTCTGCGGGTCGAGCCCGTAGTGCCATGGTACGACGCGACCGCCGACGAAGAGGTCGAGGTCGCCGTCCCTGTCGTAGTCCGCGGCGACCACGCGTGAACCGCTGATCGCCTCTGTCGGCAGCGCGCCCTCGGCTTTCCGAAAGCCGCCGCGCCCGTCGTTCAGATAGAGGCGATCCTGTAGCGCGGGCGCCATGTCGGAGTACTCGCTGCCACCGCTCACCACATACAGGTCGGGATGTCCGTCCCCGTTCGCGTCGAAGAACAGCGCACCGACGTCCTCGGAGATCGCGTCCGGCGCAAACGCGCTTTCGCTCGCGCTGACGAACCGTCCGTCGCGCTGCTGCAGGAGGAGCTTGCCAGCTTGTTCTTTTGCGCCACCGATGAACACGTCATCGAGACCGTCCCCATTGACGTCCGCCACGGCGACTGGCGGCCCTTCGGTGGAGACCATCTTCGGTATCAGGTGCTCGCGGTCGAAGTCGACGAATTCGTTCTCGCGATGTGTGAAACCCAACGCTGTCTCCGCCGTGACATTCGTGAATATCGGCGCGACCGCTTTCGGAGCCGATCGAACGACGGCGGCCTTCGAGTCCGACTGCTCGAGCGTCAGCCGCTGGTTGGTCGCGACGCCTGTCGCCATGCTCACGCGTTGGTCCGGCCAGACGACGCTGACCGAGTCCACGGTGGCGACGGCCCCAACGCCGAAGGTGAGCACGTAGTCGACGCTCGACTGAAAGCCTCGGGTTGGCTCGAGCTCCTGAAAGAAGGTCTGCTTTCCGGCGTACACCGTCACCTTGGCGCCGACGGCAAAGCGATTCGCCCCGCCTCCTCCCCCGCCGTCGCCGTTCAGTCGCACCTGGAGGTAGTGATTGTCAGGCAGCAACGCGCGGGCGTTGTTCCGGTAGACGAACGCCTCGTCGTTGACGTTGTTCACCACCAGATCGATCGCGCCGTCTCCATCGAGATCGCCATACGCGGCGCCATTCGAGAACGCCGGGGTTCCGAGCCCCCACGCGCTGCTCTCGTTCGAGAAGGTCAGATTGCCGTTGTTGTGGAACGCGTAGTTCCGAAGCTTGGTGGACGTCATGGCGTTGATCAGCCGCATGAAGTCCACGTGACCGCCTCCGCCCTGCGTGGCAGATCGCATCGTCTCGTCGCTGGCGAGAAACGCGACGTAATCCTGCGACGTGACGTCGCGGGCAATCCCGTTCGTCACGTAGATGTCCTTGTACCCATCGAGGTCCAGGTCGGCGATCAGCGCGCTCCAGCTCCAATCCGTGCGCGCGACACCGGCAAGCTGCCCGATGTCGCTGAATGTGCCGTCGCCATGGTTCAGCTGCAGCATGTTGCGCATGAACTGAGGGTGGTATCCGTTCTTGAGCTTCTCCTGATAGACGTCCCAGCCCTCGAACGACGAGGTCAACTTCAGGCGATTCTCGTCCTCCGGGAGCATGTCGGTCGTATAGATGTCCGGCCAACCGTCGTTATTGATGTCCGCGACATCGAGCCCCATGGAGAAGTAGCTGGTGTACGGCGTCTCCGCGGCGACCGACTCGGCGAACGTTGCGTCACCGCGATTGATGTACAGGAAGTCCTGCTCGAAGAAATCGTTCGAGACATAGAGGTCGGGCCGGCCGTCTCGATTGAGGTCGCTCACGACGACTCCAAGGCCAAAAGCCGCCTCGTTGCCGAAGATGCCTGCTTTGGCGCTGACGTCTTCGAAGCGGCCACCGATGTTGCGATACAACTTGTGACCGCCGAGCTTGTCGCGAATGTTGCGCTTGTTGCGCAGCCCGAAGCTGCTCACGGGCCTGGGGGAGTTGTTCAGGAGATACAGATCCAGCTTCCCGTCGCCGTCATAATCGAAGAATGCGGCGTGTGTCGAGTAGCCCCCATCCTGCACGCCGTACTGCGCCGCCATCTCCTTGAACGTCGGCACACCGTTTTTGTCGACCCCCTGATGAATGTAGAGCTCATTCGCGCGCGCCTTCCCCGCGACGTTCCCCGAATGACACACGTAGATGTCCAGCAATCCGTCGCCATTCACATCGGCGAACGTCACTCCGGTCGTCCAGTAGCCTTTCCCCGCGACGCCAGCCGCGCTGGTGATGTCGCGAAATCGAAAGTGTCCTTCGTTCAGGTAGAGCTGGGCGCCACGCTGATTCGACGTCAGCATGACCTCCGGCAGCCCGTCGCCATTGAGGTCGCCGATGGCGACGCCACCGCCGTTGTAGAAATTTCGGAAATTGAAGACGTTGAATTCGCGTGTCTCCGTCAGCCGGTTCTCGAACCGTATCCCCGTGTACGCCGACGGCATGGCGGTGAACAGGTGCCTGTCGCCGTCCACAGGCGGCGCTGTGGCGCTCCTGAGCGCGCCCTGCGGCCGAGCCTCACTCGCTGAGCCATCTGGACTGGAGCACGCCGCGAGGGCGCACAGTGCCGAGAGCGCGAAACGCGCCCTCAGGCTCGGCGACTTCTTCATACAACTACTTTGGGCAACGGTGGCATAGAGCACGATAGCCTGCCCTCGTGAGGAGAGCAGGCTATCGTGGGAGAGACTACGGCTGCGTTCAGTACCCTGGGTTCTGCTTGAGATTTGAGTTGTTGTCCAGCTGCGTCTGTGGGATGGGCATGAGCACCTTGTAAGGCGCGCGCGCAGTGGTGTTGTTGAAGTACGTCGCGCTCGTATAGGTGCCGGCGCGAATCATGTCCTGCCGGCGCTTGCCTTCCCCGGTGAGCTCGAACAAACGCTCCTGGAAGATCGCTGCGCGTGCCTGCGCCTGCGTCATCGCGGGCGAGAGCGCCGGCGCGCCGACACGCGCGCGCAGCGGGTTCACCCAGTTCGTGATGGCGGCGGCGGTGTTGCCGAGCTCGTTCTGCGCTTCGGCCTTGATCAGATAGATCTCGCCGAGTCGGAAGAACGCGTAGTCGTTGGCGTTCCCCTGGTTGCCAATGTGCTGCGGATCAGGCGGCCATTTCATGATGCGCGCGCCTTCACCTTCTGTCGCCTGCGTCGCGTCGGCGATGGTTGTGGTGAAAATCAGCCGAGAGCCCTGTCGGTTGTTCACGGGCTGGTTGTAGGTCGCAAGCTGCGGATCCTGCCCGACCTGCGGTCCGACGAGGAAGATGTTTCTCCGCTGGTCGGCGGCATCGAACGCGTTGTATACCTCGGCGATCGTGGCGAAGCCGTTCCAGGGCGACGGGTTGAACTGATTGTAGTGCAGCGCCCGCATGATGAAGTTGATGCCCAGGTCCCCATCCGCGTGTGTGTGCTTGATGACGAAGATGTTCTCTGGCGACGAGGCGTTCGTCGATGTGAAGTTCGACCGCCAATCGGTTGCGGTCCCCAGGGCGCCAGTCCTCAGGCTGTACTGGCCCGAATTGATGATTCTCGTCGAGACCACGTCCGCCGAGTCCCAGCGAGCGGTCGTGCTCTTGGTCAGCCCCGTAGCGGACACTGTGCCGTTGAACACTTGATAGTTGAGGTACATGCTCGCGAGGATCGCGTCTATGACCCCCTTCGTGACACGCCCATGGCTCGTCGCCGGCAGCGCGGATGCATCTGGTACCCCCGCGCGCGCCGCGTGCAGCTCCGCCTCGATGAAGCGGAAGATCGAATCGCGAGTTTCCGCCGGCGCCTTCTGGATTGCCGTGGTGGTCACGAGCGGAACACCGCCGAAGAAATCCATCAACATGTAGTAGTACCATGCCCGCAGCGTCCGTAGCTCGGACTGAATCGCCACTTTGTTCGCGATCGGCTTGTCCGCGATGGCGTTGAGCACCACGTTCGCGCGCGCGACGCCCTGGAAGTAGTCGTTCCACGCGCCGTTGACGTCACCGAGACCGGCGGGACTGCTCCCGGTGTACGACATGTGATCCAGCTCGAGCCAGGTGCCGTTGTCGTACCAGTCCTGACCGCGCGTCGGGACGATGATCTCGTCCGTCGTCACCTCGCTGAGGTTGTAGTACGACCACTCCGTCGCGCGCAATTGCGCGTACACCGAAGCCACGCCGCCCAGCACTTCCGCGTCGGTTCGGTAGAAGTTCTCTGGAGTGATGGAGCTCGTGGGTGCCTCCTTCAGATCTGTGCATCCAGCCGCCAGAGCTGAGCCCAGGAGCATCAGGGTAAGCCAACGAGTCGCTCGCGATTGTGTATTCACAGGTTCACTCCTCATGTCGTGCGATGCGTGTGTGTGAGTGAGCGACATCAGAACGCCAGCCGGACGCCGCCGGTAAACGTCCGCGCCCGCGGATACGTGAGATAGTCGATACCCCGTGAGGCCAGTCCGGCTTCGACGTGCACCTCGGGATCGTAGCCGTTGTAGCCAGTGAGGATTAGCAGATTGTCACCCGACAGATAGACGCGTCCTTCGCTGGCCTGCGCCAGAAGCCTCTTCGGCAGGCGGTAACCCACCGTGATGTTCTGGAGCCGCGTGAAGCTGCCGTTCTCGATCCAGCGAGAAGAGTAGATGGCAGGCTCGCGAAGGCCGATCGGATCAGTCAACGCCGCCGCCAGGAAGTTCTTGGACTGCAGCGCATTTCCCTTCGTGGAGTAGACGAGCGCCGTGTTGTTGAAGACGTCCTGCCCGATGTCGCCGCGAATCAGGGCGCTGATGTCGAAGTTGCCCCAGTTCACCTGGTTCGTGATGCCGTAGCTGAACGACGGGTTGGCGTTCCCGATCACCATGTAATCCGCGCCTGTCGGGGCGATGGTCTCGCCGCCGGTGCACCCGGCGCTGCTCGCTACGCAACTGAACACCTGCTGACCTGTGGAGTTCACACGGATGAACTTCGGTCCGTAGAACGTTCCGAGCGGGTATCCCGGCAGGATGCGCTGGGCCTTCTGGCCGCTCTGACCCTGACCACTGACGTCACCAGACGTGAGGAAGCTGTACGGCCCAAGGTTGACCACCTTGTTGCGCTCCACCGTCAGTTGCCCGCCAAGAATCCAGTCGAGGGTCGCGCGCTTCAGCATTTGTAGATCGACGCTCGACTCGAAGCCCTTGTTCTTCACCTTGCCGACGTTTTCGAGACGTGTGGACACTGGGGCCGGCTGTGGCACCGCCACCGTCAGCAACAGGTCCTTGGTCTCCTTCGTGTAGAACTCGAGCGTTCCCTTCAGGAGGTCGTCCTTGTAGCCGAAGTCGACCGCGACGTTGGCTTGTTGCGTCTGCTCCCATTTCAGGTCCGGATTCTCGTTGCGCGTCGGCGATACGCCGGTGATCAACGTTCCTCCGAACGGATAGCGGTCGCCGCTTCCGAGAAGGAGCAGCGAGGCATACGCGGGTACCGCGGGATTGCCCTGCAGTCCGAAGCCCGCGCGCACACGAAGATCCGTGATGCTGCGGCCGCGCATGAAGTTCTCGTTGCTGATCTTCCAGGACGCGGAAATTGCCGGGAAGAGCGCCCACTTGTGCGAGCCCGTGCAGTTGGTCGGCGGCGGCACGCTGGCGCAAGTTCCGGCCCCGAACCGGGTCGAGCCGTCCTTACGCAGCACGCCGGTGACGAAGTACTTGTCCTTGTACCCGTAGTTCGCGCGGCCGAGGAACGAGACGATCTTGCTGTTCTCGTCGTACGAGAGCGGGGTCACCCGTTCGGCGCCTGCGCCCAGGTTGTTGAAGCCGAAGGCGTCCGTCAGGAAGTTCCGCGCTTCGGCGGCGAATCCACCCTGGTCGTAACTGTTGTATTCATAGCCGCCGACGACTTCGACGTCGTGATCCACCATGAACTGATTGGTGTACGTCAGCAGCGTCTGCAGCGTCTGCGACGTGAGGTCACGGTCCTCCTGTCGCGCGAGACCATTCGTTACCGCGCCGACCGGATTGGCCGCCGGGAACCAGGTCTTGCGCGTGCTGCGCGACCGATCGACGCCGATGTTCACCTGCGCCGTCAAATGCTGGATCACGTCGAAGGCCGCGTTCGCGTTGCCGAGCACGCGGTTGGTGTTGGCCACGTCATCGATCTGTTTGGCCAGCGCGACCGGATTGCGCACGGACTGGGAGCCCGGCCCGATCTCGTAGAACTTGACCTGCGACGTCGTCGGATCGGTGACCATGACCGGGAAGGTGGGGTTGAAGTTCACCATGTTGGTGAACACGCCACCCTCGAAGCCGCTCAAGTTGTTGAAGGGCAGGTAGTGGTTGTTGACCTGCGACGCCGTGAGGTTCAACCCCATACGCAGCCTGCCGCTGAGCGTCTGGTGCGTGCCGTTCAACCGACCCTGGAACCGCTTGAAGCCGTTTTCAATCACGACCCCCTGCTGATCCATGTAGTTCAGCGAGGCGCGATATCGCGTGTCACGACCGCCGCCCGTGAAGGAAACGTTCTGATTCGTCGTGGTTGCGTTGTGCGTGAGCGCCCGCTCCCAATCGGTATTCGCGGTGCCCAGACTGGAGAGACTCGACGCCGGCAGACCGCACACCGTCGCGGGTACCGCGGCGGCGCAGGCGGCTCCCAACGTGACTTGCTGCTGGACGAACGCGCGATACTGCGCGCCATCCAGAACATCCAGATACTTGCTCGGCGACGCCGACGCGACGTAGCCATCGTACTCCACTGCCACCGAGCTTCCGGATCCTTTCTTCGTCTCGATCAACACGACGCCATTCGCCGCGCGCGCGCCGTAAATCGCGGTCGCCGACGCATCCTTCAGCACCGTGATCGACTCGATGTCGGATGTGTTGAGCGTGTTCAGCGGATTCCTCGCCAGCGGCGGCTCACCACTCACGCCGACGCCGCCCGGCTCCGTGTTCGCGTTGTCGATGGCGACGCCGTCGATGACGTACAGCGGTTCGTTGCTGGCGCTGATCGACGTTCCGCCACGGATACGCATCTGCGCGCCGGCTCCCGGCTCGCCATTGTTCTGGATGATGCGCACGCCGGACACGCGGCCCTCGAGCATCTGGGTCGCGTTCGAGACCACGCCGACATTGGCGACGTTCGCGTCCACCGTAGCGACCGATCCGGTGATGGCTTCGCGACGCTGGCTTCCGTAACCCGTCACGACCATCTCACCGAGTATCGCAGCCTGGGGAACCAGCCCGAACTCCACCGTGGACGTTCCACCAGCGGTGACGTTGACCTCGCGAAGGAGCGTGCCGTAGCCGATGCGACGCACGCGAACGCGCTGCAGCCCGACCGGAACGCCTCCGAGATCGAAGGTGCCGTCCGCACGAGTGATCGTGCGTCGCGCAGATCCTTCCACGGTGACGCTGACATTGGTCAGCGCTTGTTTGCTCGCGGAATCAACCACCGTTCCCCTGATGCTTCCCGTCGCTTCTTGCGCGGAGAGTGGGGCCGCGCACAGCAAAGCTGCAGCGAGCGCGGGAATGAAACGTCGAACGACTTCCATAACTCTGTCCTCCAGAGGCCTGGGAAGGGATTTGCCTGCTGTGGAGCTGGATACTCGGGGGGAGTGCCTTACTGTGCCGTTACAACACGACTGCGGACCTCATCTCGTACATCGATGCGATCCCTGACAGAATTCTCGGGCTCGAAGCGCCCGTCGCCTTTGCCCACGCTCCGGTGCGGGAGCTGTTTGGACCACCGGAAATAACGATTACCAACCAAGTGCGCAAGATGGGAATGCGCCTTCACTTAAGCTCCAGCAGCCGTATCACTTTGGCCAGAGAACCAGGGACATCGTATTCTTCGCCGAGCAGATCTGCCTGTAGTTCCACAAGATGGAGGATGAGCCGAGAGTATGAGCGCTGCCGCCGCCCTGTTGCTCTTTCAACTGGCCGCTCCCACACGTAACGTCGCTCCGGTGCTCGCGTTCCCCGAGGCCGGGCTCGACGATACTGCCGCCTATCAGGGATACCAAACGCGGTTCTTTCGCGATGCCGCTGGGAATACCGTTCAGATCTATCTCGACGGTCGTACTGGCCGAGTCGTACATCTCCTGGCCAACGCGGACGATGAAAGCATTGGGTTTACGGTCCGCGACGCGAACGGCCGTCCAGCGCGCGTCCGCTGGGACCAGACCGGTGCCGACATAACAACCTCAGGCCGCCGTCGTTTCGTCACTTATCGCCTCGTCGCCGATGCGCCCCGCATTGACGTCGGATGGTTCCTGCTGGGCTCGATGCGCGTCGAGCGCGACCTTCAATACTCGGGCAAACACAAGGCAGCGTTCGCTGACGCGCCGTTCAGGCTACCGGAGATCGACCGGCTCCTGGCGTCGCTGAACAGTCTCGATCCCGCGGAGCGAAGCCGACAGCTCGCGTTTCTCAACGCGCCGAATTTGAGCGGGCTTCGGTCCCGGTTGAGGCCGTCGATCGCAACCCTAGGTGGCGCAACGAGCTGGCTCGCGCGGATCATCCAACCCTCGTTGGACGGCCGTGATACGCTGATGCTCGAGCTGCGGGCAGATCGCCGACTCGTCGCGGCGTCGCTGGCGGGAGACTCGATCTCCCTTCGCTCGCGCCGCGGTACTCAACTGCCTTTCACCGTCACGATCGCGACGACCGCCAAACCGCTCACGCGGCTCGCGCGCACGGAAATATTCAACGCCGACTTTCTTACGTTTCTGGCCTCGGTCGACAGTACGTCGCTCCGGCATCGCTGGTTGGAACGCGAGGTACGTGGCGTCGAGCTGCTGAGCTCCCGCGAGAAGCTGATGGCAGGCTTGCCCGCCTACGCCACCTACTTCGGACGCGACATGCTCGTGTCGGCGCTCATGATGCGTCCTATCTGGCGCAACGAGATGTCGGAGTTCGCGATTGCGAGTGTGCTGCGGAAGCTGTCGCCGCGCGGTGAGGTCAGCCACGAAGAGGCGCTCGGCGGCCAGGCCGTTCGCGAGGCGGCCGCTGAATATGCGCGGCTCGTGGACAACTACCTCAGGGCGCGGCGCGCTCGCGATCGCGTTGGCGCCACGAGGTATCTCGAGCAGGCCAGGGCCGTTCTGCGCGAGCATCGCCGTGTGCGCGAGAACTATCACATGATCGACGACGAGTTTCAGCTGCCCGTGCTTGTCGCACGGTGGTTGGGCGATCCAGCCGTTACCGCCGACCGCAAGCGCGCCTTCCTCTTGGATTCTACGGATGGCGGTGGCCCGCGCGTGCGCCGCCTACTCAAGGAGCTCGCGCTCGTTGCGCAAATGACCGGGGACTACGCGCGCAATCCGGCGGCGAACACGCTCGTGTCATTTCCCGCGCGGGATTCCACGCATTGGGCCGCCGCGAGCTGGCGCGACAGCAATGTCGGGTACGCGGGCGGACGTTTCGCGATGGACATCAACGCCATCTGGGCGCCGCATGCACTCGAGTCCATAGCGGTGATTCTGGATGTGCTGCGACAGCTCGGGCTGCCAGCAGAGTCGTTCGTCGCGACGGTGCCGGAGATCGATGCCAGCCCGCTTGGCCAGTACGCGCGATCTCGAGAGGTGTTGCGTTCCGCGATCACGACGTGGTGGGGTGCGTCTCGACATTTCGTCGTGCGTCTCTCGCCCGACGAAGTGAGCTCGCGCGTCTCCGCGCGGCTTGCGGCGTTGCCCGCGGCTGAACGGGCCCACTGGATGTCGGTGTTGGCTAGCACGAAGGTAGGACAGGATTCGTTGGAGTTTCTCGCTCTGTCCCTCGATGCGCGCGGTGTTCCGATCGCGGTCGAGAACACGGATCCGGCCACGCGGCTCTTTCTCGGCGAAGCAGGAGAGGCGGATTTGGGGACTCCACGCTCCGGGATCCGGGACCCCTCCGCCGTTGCGGCGGTCCTCCGCGATGTCCATGTGTTCGTTCGCGATTATCCGGTCGGCCTCTTCATCGCCCGTGTCGGCCCGGTCGTGGCCAACGACGCGTACGCGACGCCGGAGGTCTGGCGGGACTTCGAGCGCGATCGATATCACGGGCCGCGCGTCGTCTGGGGACGCGAGGTGAATCTCTTTCTCCTCGGTGTCGCGAACACCATCGCGGCCAACCGTGACGCGCCGTATGCGGCCGAACTGCGCCGAGCAATCGATCGCGTGCGGTCCGCCGTTGAGAGCTCGGGGTTCCGCAGCGAGCTATGGAGCTATGAGCTGAGAGACGGGCAAATGGTGCCGGTACGCTATGGCACTGGCTCGGACGTTCAGCTGTGGAGCACGACAGACCTTGCTGTGCAGTTTGCGCTGTCACGCCTTCGCTGAAGTCGAGTTCACCACGATTCAGCGAATGGAGGTGCAAGTAGTTAAGGCGAGGTCCCTGGCCCCCATAAAACCTGTCCTGCCCTTGCCCCTGTGTGTTTCCCGTGATCCATCGTGACAACTCCGTTGACGATCACCCATTCGATCCCCGTCGGAAACAGCATCGGCTGCTCGTACGTCGCGCGATCCTGCAGTTGTTCGTAATCGAAGATCGTCACGTCCGCCCAGTTTCCGACGTCGATCGTGCCGCGATTCGCCAGTCGCATGCGCGTGGCGGGCCATCCCGTCATCTTGCGAACTGCCTCCGGCAGCGTGAGCACGCGCCGCTCCTTGACGTAACGGGCGATCACGCGCGGGAAATTGCCGAAACTGCGCGGGTGGGGTAGTCCGGTCTCATCCGGCGTGCCCAGCGTGAGCACGGCGCCGGCATCGCTGCCAATGCTGGTCCAGGGAAAGCGCAGAGCCGTTTCGATATCCTGCTCACCCATCATATGGTATATGGCCATGACGCGGCCGCGTCCCTGCGCAACCAAATCCCACGCGGCGTCCGCGGGTTCTTTGCCGGTCTCGGTGGCAATCTGCGCAATCGTCTTCTGCTGGTACTTCGCGTTCTCGGGATTGCGCGCGTTCACCAGGACGATGCCGTTCCAGCCGCCAGCCGCCTCGATGATGTTCCACCAGCCCGGCGAACCGGTGGTGAGCTCGCGCTTGAGCCGCGCGCGTGTGGTCGGGTCCGCGAGTCTTGCTCGCAGTGAATCGCTCCCGCCCTCGAACGCCCAACTTGGAATCGTTGCCTCCAGCCCCGTGCCGCCCGCGGTATAGACGTACAGGTCGGCGGCGACATCGACTCCCCTCGCGCGGGCCGCGTCCACGACCCGCCCGATGGAGTCCATCAGCACTCCCCAGCCCGGCCGGTGCGCCACTTTCAGGTGGAAGACCTCGACGGGAATGTTGGCGCGCTCACCGATCGCGATCGCTTCACTCACCGCGCCCACGACTTCCTTGCCTTCTCCCCGAATGTGGCTCGCGTACGTCCCGCCGTAGGACGCCGCGCTCTTCGCCACTTCGACCAGCTCGTCGGTAGTGCTGTAGCTCGAAGGCGGGTAGATCAGCGCCGTCGTCATCCCCATCGCGCCGCCACGCATCGCGGTGTCCATGATGGCCCGCATACGTGTCAGCTCTGACGCGTTCGGCGCGCGCGCCGACATCCCAAGCACCGCAACGCGTGCCTGCGTCTCGCTGAAGTAACTGCCGAAGTTGATGCTGATTCCACCACCCCGCTTGCCGAGGGAGTCGAAGTACTCGCGCACCCGGCCCGCCGGCACCGGAGTGCCGCCTTCACCGCCGATCGCGGTTGTGACGCCCTCCTGGAGCTTGTTCTCCGCAAGGCCGTTGCGCGGCAATACGGAGCCCGACTGGTCCATCATGTCGATCCACCCCGGACTGACGTATTTGCCAGTGGCGTCGATCTCGGTGCGTCCATGCCGGGGGATTCTTCCGATCTTCGCGAAGCGGCCGTCTTTGATGGCGACGTCCGCACGGATCCAGGGATTCCCCTTTCCATCGAGCACTTTCCCGTTCCGTATGACGATGTCGTAGAGGGAGTCGCTCGCCGGTGTTGGCGCAGTAACTGTTGGGGCGGGCGCGCACGCGACCGCAAACCCCAAACCCCACATCACAGACCAACGCGATCTTTTCAGCATTCCCTATTTTGCTCGAACGTACCGTCGCACGCCATCTGCGATCGCGCGAGCCATGAGATCCTTGCCCTCGTCGCTCTTGATGAAGCGCGCGTCGTGCGCGTTGCTCAACGTGACCATCTCGATCAGCACCACGGGAATCTCCGAGAAAACTGATCCCGTGAGGGCACCCTGCCGGGAGCCGACGAGCGTTTTCGAATCGCCCCGGACGCCGCCGTCCTTGAGCCGGCCCTCTCCCCAACCTGATAGCAGCGGAGCCATCGCGGCGTGAAGTGATTCGGCGGCCGCCGCGCTCCGCCGCATGACCTCCGCGCTCGGCCCCGTCTTCCCCTCCGCGGTGCCTTCGCGATCAGGATAGTACAGCGCGAAACCACTGTCGCTGCTCGCGTCGCAGTGTAACCGAACCATCAGCGCTGCTCGAGCCCGATTGCCGATTGCCGCCCGTTCGACGTTTCGTACCAGCTGATTCTCGGCGGCCTTCGTCATCACCACGGTGTAACCGGCGTCGCGCAGCCGCTTCTGGAGTTGCAGCGCAACCACCCAGGCCACATGCACCTCAGTGGTCCCGTTCTGGACTTCGGTGCCGCTGCTGACTTCAGATGGATGGCCGGGATCGATCGCGATGACCGGTCCCCGAGTCCCGGCGGATTGAGGGATGGTTATGCACGAGACAGACACGCACATCGCTGACGCGAGGAGCAGCTGCCGGCCGGTGCCGTTGCGTCGACATCCCATGCAATTTGCCTCCCCGATCTTCGGGTTTGAGGGGATTGGGTTTTTCTGGTTGCATCGCTGCGTCCCGCATTGATATTGAACTCAGCAATTCACGGACGAAATCATTGTCGGTTCCAGTAACGCGAGTCGGGAAGTACGACATCCTCGAGCAAATCGGCGAGGGGGCCATGGGGGTCGTCTACAAGGCGACCGATCCCGTGCTCAATCGCACGGTCGCGATCAAGATCATGAGCGAGGGGATGGCGCACGACGAGGCGTTGCGGGCGCGCTTCCTCCGGGAGGCACAGGCTGCCGGCTCGTTGCAGCACCCCAACGTGGTGACCATCTACGACTTCGGCGAGACAGATGGGCACCTGTTCATCGCCATGGAGTACGTCCAGGGCGCGGATCTCGAACATCTACTCAAGCACAACGCGCCGCTCACGTTGGCTGCCAGACTGGACATTATCATCGACGTCCTGAACGGGCTGTCCTACGCGCATCGTCGCGGGATCGTGCACCGAGACATCAAGCCAGCGAATATCCGGGTCGATGAGGAAGGCCACGCTCGCATCATGGATTTCGGCGTGGCGCATCTCGGAACGTCGAATCTCACCGGCACGGGCGTGATGATGGGGACGCCCAACTACATGGCCCCGGAGCTGATCTCCGGCGAAGCCACAACGCCGGCCGTCGATCTGTTCTCCGCTGGCGCGATGTTGTTCGAGCTACTGACCCACCAAAGGCCATTCCAGGGCGACACGTTGCACAGCGTGCTTTTCAAGATCGTGAGCGATACTCCCCCCGATGTCTGCGAGCTCAAACCGGACCTCCCCCCAGCGCTCAGCGCCATCGTGGCGAAGTCGCTGGCGAAGGATCCTATGGAGCGGTACAGAACCGCGGCGGAGATGGCGAATGCGCTCAGCGCGATTCGCGTTCCGCTCGGCCCTTCGCGGCTGTCGAAAACTGTCTCCCAGCGCATCTCCATCGATAAGGGATTGCAGGCACAGCGCGAGGCGCAACGGCATACCGTCAAGGTCCGTCGCTGGCGCATGATCGGTGGGAGCGCTGCGGCAGTCGTTGGAGCGGTCGCGGTCGTACTCTTTGCGCTCCGGGGCAAGTCCCCATCTGCATCCTCCCCCTCCTCGACGGTCGGCGCCCCTTCCCCTGCCTCTCCTACCGCGCCGGCTTTGACCACGGCCGGTATACAACCGGATCCCGTTCCGGGCCAGCGCGGTGCGGTCGTCGACAGCACTCAACTGAAGACGCAGACCCCATCTCCGGTCGCCAGTCTACCGCAGCCCAAGTCGGCGCCCCCCCAGTCCCCCGCGCCCGCGCAGCGCCCGGATCGAGAGACTTCGCGGCGTTCTACGCTTGCCGCATCACAACCCGAGCGCGCGACCGTAACCAAAAGCGCGGTTGTCGACTCCTCACGGGTCGTCGCGAGCGTCCCGGCGCCGGGCGCGACTGCGCAGGGCAACCCGACGCCGCCAAACACGTCCGCGGTGTCGGCGCCCCCCCCGGCGGCGACGCCGCCCGTCACAGCGCCGACGGTAGCTGCTCCGACTACCAAACCGGCGGCGGAGCCCGAGAATCCCACTCCGGCGATCAATGCTGTCATCTCGTCGTACGGCCGCGCTATCGGATCGCGGGATGTCTCGGAAGTCCGCCGCGTCTACGCGGGGATGACAGCGCAACAGCAATCGCAGTTGGAGTCGTTTTTCGCGTCGGTGCGGTCACTCACGGCGACTCTCCAGGTCGGGTCGCTCGACGTCAACGGAAACACCGCAATCGCTCGGGTCACCGGTGTCTACGAGTACGTCACGCGTGCCGGGCGCAACGAACGCCAGCCCGTCTCGTTCGAGGCGACGCTCCAGCGTGAGGCGGAGCGCTGGAAGCTTCAGGCGATTCGCTGAACTGCCGTTCTCGGCCCCGCGCCTTCGGGCGCGGGTGCGTCCTCGGCGCGCCTGCGGCGCGGTAGCAGCTTTCTCTCGCGCGATTCCACGACTCACCGGCGCGAAGCGCCGCCGAGAACGGACCCGCGGCGTAGCCGCGGCCGAGAACAGACGTTGCGCCGCGGCCGCCGAGAACTAGCGGTTAGAACGCGTACTCCAACCCCGCCGTATACAGCGTCCGGCCTCGCAGGCCGCCGACGTTCAGCGGCAGCAGCGCGTTGACGATCGCGGTCACTCCGGACGGGTGCGTGATTTTGAATCCGAGGGAGCCATCGACGATGTTGTCTTTCATTTCCGGAATGGACGTCGGCTGTATCTCGCGCTGGAACGGATAGTCGATGTGGACTGGCTGCGGCAATCGCAGTTTGGATTCGCCGACCTGCAGATTGCTCAAGACGTCGATCGCGATCGTCACGTTCGACGACATGAGATGGTCGAATCCCACCGTCGCGAGCACCGCGTCGCTGGCGGTTTCGGTATTTCGATACAGGTACCCGAAGTTCACGTGTGGTGAAAAAGGCCCGAGCAGCGCGGTGATCGCCGCCGCTCCGCGCGCCGAGAAGTAGCCGGCGCCCAGCAGATCTCGGTCGTCGCCGGTCGCGAAGCGGGCGTCGCCGAAAAGGGCCAGCGCCGCGCGCGGCGTTTGACGCACGAGCAGCTTGGCTCGCACGGCCACGTCACCTACGCCAGACGCGTTGCCGTCGACGTTACGGGTGGCCGACAGCACCGGATTCGTCGGGGTGCCCGCGAAGAAGTGGACTGCTGAGGTACCGCCGAACGGGATGATCTGCGCGTCGCTCGATCCGTGAAAGCTGGTGGCGACCCAAGGAACCACGAAGCTCAGGTCGAGAAAATCGAACAAGCCATACGTCGCGTAAAACGACGTGATCGCAACGTTCATCCGCATGTTCAGGCGGACGTGAATGACCTCGTTTTCCAGCAGCGGAAACCCCATCAGACTGCAGTTGCCGCCCTGCGCCGAATCGCAGCCGGGGAAGTTCACGTTCTGATGGGTGAAGAAAAGCTCCAGGTTGCCGAGGTCTTGGCCGCGGATGGTCGAGAACGGGACGCTCGTCCGGCCGACCCCTACAATGGCACGGCCACGCCCCAGCGTCTGCGACCGCTCGGCTAGAATTGGCCCCGCCGATGTCGACGTCTTGACCGGCATGCCCCCTTCGAAGCGGAACGTCTCGCCGCTGCTGGTTGCGCCGATCGGGACGCTTGACACGCTGCGGCCCACCGCGACCGTGAGAAACGTGATGATCGAGCCGTTTTGCGCCACGGCCGACGGGACAAAGTGCTCGCCGTGCGCCCGGATGTTCGCGGGGTTGTTGGGGTCCGCGGTGCCACCCAGGAAGAGTGGGTTGGTCCCTCCACCGAAGATGAACAGCTCGGAAACCTTGTCGCGCAGGGACGTCTGCGCGCGAGATGATGACGCGTCGGCAAGGATCAGGGCGAGCAAGAGCGGGGCACAACGAATGACTCGCATGCTAGCGTACCCGATCGGCGAGCCAGTCGCCGGCCCAGGAGAAGCGCACCCCACCGTCGAGGTACGAGCAGCTTGCCGTGCCTGACATGTGAGCGCCGTCCGCGGATACGAGGCCCTCATACGAGCAGAGCGCAGTCTTGAACCGAACTTTGGCGCCGCGCTGTACGCCTTCGGTGATCTGGAAGACCGCGCCAGTTGCGAGGGGCCCGGCATAGTCGCCGCTCGCGTCGTGGCACAATCCACTCTGCTGCCCGCTGCCCGTGAACGCGTCCCCGTGCTGGGCGAACGAGAAGGATCCTGTGTGAATGTGCGTCTGGTTGTGCGTCGTCTCCGACAAGCGAGCGCCTTGGGTCCACGACCCGGCCACGCTGAGCGGTGATGACGACGTGGGGTGTTCGTGTGTGCAGGAGCCCAGCACGACGAGGAGTCCGAGCGCTAGCCCGGATGGGAGGCCTTTGGACACGGTGGCTGCCGCCGCGAGTGGGTGAGGGAGTCTAAGGTGCGCCCGGACCGCAGAACTCACAAGATCGTGCGTCGCTGCACCTTTACAGACGATAAGCGTTCTTCGCGAGGTTGTACGCGAGGTCTTTTGCCATCGTCCGCGCGTCCTGCATGCTCACGATATGACGCGCCACCAGACGCGCCAGCCAATTGGCGTCGACCCGCCTCGCGAGATCGTGTCGCGCGGGAATGGAACAGAAGGCGCGCGTGTCGTCGTTGAAGCCTACGGTGTTGTTGATGCCCGCGGTCTCCGTGGTGAGTTGTCGAAAGCGCGTCATGCCTTCGAGGGAATCGAGAAACCACCAGGGCGGTCCGAGTCGCACACCGGGATAGTGGCCGGCCAGGGGCGCCAGCTCCCGACTGAATGTCGATTCATCCAGCGTGAACAGGATCAGGGTGAGACGCGTGTCGTTCCCGTACGCGTTGAGCAGCGGCTGAAGGTTGCGCGTGAACTCCGTCGCGACTGGAATGTCGCCGCCCCGGTCGGGGCCGAATCGCTCGTACAGCCACTGATTGTGATTGCGGAACGACCCGGCGTGCAGCTGCATGACCAGGCCATCCTCGATCGACATCCGAGCCATCTCGATGAGCAGATGTCCCTCGAACCGGCGCTGATCGTCATAGGTGGCCTCACCCTGCATCGCCCGTTGGAACAGGCGATCTGCTTCAGCGGACGTCAGTCGCTCGGTGAATGGTTCCAGGACCGCGTGATCGGTCGCCGTCGCCCCCGCCCGTTTGAAGTAGATGCGCCGTTTCTCCAGCGCCCGAATCAGCTCAGAGCTGCTGTCGATCGGCGCCCCATAGATCGCCGACAGCGCCACGATCTCCGAGCGCCATGCGGGCGACGCGATGCGAAAGAGCGCGTCCGGGCGAAATGTGGGAATGACTCTGCCGGTCCAGCCTGATCGCTTGATCGCCGTGTGGTGCTCCAACATGTCGGTCGCCGCGTCTGTCGTGGCCAGCACCTCGATGTTGAAGCGTTCGAACAAGGCGCGCGGGCGGAACTCGGGCGACTCGAGCTTTTCAGCGATCTGGTCGTAGACGCGCATCGCGTTCTTGCCGTCGAGCGGCTTTCGAACCTTGAACAGCTCGTACAAGGTGTGGTCGAGCCACATCCCCGACGGCGTCCCGCGGAACAGCCAGTAGTGGTCAGCGAAAAGCGCCCAGACCTTGCGAGGATCCTGTTCGACCGCAGCCCACTCCGCGCTTGGACCTCCCGCCCCCGCTCCCAGGCCTCCCAACCCTGGCAACGCTATTCCCCTCCCCGCTCCCGAGCCAATTCGTCCTGATCCCCCCGCGCCCCCAACCTCCGCGCCGCGTCGCCGCAGGCCAAGACGCTCCAGCGAAATGCCCCGCGAGTAGAGCATTCTCAGGATGTAGTGATCCGGAGTGACGATGAGCGCGGTGGGCTCCGGGAAGGGGTCGTTTTCCGCCAGCAAACGCGCGTCGACGTGACCGTGCGGCGCGATGATAGGCAGATCGCGCGTCTCCTTGTAGAGTTTTCGCGCGATCCGCCGAACTTTGGAATCAGAATCGAAGCCGCGATCCTTGTGGGGCGGGATCACGCCGTCGGCGCCCACCCCGGGGCATACGCGCGCGACCACCGCGTCGCAGCGTCCGCGTCGCCGAGTATGCGCCCGCTCTTGGGATCGGTGCGCAACTTTCGTCCAGTCTGGTGCGCGATCGTTCCAAGGTGGCACAACAATCCGGTCTTGGCGCCATCCTCGACCGGCGCGGTGAGCGGAGTGTTCGTTCGGACCGCGTCCAGGAAATTCTTCATGTGCAGCTCGGTCAGGGCGTCGTCGCCCACGGTGTTGAGCCCGTCGGTCGTCTGTGCAGCCGTCGCGTCCTTCACGACCTTGTTCCCGAGGTCGTAGATGACCCATCCGTTCTGATCGATGACCATGCTGCCGCCGGTACCGAGTATCGACGTGCCGCGGCCGCGACCGTGCGTCTGGAGCCCGTTACAGCTCTGCCCATGCCAGATGATCGACTTTCCGCCTTCGAACTCGAACACCGCTTCCTGCGTATCCGGAAACTCCCAATCGTCCTGGAAATGCTGGCGTGTGCCGACCGAGTACACCGTCGTCGGATAGTCCACCCCCAACAGCCAGCGGGCGACGTCGATCTCGTGCGTCCCGTTGTTGCAGATCTCACCCGTGCCCCAGCGGGTGAACCAGTGCCAGTTGTAGTGAATGATGTTGTCGCGGTATTCGGTGCGCGGCGCGGGTCCCTGCCACAACTCGTAGTTCAGATTCGCCGGAACCGCCGCTGGCTTTCCCTTGCCGATAGTGGCTCGCGTATTGGCGTACCAGCCGTGCGCGGAATACGGACGGCCGATCATGCCCGACTTGATGGCCTCGATGGCCTCGAAGAAGCGGGGACCGGAGCGCCGCTGCGTACCGACTTGCACGCGCGAGTTGTACTTCTTCGACGCCTGCATGAGCAGTTCGTCTTCGTGCGGATTGTGGCCGGTCGGCTTCTCGAGATAGACGTGCTTCCCCGCCTTCATCGCGAGCAGCGTCATCGGCGCATGCCAGTGGTCGGGAGTCGCGATCGCCAACGCGTCGACGGACTTGTCGTCGAGCACCCTCCGAAAGTCGTCCACCACTTTGACCGGAGCCGCCTGGAATTTGGCGGCGCCCTTCACACCCTTGTCGACCACATTCGCGTCGACATCGCAGATGTACGCGACCTGTGAGTTCTCGAGTTTTCCAAAATTCTGGGCGTGAACGACTCCGCGACCGTTCACGCCGATGACCGCGACGACCACTTTCTCGTTCGGGGAACCCTTGAACGCGAACAGGGGTCCGGGCCTGCTGGCCGCGATGATGCCGAGGCCAGCGGCGGTCGTGGTCTTGATGAAGTCGCGACGGTCGAGGCCATCCTTGCCGTTTGTCATTTCAGCTCCCGAATCTTGATGTTCCTGAACCACACGACGTCATCGTGGTCTTGCAGAACGATCTGACCTTTGCGTCGAGTGGGAAACCACGGCGGGTACTTGCTGTACTTACTCATGGCGAACGCCGAGTCGAATCGCGTCGTTCCGAGGTCGAAGTCGACGATCTTCTCGCCATTCATCCAGTGCTCGCCATGGTTGCCTCGAAAGACAATCATCGATCGGTTCCACGACCCGGCGGGATTGACCCGTTTGCGTTCATTCGGCGCGAACATGTCGTACAGCGCGCCGGACCGGTGGGTCGCCAGCTTGGCGTCCTCGTTCTTCTCGTCGTCGTTCAGCTGGTACTCCCATCCCTTGGCAGCGTGCGGCGGCTCCATCGTGGTGGAGAGCTGCTCCGAGACGTTGTATTTCAGGCCGCTATTTCCGGCCTCGGAGATTCTCCACTCCCACGAGAGCTCGAAGTCTTGATAGGCGTTGTCGGAAATCAGATCCCATCCGCTGAGCGGCTGACCGTCGGCCTGAAGCATTCCCTTCCGTTTTTCCAGGTGCTTGATCGCGCCGTCTTCCACCACCCACCGCCCACTCGGCATGTTCGCGAACCCGAGACCGTGCCAGCCCTTCAGCGTCTTGCCGTCGAACAGCGATTTCCACCCTGCCGCTGCTTCGCTGGGCGTGAGCTCATTCGTCTGCGCTGCTGACATGACGACGGCCCCGCGCGCGCATGCGACCAGGAGCAAACACAGAGATGTCACTCGAGACCATTCGCGCATTCTGCCCCCCCCCCGAAACGCAATTTGCTCAGACACGCGGTGACGCGACAGCGGCAGGTTCGAGCCGCGGCGCAATGAGATGGATTATGAGCCATGCGACGACATACGCGCTACCGCAAATAGCGAAAATCGGAGTGTAGTTCTGCCCGTTGGCATCCAGGATACGGCCGACGGCGCGCTGAAACACCACTCCGCCCATCGCGCCGGCGAAGGCGCCGATCCCGACGACGGATCCCACGGCCGAGCGCGGAAACATGTCGCTCGCGAGCGTATACACGTTGGCCGACCATGCTTGATGCGCGGCGGCAGCGACCGCCACGATCATGACGGCCGTCCACATGGTGTTCGCGGCCGGCGCGAACGCGGTGGGCACGATCAAGATCGCCATCGCCAACATCGCCGTCTTGCGCGCTCTATTCACCGTCCACCCGCGCTTGATGAATGCGCTCGAAAGCCACCCGCCGCCGATGGAGCCGACGTCGGCGATCAAGTAGATCACGATGAGCGGTGCTGCCAGGCCAGACAGCTTGATGCCGTACTTGGCGTCGAGAAACTTCGGAAGCCAGTACAAGTAGAACCACCAGATGGGATCTGCCAGCAGCTTACCGATCGCGAACGCCCACGTCTGCCGATAAGCCAACAACTGAAGCCATGGCACCGCAGCGTGCGTCGCGTCCGGCGGATCGCTCCGAATGTACGCCAGCTCCGCCGGAGTTACCGCTGGCTGCGCGTCGGGATCACGATACAGAGGAATCCACAGCAGCAGCCAGAGCAATCCCAACGCGCCGGTGACGATGAACGCCCACTGCCATCCCCATTTCAACGCGATGGCCGGGACGATGAGTGGGGTGAGAATGGCGCCGGTGTTCGTTCCTGCGTTGAACAGTCCGGCCGCGAGGGCCCGCTCGCGTTTTGGAAACCACTCCGCCACGGTCTTGATCGAGCCAGGGAAAATCGCCGACTCGCCTACCCCAAGCATCGCCCGCGCAACCGAGAAGCCGGCCGCGGTACGGGCAAACGCATGGCCAATCGCAGCCAACGACCACGCAACTACCGCGGCAGCCAGGCCACGCTTCACGCCGATACGATCCAGCAACCGCCCTGCGCCGAGAAACCCGAACGCGTACGCGAGGCTGAACCACGAGACCACGTCACCGTAATCCGTCTCGCTCCAGTGCAACTCCCGCTGGAGCGTGGGCGCGAGAATGCCGAGCACCTGGCGATCGACGTAGTTGATCGTGGTCGCGACGAACAACAACGCCACGACGGTCCACCGATATCCGAATCGTCGTTCAGTCACTGCGCGCTGTCAGCCCCTCCCACACGCCTTGCAGATACGTCGCCCCCAGCGCCCGGTCGTGAAGCCCGTAGCCGGGGCGCCCCGTCTCGCCCCAGATCATCCGGCCATGGTCGGGGCGCATGGGACCATCGAACCCGCCGTCCCGGAGCGCCGCGAGCACGGCCGCCATGTTCACGTCCCCGAACGGCGACGGGTGTGGCACTTCGTGGAAACGCCGCTCGCCATCGATGCGAACGTTGCGACAATGCGCGAAGTGAATGCGCCCCATCGAGGCAAATCGGCGAGCCATCGCCGGCAAATCATTATCGCGGCGCACGCCGAGCGAGCCGGTACAAAACGTGATGCCGTTCGCTGGACTCTCCACGAGCGATTTGAGCCGCTCCAACGCGGTGCAATCCGTGATGATCCGGGGCAGGCCGAAGATCGACCAGGGGGGATCGTCCGGATGGATCGCCATGCGAACGCCGCACTCGACGGCGACCGGGACGACGCGCTCGAGAAAATATCCCAGATGCTCCCAGAGCCGCCCTTCGTCCACCTGGCGATACGCGTCGAGCAGCGCGCTGAGCTCGCGCGCATCGTACGCGGTAGCCCAGCCGGGAAGATCGCCCGTTCCGCGCGAGAGGTCGATCGACGCGAGCGCGCGGTCGTCATAGGCCAGGGTGGTGGAACCGTCCGGCAAGCGCATCGCCAGATCCGTGCGCATCCAGTCGAACACGGGCATGAAGTTGTAGCACAGCACGGCAACTCCCGCGGCACTCATGCTCCGAATGCTCTCGGCGTAGTTGTCGATGAAGCGGTCGCGCGTCGGGCGGCCCAGCTTGATGTCCTCGTGCACTGGAATGCTCTCGATCACCGCGAGACGCAGTCCGGCGCGATCCACTGCGTCGGCGAGCCGTTGCAGGCGCTCTCGCGACCACGCGTCACCGACCGGCACATCGTAGAGAGCGCTGACGATGCCCGTGACTCCCGGAATCTGCCGGACCCTCTCGAGCGTGACGGGATCGCGCTCGCCGAACCAGCGAAAGGTCATTTGCACGGGGTTATCCCTGGACGCGCGGCAGTGCTGTCATCCTGTCGTGACCATGCGCGCTGCTTTCACTGCCGCGATGAACTCCCTGGCGAGCGCGCCGATTCGCTCGAAGTCGCGACGCGCCAGCGCGTC
>Ga0070696_100000409_pt1 | contig 26728 bp, 25 predicted proteins | sample KBSK1253metaG_FD_65474 | JGI IMG/M metagenome (GOLD analysis project Ga0070696, IMG submission 65474) | Corn, switchgrass and miscanthus rhizosphere microbial communities from Kellogg Biological Station, Michigan, USA - KBS K1-25-3 metaG | ecosystem: Host-associated > Plants > Roots >... | reverse complement strand
TCGGACAGCGCGCGCACCAATTCGAGCGCGTGGTCGAAGTTTCCCTCGACCGCGACGACGCGCGCGCCATAGATCATCGCCTGCGCGAGCTTGCCGAGGGCGATCTGGCCGCCCGGAATCACGACCACGCACCGGAGACCCCTCCGGGCGGCATACGCCGCGGCCGACGCCGACGTGTTCCCCGTCGAAGCGCAGAGGACCGCCTTGGCCCCGGCGGCCACCGCCCGCGAAACCGCGACGGTCATGCCGCGATCCTTGAACGATCCGGTCGGATTCTGGCCCTCGATCTTGAGATGGAGCGAGAGCCCGGGCGCGATCCGCGCAGCGAGCCGCGGCGCGGGGACGAGCGGCGTGTTCCCCTCGAGGAGCGTGACGACCGCTTCCTCGGGGATCGGAGGCAGGATAGTGCGGAATTCGCGAATGATGCCGCGCCAGGGTTGGGCGGGAGTCGGATTCGCGGCCGGCGCGTTCGGGTTCATACGTCGAAGATCCGGAGGGCGCGCGGCGCGCGGCGCACGCTCGGGAGCGCCGCGACCGCCTTCACGGCGTCGCGCACGTCCCGATCGCGGGCCTCGTGGGTCAGGATCGTGATCTCGGCCTCCCCTCGAAGCCCGGGCGCCTGGAACATCTGCGCGATCCCGACCCGCGAAGCGCCGAGCCGGTGGGCGATCTGCGCCAGAACGCCCGTTTGATCCTCCACGAGGAGGCGGAGGTAATAGCGCGTCTGGATGTCGTCGAGCGAGACACGCTCGTCGTCGGCGGACTCCGCCCGGCGGCGGGGCTCGGCCGCGCCCGGTCCGCTGCGCGGCGGGCCTCCGGACGCCGCCGCCGCGCGAAGCCGGACGTCCCGAGCCACCATCATGACGTCGCCGAGCACGGCCTGCGCCGTGGGCAAAGCACCCGCCCCTTTGCCGTAGAACATCATCGACCCCGACGCGTCGCCGCGAAGGTAGACGGCGTTGAACTCGTCGCGAACGGAGGCCAGGAGGTATCGCTTCGGGATGAAGGCGGGGTGGACGCGAAGGTCGAGCCCCGCGGGCGTTCGAAGCGCGATGCCGAGAAGCTTCACGACATACCCGAAGCGGTCGGCCTGCTTCAGGTCCTCGAGTTCCATTCCGACGATCCCTTCGGTCGGAATCGAGCCGTGGGCCGTCGGGACCCGGAAGGCGTGCCGCGCCAATAGCGTCAACTTCTGCGCGGTGTCCGCGCCGGACAAGTCGAGCGAGGGATCCGCCTCGGCGAAGCCGAGCTCCCGCGCGGCCTCGAGCGCTTCCGCGAAGTCCCGGCCCTCGCGCTCCATCGTCGAGAGAATGTAGTTGGTCGTGCCGTTCAGGATGCCGACCAGGAGCGTGAATCTCTCGGTGCGGAGCCCATGGTCGAGCGACTGGAGGATCGGGATGACGCCGGCCACGGCGGCCTCGTACCGGAGCGTGGCGCCGGACGCCTGGGAGAGCGCCTCGAGCTCGTCCCCGTAGATCGAGATCAAGTGCTTGTTGGCGGTGACCACGGATCGTCCGCGCTCGAGCGCGCGCCGCACGGACGGGTAGGCGGCGTCCGCGCCGCCCATCAATTCGACGAGAACGTCGATGTCGTCGGCGCCGGCGACCGCCAGCGGATCCTCGCCGATTTCCACCCCGTTGAGGTCGACGCCGCGGCGCTTGCCCTTGTCCCGCACCGCGAGTCGCGTCAGGGTCAGCGTCGCACCCACCGCGTCCTGGATGGCGCGCGTCCGCTCGGAGAGGAGTCGCAGGAATCCCGAGCCGACGACGCCGCAGCCCAGGAGACCGATTCGGACGGGGGAAGGCATGAGGCGGTCCAACCTACTGGACCGCCGTGGGAGTGTCAAACGCGAGGGGGTGACGGCGGCGCGGCACGATGCGGCCGCGCCGCCGAGAATCTACGAGCGGCGAGGCGAGCCCCACTTCTCGCGGAACGCGCGGAGTGAGAACGTCGGATCGACGCGCTTCAGTTCGCGTGCCGCGCGCCCCAGACGGCGGCGCGCTTCGATGGCGTGCGTCTTCTGCCAGTCCACGTAGGAGTCGAGGAGCACGTCCCACGTGTGGACCTTGTGAGCGTCCTCGAAGCGGACCTGCGCGTCGCGTTCGATGTGGAACACCTCGCCCTCGCTCATCCTGCGAACGAGATTCAGATATTCCCCGCTCATCCACGACATCACTTTCGTGTACGCCTCGAAGTTGCGGCTCAGCTTGTCCATGACTTCGGCGATGCCGGTGCGCGACCCGTAGAGGCGTTCCGCGTAGGCCGACGCGAAGTGGTAGTACGACTTTCCGCGTCCGGTCAACCGGGTGGCGTCGGCGTCGGGCGCCGCGACGGGCTCTCCGGGCGCCAACGCATCCGTGAAAACGCCCAGGGACACGTAGAGGAAGTCCGCGTTCGCCTTGTACACCTGGTAACGAAGCCGCCGGTCCTTCGAGTCCTGGACGCGGGCGAATACGTCCGAGTCGCGGGTCGAGACGAGGTCCGCGCGGAGCAAGTCCTCGCGTCCGGAGACGACGCCGGCCAGGAGCGCGGCGGTATAGATGTTCACGTCCTCGTCATACTCGGCGAGATCGGACGGAAGATCGGAGTCGATTCGCGAGAGCAGGAACGAGTTGATGAAAAAGTAACCGACGTCCTCGCGCGCAATGGACACGGGAGCGTCGGGATCCGTGCTAAGTCTCAGGTACGATCCATTCAAGTTTCCGCTCATGGCTTGTACCTCCTTCGAGAACCCCACCCGTTGTGCTGCTGAGCGCTATGCATTGCATTGGCCGTGCCATTGAAAAATGCACGAGAATTGGTCATGCTTCGGGGGTGGTCAGGCAGGTATAATTGATGTTTTTGCAACTAATTGTGGCGGCTTGGACGAGAAATGGGCCATTTGGGCCTTTTGGCGTGATTGGGCCACCCTGAGGCATTTTGCCGCACGCATTGGAGGTTTCAAGCCACGGTGTGGAAATTCGCGCCAGACGGGGATCGCAGAATCGCCGGGAGGCCCCTCGGAAGGGGGCCTACGTCGGAGGCCCGATGGGCAGGAACATGTAGAGGAGCGATCGGATGACGACGGTCAGGTACACGGCGAAAACGGTCAGGACGGCACCGTACATCCACCGCACGCGTCTACGGAATCTCCAGAGGAGGAAGCACCCGATCGACGGGACGAGCGTCTTGTAGAGCCAGAACGTGTACGGCGAGTGCGCGAGGAGAAATGCCATGAAGCGGTTGGCTTCCACCATCAGCTTGACGTTGAGGAGATAGACGGTCTGCGCCGCGTCGCAGTAGTTGAGGAACCCGACGCCGCAGAGCATCCAGAAGAGCTGGCGCTCCATCCGACCCTCGGCGCGGCGGTCCTGGCGGCGGCGCTGCGGACCCCGGCGATTGACGGTCGGGGCGCCCGGCTTCTTTGAACTCATCGACCTCGTGATCACCCGTTCCCTCCCTGGCGCCGCCCCCTGCCAGCCCGGTGGCTTCCGCCATTATCGGCAACGCGGATCGGAACTTGCGTGCGATTTGACACCCCCCGGAACGGGTGCTAAAGTGCGCTCCAGTTCCCACCGGAGGTCATCGAATCCCATGGAAGTCCTGATCAGCGCGGCCGAAATCCAGCATCGGGTCTGCGACCTCGGGAAGCAGATCGCCCGCGACCATCCCGACCGGCCGCCGCTCCTCGTGGGCGTCCTGAACGGGTGCATCCTCTTCGTCGCCGACCTCATGAAGGCGATCCCGATCCCGCACGAGATCGACTTCGTCAGCGTCTCCTCGTATCGCCTCGCGGCCGAGTCGACGCGCCAACCCCGTCTCCTCAAAGACTTGGAAAAGGAGATCGTGGGGCGCGACGTGATCCTCGTCGAGGACATCGTCGACAGCGGCCACACGCTCGCGTTCCTGCGCGAAACGCTGCTCTCCCGGGGTCCCCGGCGGCTCCGGATCGCGACGCTCCTGGACAAGCCCTCCCGGAGGGAGCGCGAGGTGCCGCTCGACTACGTGGGATTCACGGTCCCCGACCGCTTCGTGGTCGGCTATGGGCTCGACTACGCCGAACGATTCCGGCACCTCCCGTATGTCGCCGCGCTCTCGAACACCGAGATCGAAGCGGAGACGTCGGCGCGGAAGGCAGGATCGATCTAGACGATGCCCGCGCACCGGAAGGGCATCCTGATCGGCATCGCGGGAGGGACCGGCGCCGGGAAGACGCTGGTCGCCCAGACGATCGCGGAGGACCTGGGCACCGGAGACGTGCTGATCCTCGAGCAGGACTCCTACTACAAGGACCTCCAGCGCATCCCCCTCGGCGAGCGGGAGAATCGGAACTTCGATCATCCGGACGCGTTCGATCGCGAGCTTCTTCGCGAGCACCTGGAGGTGCTCCTGAACGGCGGGTCCGTGGACGTGCCGGTCTACGACATGCGGACGCACACGCGCCACGCGGAAGGCGTTCGCTCGACGGGGCGGCGGGTCGTGATCCTGGACGGCCTCCTGATCCTCGAGGATCCGGCGCTCCGGCAATTGATGGACATCAAGCTCTACGTCGATGCGGATCCCGACATCCGATTCATCCGGCGGCTGAAGCGGGATCTGACCGAGCGCGGCAGAACTCTCGACTCGATCATCCGCCAGTACGAATCGAGCGTCCGGCCGATGCACCTCCAGTTCGTGGAGCCGTCGAAGCGATACGCCGATCTCGTCATTCCCGAGGGCGGGTACAACTTCGTCGCGATCGACCTGCTCAAGACCAAGATCCGCTCGCTCCTCTCCGACGCGCGATGACCACGGGCCTGGCAACCCTATCGTGGGTTCCGCTCCTCCAGTTTCCGATCGAGTGGGCGGCGCTCGCCCTCCTCGCCTGCGCCTGCCTCTACTGGGAACGAGGCGGCTTCTCGGGCGTCGGCATCGAGGGCTGCGTGGCCGCGGCGACCCTTGGATTGATCCTCGGGTTCGAGTGGACGGGGGAGTACCCCCTGGCGGTGGCCATCGCCGCCGGCTTCGCGGCGGCGTTCGCGCTTTCGATGGGGGCGCTTCTCCAGTTGATGCGAGCCGACATGGCCGTCGGTTCCTTCGCGCTCTCGCTGGTGCCGCTCTGCGGCCTGGCGCTTCTCACGCGCGCCGGTCCGTTCGCGATCTTCCAGACGAAGCCCGTCCCCGGCCTCATCGGCGGGACCTCCTTCGCCGGCACCTATGCGGAAGACCTGATCGCGAACCCGATCCTCGTCGCGACGCCATTCCTGGCTCTCCTCGCGGCGTGGGTCCTGTGGCGCACGCCCTTCGGGCTCAGGATGCGGGCCTTCGGCGAGAATCCGGAACTCCGGATTCCGCGGCTCAGTCCGGCCGCGCATCGCTTCGGCGGGCTCGTGGCGGGCTCGGTTCTCGTCGTTCCCGCCGCCGCGCTCCTGCTGCGCGCGCATCCCGGGAATCCGCCGGCCGGCCTCGGACTCCTCGCGCTCGGGTGCGTGATGGCCGGCCGATGGTCGATCGCCGCCGCGATCCTTCTTTGCGCGGGACCGGCGCTGCTCCGGGCGGCGCACCCGTACGCCGACACGCTCGGCTACGGCATTCTCGCGGAGATGGCGCCGTTCCTCCTCGTGCTCCTGTATCTCGTGATCCTCGCGCGCCGAGCCCTCCGCCTCGCGCCGACGAGCCAGTCCCGCCTCGACCCGGACACGCTGTGAGCCCCCTGCCGGCCCCTCGGGCGTCGGGTGGAGCGCGCGAATCCCGCGTCTTCGACCCGGAGGAAGCGCTTCGGGTCATCCGCCGCCGCACGTCGATCGTGCCGCGCACGGCGCTGGTGCTGGGGAGCGGCCTCGGCCCGGTCGTGGATGGGATCGCCTGGGACGCCGCGTTTCCAACGGTAGAGATTCCGGGGTTACCGCCGTCCACCGTGCCGGGGCACGCCGGGAGGCTCCTGATCGGACGTTGGTCGGGCCGACCGATCGTCGCGGCGCAGGGACGCTCGCACCTCTATGAGGGATACACCGCCGAAGAGGTGACGCGAATGGTTCGGCTGTTCGCGGCGCTCGGGGCGAAGGCGCTCATCCTGACGAACGCTTCGGGGGGCATCACGCCGCGCATGACGCCCGGGTCGCTCATGCTGGTGGAGGATCAGGTGAATCTCCAGTGGCGTTCGCCCACGCGCGCGCCAGCCGCGGACCCGCGCGGCCTCTCCGCGCGGCCGACGTACAGCGAGGAGCTGATGGCGAAGGCGTCGCGCGCGGCGACGAACGCGGGAGTGAGGATGGAGCGCGGCGTTCTGGGCGTCGTGCTCGGACCGTCGTACGAGACGCCGGCGGAGATCGCGCTGCTCGAGCGAATGGGGGCGGACGCCGTGTGCATGTCGACGGGCGTCGAGGCCGCCATGGCCGCCTCGCTCGGTCTTCCCGTGGCCGCGATCTCCTGCGTCACGAACTGGGCCACCGGAAAGAGCGGGACCCGCCTCTCGCACACGGATGTCACGACCGCGATCGGCGGGTCCGCACCTCTCTTGAAGAGCGTTCTGGAGCGATTCGTTCTCTCACTCACGTAGGGCCGAGAGACGGCGCCGACAGAGCCACGCGACACCGCCAGCCACGAGAAGGAGAATCGAAGGGGGCTCCGGCACCTGGGTCGCGGCCGCTGCCTCGACAGGTTCGCCCCCCAACTTCGGCTCCTCGATCACCGGCCACGAATCCTTTGGCTCTTCGATCACGGACCAGAGATCCTTCTTTTCTCTCCCCTTCCCCTTTTCCTTATCCCGTTCCTTTCCCTGACCCGGTCTCAGTCGCGAATCGAACGGGTCGTCGAAATCCCACCCCCCCTTCCGACCCCTCAACTTGGGGTCGCTGGGGGTCGTATGGGGATCCTCGGAAAGAACCAACACGGGATCCAATCCTACCGACGCATAGAGACGGGCGGCGCCCCCCGGCCACGGGAATTCGGTTCGTCCGGTCGCGGGTGGGGACTCTCGCGGATCCGGTCGATCGGTCCCTCCACGGGGGTGTGGCGAACCGGGGGACGCCTGAATCGATGATGCGGAGGAAGATGCGGAAGCGGCCGCGATCGCCCCGACGGCGAGGATTCCTGCGAGCCGTCGAGGGCGAGGGCCGAATGCAAGCAATTCGGGGATCCACCACCGGCTGCGGGATCGCCCGAATCGGCGCGACGCTTGGCCGCTTCCGATATTGACGTTGAGGACATGCGCGACCGTGCGAATCATCAGCCATACGTCGAAGAGAAGGCACGCGCGGCAGGTATAGAAGCGGTCGTACCGAATCTTCCGGCGCACCGTTCGGATCGATTGATCGTATCCGGACCGAATCTGGCTCAGGCCGGTGATTCCGGGACGGGCCGCGAAGCGATCGGCATAGTGCGGCACGAGCGGCTCCAACAGGGCAACGAAGTGGCTTCGCTCGGGGCGCGGGCCCACGAGGCTCATCTCTCCGCGAAGGACGTTCCAGAGCTGCGGGATCTCATCGAGGTGAGTCGCGCGCAGGACCCTCCCGACCGACGTCGCCCGCGGATCGCGGTCGGAGGCCCACACGGGCCCCGAGCCCTGCTCGGCATCGACCGTCATGGTTCGAAATTTATAGATTTGAAATGGCTTCCGGCCTCGGCCGAGCCGCTCTTGTCGATAGAGGATCGGGCCGCGCCCTTCCAGTTTGATGACCAGCGCGATGACGGCAACGACCGGAAGCAGCAAGATCATCGTGAACGTCGCCGTGACCACGTCGAAGAAACGCTTCAGCTGTTCCCGTTGTATGTGAGTCTCCATGACAACCTCCCGGCGGATGCGAAACGATCTTCTCGAACTACGCTGGGAATGGTAGCCATCGCGCCGAAGGGCGAACATTGGTGGAAGGCGCAGGGAAAGGCAGGTGAAATTACGTAGGAAGTTCTCCTACGCGGTGTGGGCGGGAGGCGTGAGGATGCGCGAGCGGCGGTTGGCCCGCAAGAAGTTCAGCGGATTTCGATCGAGAGGATCCGGTCGCCGGGCTGAAGTCGCTCCACGACGTCCATGCCCAGGACGACCTCTCCGAACACCGTGTAGCGTCCCTCCAATCGTGGCTGCGGCGAGAGCGTGATGAACCACTGGCTTCCCCCGGTGTCCTTTCCCGAGAGCGCCATCCCGACCGTCCCGACCCCGTACGGCTTGTCGTTGTACTCGCAGGGAATCGAGTACCCGGGGCTGCCCCATCCGTCTCCCCGGGGACACCCGTCTTGCACGACGAAGTTCGGCACGACGCGATGGTACGCGAGCCCGTCGAAATAACCGGACCGCGCGAGCCGCGCGAAATTCTCCACCGTGCGCGGCGCGCTCGCGGCATCGAGCGCGATCCGGATCGTCCCCCGCTCCGTCCGAACGGTGGCCGACGCGGCCGGGCGGCTCGGGATCCGCTCGACGCGGAGTGCCGGCTGCGGCTCCGCGGACGAGGAATCGGCGGGCTGACCCAATGCCGCGAGCGCGCCGCGCGCCGCCGAGCGGATGTCGGCGGCGTCGGGTCCGCCGGTCCGGCCGAGAAGGGATTTCAACGCGGGGACCGACGCGGTGTCGCCGAGGGCGCCGAGCGCATCGGCCGCCGAACAAACGATGGTGAAGTCCCGTGCGGCGAGCCGCTCTCGGAGCAACGGCAGCGCGACGGCGCGATCGGCCTTCCGGCGGCCGAGCGCCGATGCCGCGCCGGCCGCCTGCGCCGGATCCGAGTCGTCGCGCGCGCGGGCCAGGAGGATCTCGAGCGACGCGGGGCCGCTTCGGTCGCCGAGCGCGTCGATCAACCCGGAGCGGAGGAACGCCGGCAGAAGATCGAGGGCGGGCGCGATCGCCGGAATGGCCGCCTCCCCTCGAATCTGCAAGAGCGCGATCGCGGCCGCCTGAACGACCCCGGTGGCGCTGTCGCCGAGCGCCGTCGTGAGGAGCGCCACGGCGCCGGAATCGCGGAGCGTGCCCAGCGAAAGCGCCGCCTCCCAGCGGACGTGGGCGTGGGGATCCGAGAGAAGCGGCCGAAGGGAGCGTGCCTCCTGCGTCGCGGCCAGCGCGCCCAGGGCGTGGGTGGCGTTCACGCGCACGCGCCACGACGGATCGTGGAGGAGCGCGACGAGCCTCGGAGCCGACGCGGAATCGCCGACGTCGCCCAGGGCGCGTGCGGCGTGGTATCGAACGATCTCGACCGGATCGCGCGCGAGCGCCCGAAGCGGCTCGGCTCCGCGGCGATCGCCGATTCGCCCGAGGGCGTAGGCGACGCGCCACCGCATGTCGGGCCGCGAATCCTTCGCCCCGGCCGAGAGCGCCGGCACGAGCGTCGAGTCGCGGGCGCGCCCGGCCGCGAGCGCCGCGGCCCACCGCTCGGCGGCGCGCGGCGAACGAAGCGCGCGCGCGAGGGCGGGCCCGCTCCGCCGCGCACCCACGTACCCGAGGGCGGTCACGATCGACACGCGAGCCGCCGGATCGGTCTCGGGCCCGAGCCGCGCTTCGAGCGCGGACGCCGCCGTGGAATCGCCGACCAGGCCCAAGGCGAACGCGGCCTCGCGACGAACCGATGGAACCCGGTCCCGAAGAGCGGCGACCAGGGCGGGAACCGACCCGCGATTCTGGATTCGTCCGAGCGCGCGCGCCGCCGCGGCCCGCGCGAGCGGCGACGAGGCGCCGAGCGCGGCCGCGAGGCCCGTCGTGTCCCGCTTCCCTTCCCGCTCTCGGATCGCCGCGACCTCGATCGAGACGGCGGCGCCGGCGATCCCGCGCGCCGCGGCCGGCAGGTCCTGCCCTCGACCGGGAGCGGGCGCGACCTCCGAGCCGACGGCCAGGACGAGGGCGAACGCCGCGACGCGCGAGAGAATCGCGCCACCCCGCGCGACGCGCTTCAATTCTGGGCGCATGAACCCTCCGAGAGGAGCGGGAGCGCGGCATCCAGAACGTCGGAGGCCGCGATCGAATCGAGCGAATGATCGGGCGCGCGCACCGTTCGGACGCACGCGCCGACCGGCTTCCACTGGGCGGGGTCCGACCAGCCGTAGAGGCCGACGGTCGGACACCCGACGGCGCCCGCCAGGTGGAGCGGCCCCGTGTCGTTACCGATGTGAATCGCCGCGCGCGCGAACCGCGCCGCGAGCATCGGGATCGTCTCCCCACGGACGACCGGCAGCGGGCGGCCGAGCTGTTCGAGCACGGCGCCGGTGGTGCCCGAATCCAGCGGCCCCTCGATCAGCCAGACCTCGAGGCCGCGGCGCAACAGCTCCGCGGCGACCGCGGCGAATCCCTCCGCGCGCCATCGGTTCTTGAGCTTCCCCGCGCCCGGGTGAAGATACGCGACGCCAGACGGCGCGCGCGAGAGGAACGTCGGATCCGGCATGTAGTAGGGGGGTGGCGGCACGGGACCCGTTGCTCCCGCGGCTCGAGCGAGGGCGAGCGATACCTCGGACTGGTGCGGCTGGCCGTCCGGAAAGCGAACGACGCGGGTCAAGCCCGCGCGGTCGCGCCGCGTATACCGAACGGGATCGAAGCCGACGCGCTCCCGCGCACGGCCAATGCGCACGAGCAGGGCACCGCTCTTCGAGTAGGAGACGGTCGTGAAGTAGACGGCGAGATCGGGTCGCGGCCGAGGCGGCCAGGCGGCGCCGACGACGCTGAAGAAATTCCGCGTGTCGACGACCCGGATCTCGTCCGCCCAGGGCTGCCCGAGGACCGCCGCGGCGTTCTGGCGGCCGACGATCAGGGTGACGTGCGCGCGGGGCCAGGCCTCGCGGATCGCGCGAATGGCGGGCACGTTGAGAAGCAGGTCTCCGAACTGATTCTGGGGACGACAGAGCTGGATCCGGCGCGGCGGCTCGACCAAACCCGGCATCGGATCGGGAGGGGAGGTCGCTCGATATTAGATCTTGGTGGGGCCGCCGGGCTTCGTCTTCAGACGCTCCAATTCGAGCACTTTGACGAGGCGATCGTGGCAGGCGGCGGGCATTTCGGGATGGTCCGTGTGGCGGTAGAGCTTGACGGTCATCGTGAGCGTGTCGAATTCGGCGCGGCAGTCGCTGCACATTCCGATGTGCTTCCGCATCTCCCCCGCGACTTCCTGCTTCAGCTCCTCGTCCAGGTAGGAGGAGAGCGACTCGAGCACTTCCTTGCAGGTCATCATTGATTCGCCCCCATTGCGCGACTCGACTTGGCGTCGCTGAAGTACACGGCGAGCCTGTTCCGGACCTTGAGACGCGCGCGGTGAAGCCGGGATTTCACGGCCGCCACGGACAGGTCGAGGATCTCCGCCACCTCGGCGTTCGACAACTCCTCGACGTCGCGCAGGATGAAGACCTGCTTGAACTCGGGAGGGAGCGCCTCGATCGCCTCGTCCATCACTTTCTGCGTCTCCTGCGTGAGCAGCTGCTCGACCGGTCCCGGGGACCAGTCGGCGATGTTGATCGGGGTTTCCCGTTCGTCGGCGTCGTCGATGGACACCGTCGGGAGCTGCTTCTTCCGAAGCCGCATCAACGCGGAGTTCGCGGTGATGCGATAGATCCAAGTCGAGAACGTGGAGTTTCCCTGAAAGGATTTGATGCCGCGATAGGCGCGGAGAAAGGTGTCTTGAAGCACGTCCTCCGCATCCTCCGGATTCCGCAGCATCTTCATGGCCAAGCTGTAGACCTTGGTCTCGTACCGCTCGACCAGCTTGCCGAAGGCGCGTTCGTCGTCCCCTTGGGCCTTCTGGACGAGCTCTTCGTCGGTCTGGGTCGTGGCCACGAACTCCTCATCAGCAGTGGATGCGCTTCCGGGGGTGAAGGGTTCCGAACTTGATGCGCTTCCTGGAGGCTACGGAGGGGGGGTGGTCCTGTCAAGGACCGAGGGACCGGGCCTTAGGCGGGCTGGCGCTCCGGAGAGGCCGCGCGCTCCTCCCTTGGGTTTCCGATCCCATGGCGGCGCATTTTGCAACGAAGGCTGCCCCGGCCGATGTGGAGAAGACGGGCCGCCTCCACGACGTTGCCCCCGCTCTTCGAGAGGGCCCCCTCGATGGCGGCCTTCTCCAAGGCGACGAGCGAGATGCCGGCGCTCGGGATCCGGATGCCCAGCTCGGACAGGTCGACCGCCGCGGCCGGCCGATCCTCGATGGCCGGGATCGCGAGCTCGGCGGGGCCGATTTCCTCGCTACGGGTCAAGAGCACGGCGCGCTCGATCACGTTCATCAGCTCCCGCACGTTTCCGGGCCACGAGTAGCGCGTGAGGCCCCGCGCCCCCTGGGGGGAGAGGGTCGCCGTGCGGCCCAGCTTTCGCGACACGCGCTCGAGGAAGATCCCGGCCAGGAGCACGGCGTCTCCGGCCCGCTCGCGAAGCGGCGGCACTTCGATCGGAACCACGCTCAAGCGGTAGTAGAGGTCTTCGCGGAAGCGGCCTTGGCGCACCTCCTCCACCAGGCTCCGATTGGTGGCCGCGAGGATGCGAACGTCGACCGGGATGTCGCGCGAACCGCCGACGCGGCGGACGATCTTCGAATCGAGAAACTTGAGGAGCTTGGCTTGCAGCGTGAGGGGGAGTTCGCCGACCTCGTCCAGGAAGACGGAGCCCCCTTCGGCGGCTTCGAAGAGCCCGATCCGCTGGGACGTCGCGTCCGTGAAGGCCCCCTTTTCGTGGCCGAAGAGCTCCGATTCCAAAAGCTCCCGTGGGATGGCGGCGCAGTTGATCTCCATGAACGGCCCGTGGCCGCGTGGGCTCTCGCCGTGGATCGCGCGAGCGAAGAGCTCCTTGCCGACGCCGCTCTCGCCCAAGATCAGAACCGACGTGGCGCTGGAGAGCGACACGCTCTGCGCCAGCTCCACGGCCCGGCGGATCGCGGGACTCTCGCCGATGATCCGGTCGAAGCGGAATTCCTGCTCGACGCGAGCGGACTCCCGCTCCTGCCGGACCTGCTGGACGGCACTCCGCGCGGCGGCCTTGAGCAGGCCGTCGAGCGCGTCGTACCGGATCGGTTTCAGGAAGATGTTTCGGATGCCGAGCTCGTTCATCTCCGCCGCGTCGGCGGCCGCCGACCGGTCGAGCCAGAGCACGAGCTGCATCTTCGGCGAGCGCTCCTTGAGGCGGCGCACGGCGTCGCGGTGATCGTCCGCGTACCCGGTGTCGCCGGTCGAGAAGTCGAGCACGCCGAACCGGCAGGCGTCGTCGCCGCGGCCGGCCAGATACGCATCGACCGAGTCCGCCACGCGAACGGAGGCCTTGGCGCCTTCGATATGGGCGACCAGGGCGTCCCGCTCGGCCCCTGGCGGCATGATGACGGCGACGTTTAGATTCAAGGAGTTGCGGTCCCCCCATGGATCGCGAACCGGATGAAATCCGGTGACGGAAGGGATATCGGCGAATCCGGCCGGATGCTTAGCGGGAAGTGACGGCCTGGGGCGGCCGAAAATCGCACCTTATTGGTAGAAATCCCGATAGGAAGGGTGCGGCGCGGAGGGCTACCATTGGGGGGTACTTTTCCCGAAGGGGCTCCCCCCTCTTGGGGGGGCGGCCCCGACCAAACGGACCGGGCGCGCCGCCGGGCGCGACCCTGACACGGGGGACGCGCGATGATCACTCAGCAGAAAGATCCACTTCTGCAGCAGAAAGACGCACTCCTGTCCCCGCCGGTCGAATCGACGGCGGCCCTCCTCACCGAGCTGATCACCCACCTTCGAAAGAGCCGCACCCAGTTGCGGGAAGAATGGGTCCAGCGCATCACCGAGGCCGAGCTTCTGACGGCCATGACCCGGGACGAGATCTTTGCCGAGGCCACGTCCGTCTACGACAGCTACGTCGAGGCGCTCGAGACCGGAACCCTCGAGGCGCTCCAGGCCTACGCCCGAAATCTCTCCGAGCGCATCATTCCACGGGGCGTCGAGACGCACGAGGTCGTCGGGATCGTGCTCCTTCTCCGCGACGTGCTCGCGCGATCCCTGTTCGCGAAGTATCGAACCGACTTCACCGTGTTGAATCGCGTCCTCGACGCGTACGAGCCGGCGGCGAACCGCATCGCGATCACGGTGGCCGTGGGGTTCGTTCAGGAGCGGGAACGCGTGATCCGGGAGCAGCAGGAAGCCATTCGCGAGCTCTCGACCCCGGTCTTGCAGGTGCGGGAGCGGCTCCTGATCCTTCCGATCATCGGCCTCATCGACCCGCATCGCGCGCGACAGCTCACGGAGCAGCTCCTCCGCGGAATCCGGATGAACCGCGCGAAGGTCGTCGTCATCGACATCACGGGCGTGGCCGCCATGGACGCGACGGTCGCCAACCATCTGGTCCTCACCGTGGAGTCGGCGCGCTTGCTCGGCGCCACGGTCATCGTCACCGGGCTGTCCCCCGAAATCGCCCAGACGCTGGTCAATATCGGCGTCGACTTGGGTAAAATGAATACGGTCGGGGATCTCCAAGGCGGGATCGAGGAGGCCGAGCGGCTGTTGGGCTACAAGGTCTACCCGACGCGGGAGAATCCGGCGGCCTGAGGGGCCCCAACTTGTAACGACACCCAGGAGACCGCCGCGTGGAAGTCCCCGTTCTCAAGCAAGGTCCCTACTTGATCGCCACCGTGCAGGCGGCGCTCACGGACGCAGACCTTCTAGCGTTGCGGGACGCGCTCGTTTCGCGCATCGGGCAGTCCCGCTCCCGCGGAGTCATCGTCGACGTGACCGCATTGGACGTCCTAGACTCCTTCGCGACGAGGACGCTTCGCGACCTCGCTCACATGATTCGGCTCCGCGGCGCGCAAACCGTCATCGTCGGCATACAGCCCGAGGTGGCGTTTGCGATGGCCCAGTTCGGGCTCACCCTCGAAGGCATTACGACGACGCTCGACCTGGAAGAGGGGCTGGCCTATCTGGACGAAAGCATCAAAATCAAGCGCGTCGGCTAACGGGAAGGCGCCCGAGCCCGTCGATCGGACGGTCCTACGGACCGAATCCGATATCGTGACCGCGCGCCTGATCGGCCGCGCGATGGCCACGGACCTCGGCTTCTCGCCGGGAGACGCGACGCTGATCGCGACCGCGATTTCGGAGCTTGCCCGAAACGTCGTCCAGTACGCGCGAGAGGGCGAGGTCGTGTTCACGACCCTGTCCTCCGGCGGCCGCATGGGGATCGCCGTGACGGTCGTCGACAAGGGACCGGGCATCGACGACGTCACGGCCGCGCTCCAGGACGGGTATTCCACATCGGGGCGGCTGGGCCTGGGACTGCCGGGTGTGCGGCGCCTGATGGATGAATTGGCGATTGATTCCCTGCCGGGACACGGAACGACCGTGAAGGTGAAGAAGTGGAAGCGTTGACCTCCAACATCGCAGAGTGGGGAATCGAGACCCGATCGGTCGGCGGCGAATTCGGCTGCGGCGACGATGCCCTCATTCATTGGCACTCGACCGGCGGTCTCGTGGCGGTCGTGGACGGGCTTGGCCACGGGCCCGGCGCCTCGGCGGCTGCCCAAGCTGCGCTCGAGGCGATAAAGGCGAATCCCCAAGATCCGCTGGAGCGACTCTTGACCCGCTGTCACGAGGCTACGAGGCAAACCCGAGGACTGACGATGGCCATCGCGTCCATCGACGCGCAGCAGGGGCAGATGGCTTGGCTGGGCGTCGGAAACGTCCACGGCTCACTGGTCCGGTCGGCGCCGGGCAAGGAACCCGTCCTGGAATCCCTGCTCGTCCGGAGCGGGGTCGTCGGCCATCGAATTCCTCCGATCGTGCCCTTGATGATCCCACTCGCGGCCGGCGACATCCTCGCCATTGCCACCGACGGGATCCGGACCGGCTTCGAGCGTATGATTCTTCCCGAGGAACGACCCGAGGCGGCCGCGGCGCGAATCCTGGAGCAGCATGGCAGTCCCTCCGATGACGCTCTCGTCGTCGTTGTCCGCTACAAGGGCCTCCCGACATGAAGAACATGGCCGAGAGTTTCCGGGAACGATGCGCGCGGACCCTGCGCGCGCACCTGGATGACCCGAGCGAGGAGACTCGCACCGCCGCCTACGAGCTGGGGCGTGATGCCCTCGCCGCCGACCTGGGCGTGGTGGAGGTGACTTCCCTGCTTCACGAGGCGGCGTCCGAGGTGGTGCTCGAGCGCCGTCGGTTCTCCGGACGCGCCGGCTCGTTCGACGCGCTCGGATCGTTCCTCCTCGAGGCCCTCTCGCCGTTCGAGATGGCGCACCGAGGGGCCCGGGAGGCGAACAGCGCGCTGCGGCGTGCCGGGGAGCGGCGCGAGGAGGAGTTGCGACGAATCGCCCATTCCATCCACGACGACGTGGGACAGCACCTCGCGATGGTTCACTGGGCGCTGGCGGAGGCGCTGCGCGCGGTACCCGAATCCGCGCGGGAACGGTTCCAAAAGGTCACCGAGCGGCTCCGGGAGGTGGAAGAGCGCTTGCGCCTCTTGTCGCACGAGCTTCGCCCCACGATCCTCGACGACTTCGGCCTCAACGCGGCGATCGAGATGCTGGCCTCGAACGTGTCGGGGCGTTCGGGAGTTCGCGTGCAGGTGGAGGCCGAGTCCATCGGACGCCTCCCCGGAGCGATCGAGACCGTCGTCTATCGGACCGTTCAGGAAGCGTTGAGCAACGTCGTGCGGCACGCGAACGCCACGCACGCGCTCGTCCGTCTCGAACGTTCGCCCGAAGAGATCCGGTGCACGATCCGGGACGACGGCGTCGGCTTCGCGGGTTCGTCGCGAGAATCGGGCGGCGCCCCGCGGGGCATCGGACTCCTCGGAATTCGCGAGCGCGTCGCGAATGTCGGCGGGACCGTCAACATCCACACCGAGCTCGGCCAAGGCACCGAGATCTTCGTCCCCATTCCCCTGGAGATGTCCCATGCCGGACCGCATCCTCCTCGCTGACGATCACGGCATCGTTCGCGAAGGACTGAAAGCGCTTCTTACCGATAGTGGCTACCAGGTCGTGGGTGAGGCGGAAAACGGTCAGGACGCGGCCCGGCTGGCGCGGAAGCTCCGCCCCGAGATCGCCGTACTGGATGTCGGAATGCCGCTCCTGAACGGCATTGGAGCCGCCCACTCGATCGCGCGGGATACCCCCGCGACCCGGGTGATCGCGCTTACCATGCACACGGAAGACCCCTACGTCTTGGAAGCCCTTCGCGCCGGCGTACGAGGGTACGTCTTGAAGTCTCAGGCCATGTCCGATCTGGTGACCGCCATCCAGCAGGTCGTCCGCGGAACCATCTACCTGAGCCCCGGGGTCTCTCAGTCCGTCCTGGACGCGTTCCTGAGTCGGCGAGAGTTCACGCCGCCGACGCTCACGCCCCGCGAGCGCGAGGTACTGCAGCTCGTCGCCGAGGGGCGAAGGTCGAAGGAGATCGCGGACGTGCTTGGAATCAAGACCAAGACGGCGGAGGCCCACCGCGCCAACATCATGGATAAGCTCGGGATCCACGAAACGGCCGGCCTCGTTCGGTACGCGGTGAAGAACGGGTTCGTCCCGCCCTAGACGGCCGCGGCCCCCAAACCTCGTGAGCCGCGGCCCGGGACGGCTGCCCTACTTCGTCGGAACGTGGCAGGAAGCGGCGCCGCGCTTCTCCAGATAGCGCTGATGGTACTCCTCGGCCCGGTGGAACGGGCCCGCCGCCGTGATCTCCGTCACGATCGGGCGCTTGAAGCGGCCCGATGCTTCCAGCGACGCCTTCTTGTCGCGCGCCTTCCGTTCCTGCTCGGGTGAGTGGAAGAAGACCGCCGAGCGGTATTGCTCGCCGACGTCCGGACCCTGCCGGTTGGGCGTGGTCGGATCGTGATTGTCCCAGAACGCCTCGAGCAATTCGTCGTACGTGACTTGGGTCGGATCGTAAACGACTTCGACGGCCTCCGCGTGCCCTGTGCGGCCGCCGCAAACCTGCTCATAGGTGGGATGTTCCGTCTTGCCGCCGGCGTATCCGACGGACGCGTCGACGACGCCCGGAATGGCGCGGAACGCCGCCTCCACGCCCCAGAAACAACCGGCGCCGAACGTGGCTCTCTCCAACGTCGCCTGTCGCATCGATTTCTCTCCGAACTGGGGTTGGGGGTTGGTGCTGCGGTGGGTTCGTTCACCTTCTATTACGATACTGACTCCGGATTTGCGACCTGGATTCGCCGGAGTGCGAGACGCCCCGGAAGGTCTCCCCTCCGGGGCGTTCGCGTCCTTGGCCGGAAACGAAAGACCGGCGCTTACTTTACGACCTCGTAGTCGGCGTCGACGGCTCCGTCGTCGCCTTCCTTGCCGCCGCCTTGTGCTTCCGGTCCGGCACTGCCCGGCCCTTCCGGTCCACCACCCGGCCCGCCGTGGCCGCCCTTGGACGCCTCGGCGTAGAGCTTGCCGGACACCTCGTTCCAGACCGTGGTCAATGCTTCGCTCGCCGAGCGGATCGCGTCCGTGCCGCCGCCTTCGAGCGCCTTCTTCAGCGCTTCGAGCGCGGACTCCACGCGGGCCTTGTCGGCACCGTCCATCTTCTCGCCCAGCTCCTTCATGCTCTTCTCGGTCTCGTACGCGAGCGCGTCGCCGCGGTTCTTGACCTCGATCTCCTCACGCCGCTGCTTGTCCTCCGCGGCATGACTCTCGGCGTCGGTGACCATCTTCTTGATCTCCTGCTCGGTCAGGCCGCCGCTCGCCTCGATCCGGATCTTCTGCTCCTTGCCGGTCGCCTTGTCGCGCGCCGCCACGTGCAGGATGCCGTTCGCGTCGATATCGAACGAAACCTCGATCTGCGGCACGCCTCGCGGCGCCGGCGGAATCCCGTCGAGATGGAACTTGCCGATCGTCTTGTTGTCGATCGCCATCTGACGCTCGCCCTGCAGCACGTGGATCTCCACCTGCGGCTGGTTGTCCGACGCGGTCGAAAACGTCTCGCTCTTCTTGGTCGGGATCGTCGTGTTCCGCTCGATCAGCTTCGTCATCACGCCGCCCAGGGTCTCGATCCCCAGGGAAAGCGGAGTCACGTCGAGCAGGAGGACGTCCTTGACGTCGCCCGCCAGGACGCCGCCCTGGATGGCCGCGCCGATCGCGACGACCTCGTCCGGGTTGACGCCCTTGTGCGGCTCCTTCCCGCCGAAGAACTTCTTCACGATCTCCTGCACCTTCGGCGTCCGGGTGGCGCCGCCGACCAGGATCACCTCGTCGATCTGGCCCGCCTTGAGACCGGCGTCGGCCAGGGCGCGCTCCATCGGTCCGATCGTGCGCTGGAACAGGTCGTCCACGAGCTGTTCGTACTTCGCGCGCGTCAGCGTGACGTTCAGGTGCTTCGGTCCGTTCGCGTCCGCCGTGATGAACGGCAGGTTCACGTCGGTCTGCATCACGGTGGAGAGTTCGATCTTCGCCTTCTCGGCGGACTCCTTGAGCCGCTGCAGGGCCATGGCGTCCTTCCGGAGATCGATCCCCTCCTGCTTCAGGAACTCCTCGGCGAGCCAGTCGATCACCCGCTTGTCGAAGTCGTCGCCGCCCAGGTGCGTGTCGCCGTTGGTCGATTTCACCTCGAAGACGCCGTCGCCCAGCTCGAGGATGGAAATATCGTAGGTGCCGCCGCCCAGGTCATAGACCGCGATCTTCTCGTCCTTCTTCTTGTCGAGCCCGTACGCGAGGGCCGCGGCGGTCGGCTCGTTGATGATCCGCTTCACCTCGAGGCCCGCGATCCGGCCGGCGTCCTTGGTCGCCTGTCGTTGCGCGTCGTTGAAGTAGGCCGGAACCGTGATGACCGCCTCCGTCACCTTCTCGCCCAGGTAGTCCTCCGCCGTCTGCTTCATCTTTTGCAGCACCATTGCGGAGATCTCAGGGGGCGTGTAGGCCTTGCCGGCGAGCGTCACCTGGACCTGGCCGTTCGGGCCTTCCTTCACCGCATAGGGGACGTTCTTCGCCTCTTCCGCGACTTCCGAGGCGCGCCGCCCCATGAACCGCTTGATCGAGTAGACCGTGTTCGCGGGGTTCGTGACGGATTGGCGCTTGGCCACCTGGCCGACGAGGCGCTCGCCCGTCTTGGTGAACGCGACGACGGAGGGAGTCGTTCGGGCTCCCTCGGCATTCGCGATCACGACCGGCTCACCGCCTTCCATTACGGCGACGCACGAGTTCGTGGTGCCGAGATCGATACCGATGATTTTGCCCATGATTCCCTCCGAATGGCGGGCGGCGGGGCAGGAGCCCCACCGCCGCCGATTTGATTTAGGTTACTTCGCGACCTTGATCTGAATCTCGCGAGCCTTGGCTTCCTCCGCCTTCGGAATGCTCACGTCGAGCACGCCGTCGCGATAGGTCGCCTCGATCTTGTCGGCCGCGACCGCGTGGCTGAGCGAGAACGATCGTTCGAACGAACCGTAGACGCGTTCCACGCGATGGTACGTCGTACCCTTCTTCTCCTCCTCACGCCGCTTCTCGCCGCGAATCGAAAGCGCGTTGTCCGCGACCGTGATCTTGATGTCCTCGAGCCGCATGCCCGGTAGCTCGGCGCGAACCAGGTAGGCCTCGGGGGTCTCCTCGATGTCCACGACCGGCAGCCAGGCGGTGGGTCCGTCGGCGTCGAACCGACGGCCGAGGAAATCGTCCACGAGGCGGCTCAACTCCGTCTGCGGGGTGAAGCTGCTGCGAATCGGACTCCAGCGAACCAGTTTCATGATACTCCCCTCCTCAACTCATTTGGGTTGGATTGACGACGCCGCGACGATGCGCCGCGGTAACGTTCGAAAACCCTTATTGCACCCGGCGTGCCAGGAGGGGCGATGCAGTTAAGTCGCTAGCTTTAATACTGTTACGCTGATGGAGACGGATTCGGTGGTCGTCTCGGCAGCGCTGAATTGATCCAAAATGAAACGCTAATTCGTTCCATAATGGAACGGCTACAGCTCGTATTCTCTCATCTTTCGCCACAATGTCGAGCGGGAAATGCGCAGGGACCGAGCCGCCTTCGTGGTATTGCCGGCGAAGTGAACGAGCACCCGCCGAATGTGCTCGGCCTCGAGCTGCGCGAGGGTCATGGTCTCCGAGTAGGGGAAGGCATCCCCCTTTCCGAGGAGCCGACCGGGTGCCTGACGAAAGGGTGCCGGAAGGTCCACGTGCGTGATCTCGCCGTGCTCGGCGAGCGTGACCGCACGCTCGATCGCGTTTTCCAGCTCGCGTACATTGCCCGGGTAGTCATATTCCAAGAGGCTGCGCTGCGCGCGCTCGGTGAAGCGCTCGACCCGCTTCTTGAGCTTTCGGGCATAGCGCTCCCGGAAGAAATTCGCGAGCGGCGGAATGTCCTCGCGTCGGTCCCGGAGCGGCGGCAGCTCGATGTGGAAGACGCTCAGGCGATAGTAGAGGTCCTCGCGCAGGGTGCCCTCGCGGAGGGATCGGGCCACGTCGCGGTTCGTGGCCGCGATCACGCGGACATCGACGTGGGCCTCCTCGGTGTCGCCCACCCGACGTATCTCGCCGCTCTGGAGCGCGCGAAGGAGCTTGGCCTGCACCGACAACGGCATTTCGGCCACTTCGTCGAGGAAGAGGGTTCCGCGGTCGGCCTCCTTCATCAGCCCGACCTTGTCGGCGATCGCGCCGGTGAACGATCCCTTCCGATGGCCGAAGAGCTCGCTCTCGAAGAGCGACTCGGGGATCGCCGCCGCGTTGACGGTCACGAACGTTCGATGCGCGCGGCGGCTCTGCAGGTGGATGGCGTGCGCCACCATTTCCTTACCCGTGCCGCTCTCGCCGGTGATCAGCACGGTGCTCTCGGTGGGAGCCACCTTCGCGATCAGGCGAAAGACCCGCTGCATCTGCGGGCTCACCCCGATCATGCTCTGGATGAACGCGCCGGGCTTCGAGTCCTCGGGAATGGGCGGCGCTGCCTCCCACAATCCCCGGTGTCCCGGATCGGTGGATGCCAGCTCGGCGGGGGCGGGGGCGGGGGCGGGCGCGCGTTGACCGGGCGATGCCTCGTTCCTATGATCGGATGCGCCGGCCGAATCGGATCGGCGCGCCTTGCGGCGGGTCGTCATGCGTTCCGGTTCGTTCGCCAAACCACATGAGCCGACACGGACTCCTCCTCGTACTCGGGGTGCCCGCCGCGGCCGCTCTGGCCGCCACGGTCGCGGTGGGCGGCGGGGGCGGGGCGACGCGCGCGCGGATCGGGCTCTGGCTCCTCGCGCATGCCTTCTATGTCGCAGCGGCGTGGGTCGCGACGCGCCCACGGACGCCGTCGCCGAGTGGGCGCATCCTTCCTTTGATCCTCATCGTGGGCCTCGTCCCACGCCTTCTGCTTCTTCCCACCGAACCCAGGCTGTCCGAGGACCTCTACCGCTACCTCTGGGACGGACGCCTCGGCGCGGCCGGCGTGAATCCGTTTCCCAGGGCCCCCGACGATCCCACCCTCGCTCGATTCCGGGACGGTTTCGAGGGAACGCTGAACCACGCGGAAGTGCCGACGATCTACCCGCCGGCGGCGCAACTCCTCTTCGCGGCGACCGCCCGAATCGAGGCCACGCCACGCGCGTGGAAGGCGACCCTGTTCGTCTTGGAGGCGGTGCTGCTCCTGTCCCTGGCTTTTCTCCTCCGGGCGCGCGGGCTTCCTCCCGAGCGGCTCCTACTCTACTACTGGAACCCGCTGGTCGTGGTGGAGAGCTTCGGGAGCGGGCACCTCGATCTTGCGGTCGCGGCGTTCCTCGTCCTGGCGCTCGCCCTCCACGAGCGAAAGCGCGACATCGGCGCGGGGATCGCGTTCGGGCTGGCGGTCCTCACCAAGTACCTCCCCCTTCTCCTCGTTCCCGCGCTCGTGCGGGCGCGCGCGTGGCGCGCCCTCGCGGTCGCCGCGCTCGTCGGCGCGCTCCTCTTCGTCCCTTTCCTCGGCGCCGGGACCGCGCTCTGGGGCGGCCTCTCGGCCTACGCGCGGCATTGGGAGTTCAACGGGTCCCTCTATCCGCTCCTCCGCGCCTTGGTCCCGCATGGCGACGGGCCGCGCCTGGCACTCGCCGGGCTCCTCGCCGCCGCCGCGGTCGTGATCGGCGTTAGGGCGCGCACGCTCACGGGAGCGGCGCTCGCGACGTGGGTCGCCTTCTTCATCGCGAGCCCGACGCTCTATCCCTGGTACCTGGTTCCCGCGGTCGCCCTCCTCCCGCTCCACCCCGACCGGGGCCTCCTTCTCTTCTCGGGGCTCGTCGCGCTCTCCTACCTGGCACTCGCCGCGTTCCAGGAGACCGGCACGTGGCTCCTCCCAGGCTGGGTCCCGTGGGTCGAGTACGGTGGGCTCGCGGCGGCGTGGATCGCCGCGGCGGCGACTCGGGCCTACGCCCGGCGGGACGCGTGGACCAGGGAGAGCGTGCCGACGTAGAGGAAGCCGAAGAGGTAGAGAAGGAAGAAGGGGAGCGGCGCATAGAGGCGCGCCTCGACCAGCGCCAGCATGGCCCACGCGAAGTAGAGCCCAAGAGCGAGTTCCACGAGCGCCCACAGACTCCCCGGCGCGCGATAGCCCTTTCCGCGCCAACCGTCGCCGGGCCGTTCGATCGAGAACTTGGGCGTGCGATGAAAGACGCCCCTGCCGCCGAACAGGGCGCCCAGGACGGCGCGCGTGTTGTTCACCGCCAGGCCGATCCCCAGGGACATCGCGAACGGAAAGTAGGCGAGCATCCGACGCCAATCGGGCCGTAGCGCCCGCTGCGCGGTGGCGAGGTAGAGCGTCACGGAGACCGTCGCCGTCAGGAAGAGGGCCGCGTCGACGATCGTGAAGAGGAGGCTCTTGCTCGCGTACCGGACGAGCACGACCGGATAGACGATCGCCGAAAGGAGAAGGAGCGCGACGTACGCGGCGTTCGACGTGAGGTGGAACGTCGCCTCCCACTTGACCCTCGCCGGGAGCGAGGAGCGCCAGACGGCGGGGAGCACCTTCCGCGCGACCTGGATCGAGCCCTTCACCCAGCGGTGTTGCTGCGCCTTGAACGCGTTCATCTCGACCGGGAGTTCCGACGGGCAGCCGACCGCGGGCGCGAAGACGAACCGCCACCCCTTGAGCTGGGCCCGATACGAGAGGTCGAGGTCCTCGGTGAGCGTGTCGGACTGCCACCCCCCCGCGTCCTCGACGCACGACTTGCGCAGGATTCCGGCCGTGCCGTTGAAGTTGAAGAAGCATCCGCCGGTCATGCGCGCCGCGTGCTCGACCACGAAGTGACCGTCGAGGGAGATGGCCTGCGCCTGCGCGAGCGCCGAATACTCCTGGTTCAGGTGCGTCCAGCGCGCCTGCACCATGCCCACGCCGGGGTCGGAGAAGTGCGGCACGGTGTCGCGAAGAAAGTTCGGCGGCGGCACGAAATCGGCGTCGAAGATCGCGAGCAGCTCGCCCTTTGCCGACTCCAGCCCGTTCTGGAGGGCGGCGGCCTTGAAGCCCGCGCGCGACGCGCGGCGCACGTGCGCCACGTCGACGCCGGCCGCGCGGAGGGCCGACACCTTCACCGCGGCGATCGACGTGGTCTCGTCCGTCGAATCGTCGAGGAGTTGGATCTCGAGTCGATCTGCGGGGTAGTCCACGGCGGCGGCCGCATCGAGGAGCCGCTCGACGACGTATCGCTCGTTGTAGACGGGAAGCTGGATCGTGACGCGCGGCCACTCGACCGGCGGCTCGGCCGACTCGGCCGGCGGCGCATTCTGATCGGGCCCGCGCTCACGGCCCCGGAAGAGCCGGAGCAGGTGCAACCGATGGAGCCCGTAGAGCGCGAGCACGGTCCAGACGAGAAGGTGCGCGGTCAGGAGTGCGTGGGCCACGGACGGCGGGATCGGATCGAGTGGCGTTTGCATGCGGCCCACGATGCTACGTCGCGCGCCGAAAGAGTCAATCTCTAAGTCCCCGCGGTTGACCGCGATCGACCGACTCGCGTATCTTCGAATGGCCAGCACAGGGACGTGGCGAACGTGGCAAGGAGGGGAACCTGGCGCGCGCATTCTTGATCGGCAACGGCTCCATCCTCGCGACGGGCGACCGGAACGGCGCGCTCTGCGAGTTCTATGCGCCCACGCTTGCTCCCGATCATCAGCTGCTCCGCCGCCCGGCCCGGATCGGGCTCTCGCTCGACGGGGTCCTCCGCTGGTTCGATGCCGGTTTCGACGCGTCCTTCGCTCCCGCGGGAGACGCGCCGATCGCCGACCTATCGCTCGTCGCTCCGGATGCCGGGATCGAAGCCTGGATCGAGACGTTCGCCGACGCGAGCCTTCCCCTGATCCTCCGTCGAATCCAGATCACCAATCGGAGCGAGCGCTATCACGACGCGCGCCTCTATCTTCACCATGACCTTGCCCTCCTTCCCGGGAGCGCCGAGGCGGCGCAGCGGGACCCGACGACCGGCGGCGTCCTTCACTTCGCGGGACGGCGCGCCGTCCTGGTCAATCTCGAGGGGCCCGAGGGACCCGGCGCACCGATCGTGTCGATCGCGTCGCGCGCCGCGGCGGAAGCGCCCGGAGCCGCGGACGAAGCCGCGTCGTCGGGAAGGCCCGGCGCGGGGCTTTCGGCGAGCGGAATCGTCGATTCGCTCCTCGGCGTTCCCATTCCGCTCGCCCCGGGAGCCTCCGCGATGGTCACGGCGTGGATCGCCGCGGCGCGCTCGATCCCGGAGGCGCGCGCCATCGACGCGTCGTTCCGGCGAACCGGGGTCGCCTCCGTCGTGACCCGGACGCGCGCCTACTGGAATCTCTGGACGAGTCAGGGCGCGCGAGACCTGAGCGACCTTCCCGAGGACGTGTCGGCGCTCTTCGCGAAGAGCCTCGTCCTGCTCCGGCTCCACCAGACGCCCGAGGGAGCGATCCTGTCCGGCGCGGAGTCGATGCCGCGGGATCGCGCGCGCCCCGAATACCGGTGGTGCTGGGTCCGGGACGCCGCCTTCGCCGCGGACGTCCTCGGTCGCGCGGGCTACGCGACGGCGGCGCGGAATTACTTCGACTTCGCCGCCCGCGCCGCGCGGGACGCGGGAACGCTCCTTCCGGTGCTCGACGCGACCGGCGCCCCCGCGCCGGCATCCGAGTCGACGCTCCGCGCGCTCGACGGCCCGGCGCTCCACCTCTGGGCCCTCGCGCGCCACTTCGAGCGCGAGCGGGACGCCGAGTTCGTGGCGCCGCACTACGCCGACGTCGTCGTGGCGACGGCGGATCGCCTGGCGTCCGGCCTCGACGCCAAAACCGGGCTCCCACTTTCGCTCGACCTCTGGGACGAACGGTGGGGAGCGCACGCGTCGGTGGCGGCCGCCGTTCGTGGGGGCCTTCGCGGCGCGGCCCGCCTCGCCGCGTGCTTCGGCGACGCGCCGCGCGCGCGGGTGTGGATGCTCGCCGCCGATTCGATCGCGCGCGCGATGGGCCGGGAACTCTACCGCCCCGAAACGGGGCGCTTCGCGCGATCGATCGAGCGCGAGGGAGAGGACCGGCGCCTCGATCCGACCGTAGACGCGTCGCTCCTCTGGCTCGGCCTCTTCGACGACCTCGAGCCCGAGGATCCGCGCGTCAAGGCGACCGTCGATGCGGTGCGGACGCGGCTCTGGGTGCGGACGGGGGTCGGCGGATTGGCGCGGTACGAGCACGACGCGCTCGGATCGGTGGGCACGGACCTCGCCGAGGTTCCCGGGAATCCGTGGATCGCGTGCACGCTCTGGCTGGCGCAGCACGCGATCCGAAACGCGCGTCGCGTGCAGGACCTGGAGCCGGCGCGGATTCTCCTACTCTGGGCTTCGGCGCGCGCCGAGGGGAACGGCGCCCTGCCGGAACAACTCCACCCCTACCGCGGCGAGACGACCTCGCACTCGCCCTCGGCCGTGGCCCACGCGTGGTTCGTCGGAACGGTCCTCGAGTACGCC
>Ga0070696_100000408_pt1 | contig 26747 bp, 21 predicted proteins | sample KBSK1253metaG_FD_65474 | JGI IMG/M metagenome (GOLD analysis project Ga0070696, IMG submission 65474) | Corn, switchgrass and miscanthus rhizosphere microbial communities from Kellogg Biological Station, Michigan, USA - KBS K1-25-3 metaG | ecosystem: Host-associated > Plants > Roots >... | reverse complement strand
GCCTCGAAGAAGTCGAGCACGCGCGCTGCCCGGTAATGGCTTGTCGGGTCGTAGGTTGCTCCCGCCCACCGGGCCGGCCCCTCGCCGTACGGAACCTCTCCTACGGTGCGCTGCGTGAGCCGCGCGAACTCGCTGTACCACCCGGTCAAAAGAGGTCGGAGTTGGGCGCCGCGCGGCGGAACGCGGAGGAAGCAATTCCCTTCGCCGAGCTGGCAGTACTTGTAGCCGCCCCCCACGACGAAAGCGTCCGTCAGTCCCTCGCGATCGATGGAGAAAGGGACGGCGTTCACGTGATGGTAGGCATCGACGAGCAATTCCGCGCCGACGCGCCCGCACGCGGTCGCGAGAGTGCCCAGGCCGGGCACGATCTCCCCGCTCGAGAAAAGCACGGAGGAGACGAACACGGCGGCCGTGCGGTCGTCCAAGGCGGCGGCGAGTCGCTCGGCGAGCGTCGCCGACGGCGCCGCCGCGACCTTCACGACGTCGAGGAATCGCTCCTCCGCGAGGCGATCCATCTGGCGGCGAAGGCTGTGGAACTCTCCATCGGTGGTGATGAGCCGCGGTCGGTCGCGGAGCGGGAGCGCCGAGAGAAAGCGCGTCACGAGCTCGTGCGTGTTCTGGCCGAGCGCCACTTCCTCCGGTCGCGCGGCGGTCAGCCGCGCGAAGCCGCGACGCACGCGATCCGCCTTCTCCAGGGCGCGATCCCACTTGTCGTCCACCAGCTCCGCCGCGTCCTGCCATGCCTCCACCTGCCCTTCCATGCCGACGTCAGGCCATGCCTGGTGCGAGTGGCCCGTCAGGAGAATTCGGTCGGTGACGCGAAAGCGCGCGTAGTACGGAGCGAGCGGGTTGGGCGATCCGATGAAGTCGTTCGGGGTGCGCATGGACGATCGGTCGCGAGCGCTACGTCACCGCTTCTGGAAGCCCGCCGTCCAATTCACGAAAACGGTCGTGGCGGGAAGCTCGGAAGCTTGCAGTGGCTTTCGGACCAGAAATCGCTGGCCGTCGTTCGAGACCGCGTAGTTGTGCCCGGTCGGCACGTTGTCGAAGGAAACCGACGGGAACAGGGTCCGCGGCGTGCCCAGGTCGATCGTCGCGCCCAGCGTGACGTCGACGGCCATCATCGCGCCGCTGGGTGAAAGGAAAAAGAGTTCCTTACCGTCGGACCTCCACTGGGCGTCCTGGCCGCCCTGGCTCGACACCTGCCACTTCCCGCCCGGCCCCGGGAAGGGCTGAATGTAGACTTCGCGTCGCCCCGACTCCATGGAGGTGTAAGAGATCCAACGTCCGTCGGGCGAGAATCGCGGCGACGTCTCGGAGAACGTGCTCGACAGAAAGGAATACGGCTTCTGGCCGCCGTCGAGCGGAACGATCCAGATGTCGAAGCGCGTGGTGGGATTCACGACGACCGCCACGATGAAGCGGCCGTCGCGGGACCAGTCCGACGGATCCAATTCCGTCGGGAGGCTCGCGAAGAGGGATTCCGGTTGGGCGCCGCTGGCGGGTTTCACGTAGATCGCCCCCGGCCCGCCACGATCCGAGCCAAAGGCGATCCGACTCCCGTCCGGAGACCAGATGGGCGCGTAGTCCGACGCGGCTTCGAACGTGAACCGCGTCCTCATGTCCCGCGAACTCTCGAGAACCCATACGTCCGAGTTGCCGGGACCGGCATCGACCGCCGCGCGTCGTTCGTCCGGTGAAACCGACATCGAGCCGTAGTCGGCGATTCCGCCGATTTCCCGCAACGTACGGCCACTGCGGTCGACCCACGCGAGCTTGTCTTGACTGCCGCCGACCCCACCGCGAAAGACCAGAACGCCGTTGTTCGAAGTGGAAAAGTCGGCGTTCGACGCGACCCCGCCTCCGGCGGCGACGTCGTCCACGATCGGAAACGGATCTCCCGCGAACGCGAGCTTGTTCACGTCGAAGGGCTGCGCCAGGAGCGCGCGGTCCCGAACGAAGAGAACATAGCCCGGCTCCACGTACTCGATCCTGGATAGGTTTCCCTTGAGTAGGGTCTTCGTCTTCTTCGACTTCAAGTCGCCCACCTTGAGGGCCGATTGGCCCAGACGCTGGACCAGTCCGAGGTAGAGGAAGTGGCGCCCATCCGGGAGAAACTGCGGCCACGCGGTGCCGAACTCCTCATCCGCCCGACTGATGGTCGTCGCGGGCGTCGCGACGCCCCCGGCGGAGCTGACGCGCCGAACGGAGTCGGTCGGAGAGCCGTCGAACAGGATGACGCCTCCCGGGCCCCAGGAGCCGTCGCCGTTCGTCCCGGTGTCGCAGATCGTTTGGGGCGGTCCTCCGTCCACGGCGATCTTCTTCAGCCGCTGATCCGCCATGAATCCGAGGAATCGGCTGTCCGGAGACCAGAAGGGTCGCTGCGCTCCCTCGGTTCCCGCGAGAGGCTGCGCGGTCAGCGATCCCATCGGCCGAAGCCAAACCCGGGAGATGCCGCTCGAATCGGTGGCGTTGTAGGCCAGGAAGCGGCCGTCGGGCGAGATCTTGGGCGTGCCTACCGAGCGAATGGCGCCGGGCGTCTCGATGAAAAATCGAATCGCTGCGGGCTTCGGCGGCCGATGGGCGATCGTCCACGCGCCGAGGCCCGCCGCGATCACGGCTGCGGCCGCGGCCAGACCCCACGCCAACCGCTCCCGCGATTTCCGGCGGGCCGCGACGGGGGCGGCGACGCCGGCGCGGGATCCCGCTTCGGCCACCCACTTCAGCTCGAGGAGGAGATCGCGCGCGGTCTGCCAGCGATCGTCCGGCTCCTTCTCGAGGCAGCGCATCACCGCGCGGTCGAGCGCGGGAGGCGAGAGCGCGTCGATGGAGGAGATCGGCCGCGGCGTCTCCTTCAGGATCGAGGCGATGAGGCTGGCCTGACTCTTTCCCTCGAACGCGCGACGGCCGGTGGCCATCTCGTAGAGCACCGCGCCGAAGGAGAAGATGTCGCTCCGCGCGTCGGCGTCCTTCCCCTCGAGCTGCTCGGGCGCCATGTACTGGAACGTGCCGACGATCGTCCCCTGCGTCGTGATGGGCCGGCTCAAGGTCGGAGAGGAGAGATCGCCCGCGTTCGGTGACAGCCCCGTCGCGCGCGCGAGGCCGAAGTCGAGCAGCTTGGCGCCGCCCTTGGTGAGCATGATGTTGCCGGGCTTCAGGTCCCGGTGGACGAGCCCCTGGCGGTGCGCGCGGTCGAGCGCGTCCGCGATCTCCGTCGCGACCTTCAGCAGTTCCGCAAGCGGGAGGGGGCCGCGCGCGAGCCGGTCGGCGAGCGACTCCCCTTCCAGGTGCTCCATCACGATGTACTCGATTCCGTCCTGTTGCCCCACGTCGTAGAGCGTGCAGATGTGGGGATGATTCAGGCTGGAGACGATCTTCGCCTCGCGCTCGAAGCGGTGACGCAGGTCGGCGTCGTCGGTGAGGTGGCCCTGGAGGATCTTGATCGCGACCGTGCGGTCGAGGCGGGTGTCTCGCGCGCGATAGACCTCGCCCATCCCTCCGGCTCCGAGGAGGTCGAGGATTTCGTACGCGCCGATCCGGCTGCCGGGCGAGAGGCTCATTCGGGCGAGAGCCTACCACAGTCCCCGGAAGGGCGGACCGTCACAGCTCGGTTCGGATCGCCCAGAGATCCGGGAACATCGGCTGATTGAGGGTCTTCAGGAGGTACGCCGCTCCCTCCGAGCCACCGGTGCCGTGCTTCGTCCCGATCGTGCGCTGCACCATCTTCACGTGTCGGTAGCGCCACTCTTGCAGTCCCTCGTCCAGGTCGAGCAAACGCTCGCAGATCGAGGCCGAGGTGGCGTCCTTCCGGTAGACATCGACCAGCACGGCGCGAAGCGGCGTCGAGGGCTCGACCGGCTTCGTCACGTCGCGGCCGAGCTGATCGGCCGGCACGGAGTAGCCGGCGGCGGCCAGGTAACGGAGAAAGGAGTCCCAGAGGGTCGGCGCACCGAGCCGGCGGGTGAGCCGTGCGCGCGCTTCGCTCCCCTCCGGATAGCGATCGAGGGACGCCGGCGTCTTGTGGCCGAGCACGAACTCCATCTCTCGGAACTGGAACGACTGAAATCCGCTCCCCGATTCGAGCCGCGCGCGAAACGAGAGGAACTCGAGCGGCGTCATCGTCTCGAGCACGTCGATCTGCGCCACGACCACCTTCAGGATCGTCAAGATCCGCTTCAGGGTGTGGAGCGAGCGTGCGGCGTCCTGTCGTTCGAGCAGGGCCATCAGGTAGTCGATCTCGTGGATGAGCTGCTTGAACCAGAGCTCGTACACCTGGTGGATCACGATGAAGAGGGTTTCGTCGTGCTCCGGCCCGTCGGAAAGCGGCTTCTGCAGCGCCAGGAGCTCGTCCAGCTTCAGGTACGAAGAGTAGGTCACGGCCATGGGCGCCTCACGTGAACCGGGGTCGATAGCGGTTGAGCGACTCATAGGGGTCGGGCCAGCGAAGCGGCCAGCCGAGCTCGTGGGCGGCGTGCCGCGTCCAGTACGGATCCCAGAGATGGGCACGGGCCAGGAGGCAGAGATCCGCGCGACCCGCGGCGAGGATCGTGTTGACGTCGGTGTAGGAGGAAATGTTCCCGACCGCCATCGTCGCGATCCCGACTTCGTGGCGGATCCGGTCGGCGAACGGAGTTTGAAAGAGCCGGCCATAGACCGGCTTCTGATCGGGCGTCGTCTGCCCCGCCGACACGTCGACGACGTCGCAGCCGTGCGCCTGGAGCAGGCGCGCGACCTCGACGGCGTCGGCCGGCTCGTGCCCCCCGGGAATCCAATCGACGGCGGAGATCCGGACCGACATCGGCCGCGCGGCCGGCCAGACCGCGCGAACCGCGTCGAAGACCTCGAGCGGAAACCGCATTCGATTCGCCAGCGATCCTCCATAGGCGTCGGTCCGCCGGTTCGTCAGGGGCGAGATGAAGGACGCGAGGAGGTAGCCGTGCGCCATGTGGATCTCAAGCAGGTCGAACCCAGCCGTGAGCGCGTAGCCCGCGGCGCGGACGTAGTCGGCGATGACGGCGTCCATGTCGGCGCGGGTCATCTGGCGCGGCACCTGGCTGTGCGGGTAGTACGGAATCGGAGAAGCGGCGACGATCGGCCAATTCCCTTCGGACAAGGGCTCGGCATCCCCTTCCCAGGAAAGGCGGGTCGAGCCCTTTCGCCCCGCGTGGCCCAGCTGGATCGCGATCTTGGCCGGGGTTTCGCGATGCACGAACTCGACGATGCGCTTCCAGGCCGTCGCGTGCTCCGGGTTGTAGAGTCCCGTGCACCCGGGAGAGATCCGCCCCTCGGCGCTCACGTTCGTCATCTCCGCGAAGACGAGGCCGGCGCCGCCCATGGCGCGCGATCCCAGATGGACGAGGTGCCAATCGTCGGGAAATCCGTCCGCGGCCGAGTACTGGCACATCGGGGAGACCACGACGCGGTTCTCGAGAAGGAGCTCGCGCAGACGAAACGGGGTGAACATCGGCGGCGGCACCGGGGCGGCCGTTCCCGTCGGCTGCGCGCTGACCCCTGGCGCAGGCGCCGGAGCCGCGTCGGCCCGCTCCGCGGCCTCCTTCGCGAACCACGAATCGACGGCCGCGACGAATCGGGGATCGCGTGCTTTCAGATTCTCGTGGGTCACGCGAAGGCTTCGGGTCAGGAGCGTGAAGGCGAATTGGATCGGCTCCAGATTCCAGTAGCGCTCGGTGTCCTCGAACCACTGAAGCGAGGCCTGCGCGGCGCGCTGGAGGCTTTCCACGGCGGGTCGCCGCGCCTCTTCGTACGCGCGGAGTGCGGCGGGGATGTCGGCACGCTCCCGGAGCGCCGCGGCGAGCGCGATCGAGTCCTCCATGGCAAGCTTCGTTCCGGAGCCGACAGAGAAGTGGGCCGTGTGCGCCGCGTCTCCGGCCAGGACGACGTTCTCGTGATGCCACCGCTCGTTTCGGATGGTTGGGAACGCGCGCCAGATGGACCGGTTCGAGATCAGCGCGTGCCCCCTCAGCTCCTCCGCGAAGAGCCCCTCGCAAAACGCGATCGTGCCGGCTTCGTCTGCGCGGTCCATCCCGGCGGCCCGCCAGGTCTCTTCCCGCGCCTCGACGATGAACGTCGAGTGCCCCGGATCGTATTGGTAGGCATGCACCCGCCAGAGCCCGTGCGGGTCATGCTTGAAATAGAACGTGAACGCCGGAAACGGCTTCGTCGTGCCGAACCACACGAATCGATTCGGCCGGATGTCCACAGCGGGTATGAAGTGTTCCCGATAGCGTTCGCGCACCGCGGAGTTCGCGCCATCGGCCGCGAAGACGAGATCCGCGTCGCGAAGGGTCTCGGGACCGGACACCTCACGCTCGAAGCAGAGCGCGACCCCCACGTCGCGGCACCGCGCGGCCAGGATCGCCAAGAGATCCCGTCGGGAAAGACCCGAGAAGCCGTGGCCGGTCGAGGTGATCGCCTCGCCCTTGTAGTGGATCTCGATGTCGTCCCAGCGATGGCAGCGCGCCGCCATGGCCGCGGTCACGCCGGGATCGGCGGCGGCCAGGGCCTCCTCGGTCGCGTCGGAAAAGACGACGCCGAAGCCGAACGTGTCGTCGAGGCGATTTCGTTCGTACACGGCGACCTGGTGCGCGGGGTCCGCCTTCTTCATGAGGAGCGCGAAGAAGAGGCTCGCGGGACCGCCTCCGATGCACGCGATCTTCACGCCGTCGGGTCCCGGAGGATCTGCCCCGCGATGACGAGGTGCTGGATCTCGGTCGTCCCCTCGTAGATTCGAAGCGCTCGGACGGAGCGGTAGAGCCGGTCGACGGGATGCGCGGCCAGAACGCCCGCGCCCCCGAGGATCTGCACCGCGTCGTCCACGATGCGCTGGGCCGCTTCGGTCGCGTAGGACTTCGCCATCGCGGCCTCGAGGGTCACGCGTTCCGCTCCCTGATCCGCGGTCCAGGCGGCGCTGTAGACGAGGAGGCGCGCGGCGGCGAGGTCCGTCGCCATCCGCGCCACTTTCTCCTGCGTCAGTTGGAACTCGGCGAGCGGCTTTCCGAACTGGTGGCGGGACCGTGCGTGGGCGATCGCCTCGCCGAGCGCGCGCGAGGCCATGCCGCACGCGGCGGCCCCCACGGTCGCGCGGAGGCGGTCGAGGGTCTTCAAGCCGAGCGCGAAGCCGCGGCCCTCCTCGCCCAATCGGTTTTCGGCCGGCACGCGGCAGCCGTCGAACTCGATCTCCCCGAGCGGATGCGGAGACGAGAGCACCTGGGCGCCGACATAACGGAATCCGGGCGAATCGGCCGGCACGACGAAGGCGGAGACGCCCTTCGCCCCGGCCGACGCGTCGGTCGAGGCGAACACCGTGTAGAAGTCGGCGATGCCCGCGTTCGAGATGTAGGTCTTCCGTCCATTCAACACGTAGTGCGCGCCGTCCCTTCGCGCGGTCGTCGCCATCGCCGCCACGTCGGAGCCCGCGCCCGCCTCGGTCATGGCGAAGGCGCCCATGGCGCGCCCCGCGATCGCGGGCGCAGCCCAGCGCTTTTGGAGCGCGGCATCGCCGGCGAAGAAAATCGGGACCGCCCCGAGCCCTTGGAGCGCGAACACCGCGTCGGCCAGGGGCGACGCGGCCGCCAGGGCTTCCCGGGCGAGGCAACACGAGCGCCAGTCCTGCCGCGCGATCGGTTCGAACAGTCCGGCGGCGCCGACCTCGCCGAGAAGCGCGCGCGCTTCGTGCCGCGCGGCCGCGTCGTCCGCCGGCTCCGCCCGCGGCGCCACGACGCGCGACGCGAAGGCGCCGCAATCCCCGGCGAACGCCAGATGGTGATCCTCGAGGAAGGCGCGGATGGGGCGCGGGTCGGGTGTGACGCCGGGGGCCGGCGCGGGGCGAGTCGCGGGCGCGGTCATTCGGTGAACCGAGGCTCGCGCTTGGCGCGGAAGGCCTCGTAGGCCTCCCGGAAATTCGAATGCTCCATCAGCGCCCCTTGCACCTCCGCTTCATAGCGAAGCGCTTCGTCGAGGCTCATCGTGAATTCCCGGTCGAGCGCCGACTTGGTGACCGCGAGCGCCGGGGCCGGCCCGCGCGCGAGCTTCTCGGCGAGCACCGTCGCCTCCGCGAGCGCCGAACCGTCCGGGACGACCCGTTGGTAGAGGCCGATCTCGTAGGCGCGTTTCGCGTCCACGAAATCCCCGGTCATGAGGATCTCGGCGGCGCGGCCCGAGCCGACGAGGCGCGGGAGAAGCCACGAAGCTCCCATGTCGGCGCCCGAGAGCCCGACTCGAACGAAGAGGAACGCGATCTTGGCCGACTCCGCGGCGATGCGGAAGTCGCAGGCGGCGGCGATCACGGCGCCCGCGCCCGCGACGGTGCCGTTCAGCGCGGCGATGACCGGCCGGCGGCACGTTCGAATGTTCGCGATCACGTCGCACGTCATCGTGGTGAACTCGCGAAGCCCGGCCGGGTCCCGCGTGAAGAGCGCCCCGATGATGTCCTCGACGTCGCCACCGGTGCAGAAGGCGCGGCCGGCGCCCGTGATCACGATCGCGCGGACGCCGGGCTCGCGGTCGAGCGCGGCGAACGCGTCGCGAAGTTCCGCGTACACCTCGAACGTCAGGGCGTTCAGCCGCTCGGGGCGGTTCAGCGTGATCGTCGCGACGCCCGTCGCCGCGTCGTGCTTGTAGAGGAACGACTTCGGCGCGATCGGCATGTCAGCGCGCCCCTCCGAGCACCGCCGTGGCCTCGATCTCGACCAGGGCGCCGCGATCGACGAGTCCCTTCACTTCCAGGAGCGCGACGGCCGGATAGTGCTTGCCCAGACGCGCGCGCCACGCCTCGCCGAGCGCCCTGCGGTTCGCCTGGTAGGCCGCGAGGTCGGTCACGTAGATCGTGACGCGGCCGACGTCCTCGGGCGTTCCGCCCGCCTCGCGAACCACCGCCAGCACCTTGTCGAGCGCGCGGGCGAATTGCTCCGCGAATCCCGGCGGGTCGCCCGCCGCTTCGGCTTCCCATCCGGCCTGTCCCGCGACGAAGAGAAGGCGGCCACCCGCCGGAGCGATCAGGCCGTTGTTCCATCCCTTCGGCTCGCCGAGCGACTTCGGGTTCACGATCTCGAAGCTCATGACACGCGCGCCCCTCCCTCGATGACGATGGCCTCGCCGTTCCTTCCGGCGGCGCTCTCCAGGCAGAGCGCGAGCGCCTCCTCGGCCACTTCCTCCGCGGTCACGAGCCGCTTCTGCCCCGTCGTCGCGAGCACGGCGGCGAGCGCCTCCTCGCGCGGGAGCCCGGTCCGTCGCTGGACGTTCGCCAGCGTCTGCTCGGTCATGTCGGTCGCGACGTAGCCCGGGCAGAGGGCGTTCACGGTGACTCCCGTGGCGGCCGCTTCCATGGCCATGGAACGAACCAGTCCGACGACCGCGTGCTTGGCCGCGCAGTAGTGCGCGACGTAGCGCCCTCCTTCCAGGCCGACCACGGACGCGACCATCACGATCCGGCCCCTGCCCCGCGACACCATGTCCGGAAAGAATTCCCGCGCGGCGAGGAACGCGCTGGTGGCGTTCACCGCGAGCATCCGGTTCCACTCCGCGAGGGTGATCTTCGCGAGCGGCGCGGACGCCGAAGCGCCCGCGTTCGCGATCAGGATGTCGACGGCGCCGAGCTGTCCTCTCGATTCCTCCCCCAGCCGTTTCACTGCCGCCTCGTCGGTCGCGTCGCACGCGACCGCCCAGGCCACGCTGCCCGCGGCCCGGAGCGCGGCCGCGGTCCCTTCGATCTCACGTTCCGTGCGCGCCGCGACGACCACGCGCGCTCCGGCGCCGGACAGCGCCCGCGCGACCGCCGCGCCGATTCCACGTCCGGCCCCCGTGACGACGGCGCCGCGGCCTTCGAGTCCACCCTGCGTCACGCGCGAGGCCCCGCGGAGGACAAGGCGCCGTTCACCGCGTCCGCGAGGATGGCTCCCAGCGTCGCGACCGTCGAGCGGCCCTCCTCGGTCGTCGCGTCCGCCGGCCACCCGAAATACGCCCTCGCGCCGCCTGCCTCTTCGAACGTCCGCTTGCCGTCCCGAATCGCGGTCGAGAGCGACGACGGGTTCGCGGGGAGCGCGCGCTGCACGCTCTCGCGAACGAGGTCCGGTCGCTCGGCCATCACGACCGATCCCTCGTAACGGCCGGCGTGGCACGCGCCGCTCTTGAATTCCTCGGTGAGCCGGGACGCCCACGGCTTTCGCGTGAGGTTGGGACAGACGATCGGGAGGAGTCCCTCCTCGCGCGCCTGAGACTCCGCCGCGTGCAGCGCGCCCAGATGCGCCGGATCGAGATGGCCGTTCGCCACCGCGAGCGCGGCGAATCCGTGGCGCGTCAACTCCCGCGCCAGGTCGAGGAGGAGCGCGGTCACCGTCGCCGGTTGGACGGAGATCGTTCCCGGGAACGCCGCCCCGAACGGCGCGGCCGTGAACGGGAGCGGCGGCAGGAGCACGGCGCCGAACCCGCCGCCGGAGAGACGCGCCGCACCCTCGCGTGCCATCGCTTGGGCGATGATCACGTCGGTCGAGAGCGGAAGGTGCGGACCGTGCGCCTCGATCGCGCCCACGGGCAGGACGGCGACGCAACGCGCGCGATCGAGATCGCGCGCCTCCTCCCACGTCAAGTCGCCCAGCTCGCGCACGGTCATCCTCGGGACTCCCAGCGGTTCCGAATCTCCCCTGAGGTCGGGGGTTGCCACCCGCCCGGTGGGCGTTCATGATGCGGGCGAGGCCCACCAAATTACCATGACGACCGAGCCGCCGGAACGATGGAACATCGCCGATGCCTTTCTCGACGCGCGCGTTCGAGAGGGGCGTGGCGCGCGGCCGGCGATCCGCACGGACGCCGGAACCCTCACCTTTTCCCAGGTCCAGGAAGCCGCGAACCGGTTTGGGCACGCCCTGGCCGGAGCCGGCGTGGAACCCGAGCATCGGGTCCTGATCGCACTTCCCGACGGACCCGAGTTCGTGGCGGCGCTCTTCGGAACGCTCAAGCTCGGCGCCGTGGTCGTGATGGTGAACCCCGGGCTTCCGGCCGCGGAGATCGGCACCTTCCTCGAGTACACGCGCGCGCGGGTCGTGGTGGCGCACCGAGAGACCGCCGCGGCGTTCCGGGCCGCGGCCCAGGGGACTCGGTTTGCGAAGGCGGTGCTCACGGTTGGCGATCCGGACTTCGATCGCGCCGTCGCCCGGGCGCCGGCCCTTCTGGAGACATTCCCTTCGCACCGGGACGACCCCGCCATCTGGCTCTTTTCGGGAGGCACGACCGGCCGGCCGAAGGCGGTCGTTCAGACGCACCGTTCGTTCGCGAACACGACGGCCCGTTACGGCTCCGGCGTCATCGGGTATACCGAGGACGACGTGACGCTGTCGGTCCCGAAGCTCTACTTCGGATACGCCACCGGATCGAACCTGTTCTTTCCCTTCGCTGCGGGCGGATCGACCGTGCTCTTCCCCGAACCGCCGACGGCGGACGTGCTCTTCGAGCAGATCCGCCGACATCGGCCCACGATCCTGATCAACGTCCCGACGATGATCAACAAGATGGTCTCCCACCCCGACGCGCGGAAGCAGGACCTCTCCTCGCTCCGGATCTGCACCTCCGCGGGCGAAGCGCTCCCGGCGGAGCTCTATCGCCGCTGGAAGGACACGTTCGGAGTGGAGTTGCTGGACGGGCTCGGCACCGCCGAAATGTGGCACATCTTCATTTCGAACCGCCCGGACGACGTGCGCCCCGGCACGCTGGGCACGGTGGTGCCAGGCTTCGAAGTGAAGGCGTGCGACGACGAAGGGAGCGCCCTGCCCGCGGGCGAGGTCGGATGGCTCTGGGTGCGCGGCGACTCGCGCGCGATCGGCTACTGGCAGGAGATGGAGAAGACGGCCTGGGGCTTTCGCGGCGAGTGGTACGTGTCGGGGGACCTGATCGCGATCGAGGCCGATGGAACCGTGACGTATCACGGGCGCGGCGACGAGATGCTCAAGGTCTCGGGAAAGTGGCTCGCACCGCAGGAGGTCGAGGGGTGCCTCCTCCAGCACCCGGCGGTGGCCGAAGCGGCGGTCGTCGGCATCGAGGACGGGAACGGGCTCATGAAGCCCCACGCCTACGTGGTTCCGCGCGAACGCCGGGACGGTCTTGCGGACGAGCTCAAGGAATTCGTCCGTACCCGCCTCGAGCCCTACAAGCATCCCCGGGACGTGGTCTTCGTCGACTCGCTCCCGCGGACGCACCTGGGCAAAGTGGACCGGGGGAAGCTCCGGCGGACGTGACGCGAACGGACCGATGAACGCCGTCACGCAGGGCCCGGGCGGCGCGCGTCCGGTCGACTGGCTGCTCGGCGGCTACAACGCGATTGGCGCAGGATTCTGGCTCGCCGCGATCGGGCATTCGCCCGCGGCGCCGTGGATCGTGGCGGCGCACGTACTCGGCGCCTTCCTCCCGTGGGGCGCCACGATCGCGGACCGCGGCGCCAACCGCCTCCTTCGCGCCGCGCGCGAGGCCTACCCGCTCCTCCTCCTCTACCCGCTCTACGCGGAGGTCGGCCTCTTCCACGCCGCGATGGGAAGCGCGGGCCACGACGCGACCGTCCTCGCATGGGACCGCACGCTCTTCTCCACGAACTGGCATCGCGTGTTGGCGAGCGCCATGCCCGCGGCGTGGCTCCGCGAGGCGATGTACGGGAGCTACTTCAGCTACTACCTCCTGATCGCGCTCCCGCCGCTCGCCGCGGCGCTCGCCCGGCGCTGGGACGCGTTTCGCGCGATCTCGTTTCGGATGATGCTGACCTATGTCGTCTGCTACGCGATCTACTTCGCCTACCCGGCGTTCGGTCCGATGCACGCCGACCCCGAATCGGCGGCAGGCATCGCGCGTGCGACGCACGGCGGATTCTTCCCGAGCCTCGTTCGGGCGGCGGCCGCATCCGGAGACTCACCCGGGACGGCGTTTCCCTCCTCGCACGTCGCCGGCGCGCTCACGGCGGCGTGGCTCGGATTTCGCTGGCACGCGCGCTGGGTCGCTTGGGTGCAACTCGCGCTGGCCGCGGGCGTCGCGCTCTCGACCGTCTACACGGGGAACCACTACGCCATCGACGCGCTCGTGGGAATCCTGCTCGCGGTCGTACTGCAGGCGGTCGTCGCGCCTCGATTCGAGGCGCGCGACGAACCGGGACCGCGCTAGAGCACCGTCGGCCCGCCTCGCCGGCGGTGAAACACCGCGATCATCGAGGACGCAAAGATTCCGGTCAGGACGGTTCCGATGACGCCTGCGATCGCCTGGGCCAGGGGCGTGGCGCCCTCGGCGGCCAGGCCAATCGCGGTCTGGATTTCCACCTCGGATCGTCCCGCCTTTCGGAGCATCTCCTCCTGGACCGCCGCCAACTCCTCAAAGTAGCGCGGGTACGCCACCATCGTGAAAAGGAGGGAGCCCACGAAAATGGGGATCGCGGCGATCGCCGAGATCAGCGTGCCCGAGAGCACCTGCCGGACATATCCGTTCACGGCGGCGGTCTTCGTGAGGGCCCAGAGGAGGACGCCAATCTGAATCAGAACCACGATCCAAAAGAGATTCAGAAGCACGGGGTCCTTGTACCACCCCGTGACGCCCATCAGGAACGTCCAGGCGACGACGAGCACCCCAAGCACGGCGCCCGCGCGGAGCGTGAGGTTCACTGAATCCCTCGTTTGCAGTTCATCGGACGCACCCTAACACGGCCGCCGGCGCTTGTCCTCCGACCCCACATTGAATACGCTGCCGCGATGACGAACGAAGCCCTACCCCTCTTTGCCGCCGGACTGGTTCTGGGGCTCAGCCTGGTCGCGCCTCCCGGACCCGTCATGGCCATCATGGGGACCGCCTCGGCGCAGGGGAGAACGCGCGAGTCCATCGTCACCGCGATGGGCGCCATCGTCGGCGACGCGATCTGGCTCCTCCTCGTCCTTGCCGGCTTCCTCACGGTGCTCCGGTCCTATCCGCGGGTCATCGGCGGGCTCGGGATCCTCGGCGGCGCCATGCTCCTCTGGATGGCCTGGCGGGGATTTCAGTCCGCCCGACGCGGCATCGCCGACTCTCCGATCAAGGGATCGTTCCGCCTTGGCCTCTCCACGGTGCTCTCGAGACCCTACTCCTTCGCATGGTGGATGGCGAGCGGCCCGATCGTGATCTCGACGCTCAAGGTCCCCGGGGTCGTCGGGCTCTTTGTCTCCCTCGTGGCCTACGCCGTGGCCTTCTCCTACGCGCTCTCGTGGCTCGGCGCCCGGGTGAAGCACGCCGCGCTCGTGGTCGCCTACGTCGGCGTGGCGATGCTCCTCCTCTTCGGCCTCACCTTCGCGCGGGAGGGCATTCGCCTTCTCCGCGGATGACGCCCGCGGATAATCGCATCGGATCTTCATAACTTCGTGGCACGATCGTGCCGTGGGGCCCCCTTTCTCGTGCCCCGACGGAGGCGACCTGGGCGTGGCGAAATCTCGAATCCTCGTGGTGGATGACGACCCGAAGACGGTCTCGTCGCTCCGGCTCTACTTGGAGCACGCGGGTTTCGAGGTGTCGGCCGCGGCCGACGGGCGCCAGGCGCTCGCGCGGGCCCGATCGAACCCTTCGCCCGACCTCATCGTTCTCGATCTCATGCTGCCCCACGTGGACGGCTTGACCGTCTGCCGGACGCTCCGCGGCGAGTCGGACGTTCCGATCATCCTGCTCACGGCACGGACCACCGAGGAGGATCGGCTCGAAGGGCTCGACCTCGGCGCCGACGACTACGTGCCGAAGCCCTTCAGCCCCCGCGAGCTGGTGGCCCGCGTTCGCGCGGTGCTGCGCCGGACGCCGGCGGGCCTCGTCGACGCGCGTCCGATCCGCGCGGGCCGACTCACCATCGATCCGGCGCGGCGGGAAGTGAAGGTCGGTACGAAGCCGGTGGAGCTGACCCCGCGCGAATTTCGTCTGCTCGAGGTGCTCGCGCGCGCGCCCGGCCGCGCCTTCACGCGCGAGGAGTTGGTCGAGCGCGCCTTCGGCCCCGACTACGAAGCGCTCGACCGCACGATCGACGCGCACGTGATGAACCTACGGAGGAAGATCGAGCCCGACCCCGCCGCTCCGACCTACATCCAGACGGTGTTCGGGGTCGGCTATCGCTTCGCGGGGCGCCCCGGTGCTGCGTAGCCTTCGCGCGAGGCTCCTGCTCCTCACGCTCTTCGTCGCGGGAATCGCGATCCTGACCGTCTCGCTCCTCTCCCGCCAGGCGGTTCGCACCGAATTCATCCGTTTCGAGTCCCGGTCGCGCGAGGCCGGGCTCGCCGACGCGGCGGAGGCCCTCGGGGCGCGGCTCACGGCAGACGGCAGCGTCGCGTCGCCGGCAGCGATGGCCGGCGCCGATTCCATCCTCCGCCGATTGGAGCGCACGGTGGGGCAGCCCCTCCTCCTCCTTGGCGTCGACGGCCGCGTCCTCGCGGCCTCCTCGGCCGTGCTCCGAGCCGCGCGGGTCACGGTGGAGGCGGGAGATCGGCTCACGATCATGGAAGAAGCGCGGGAGGGAACGGCGCGGAGCCTGAAGCGCACGATGGTGGTCGGCGGGCCCCGAGTCGCGGTTCGCGACCCGGGCGGGGCGACTCTTGGAACGCTCTACCTCCTTCCCAATGCCGGCACCGAGAGGGTCGAGCGGCCGTTCGTCGCCACGGTCAATCGCTGGCTCCTCCTCGCGGTGCTCGGCGCCGGCGCCGTCGCCCTCCTGTTGGCGCTCGCGCTCACGCGGCGGATCCTGGGGCCGGTGGAGTCGCTGACCCAGGCGGCGCGCCAGATGGAGGCGGGCGATCTGAGCCAGCGGGTCGCGGCGCGATCGGGCGACGAGATCGGCGAGCTGGCCCGGGCCTTCAACGGGATGGCGGACGCGCTGGAGCGAAACGAGTCGCTCCGACGCGGCCTCGTCACCGACGTCGCGCACGAGCTTCGAACGCCCCTCACGAACCTTCGGTGCCAGATCGAGGCGATTCAGGACGGCCTGCAACCTGCCGATGGGGCGGCGATCCGGTCGCTCCATGAGGAGACCCTCCTCTTGAGCCGGCTGGTGACCGACCTTCAAGATTTGGCGATGGCCGAGGCCGGGCGACTGCCGCTTCACCGGGGCCCGGTGCAACTCGCGGCCGCCGTGGAGGCGGCTCTCGCCTCCCTTCGACCGCTCGCGAGCGAGCGTGGCGTCCTCCTTCGCGCGGACGTTCCGGAAACGCTCGCCGTGAACGCGGACCGGGAGCGGGTGGGCCAGGTGCTGCGCAATCTCCTCACGAACGCGGTGACCCACACGCCGGAGGGCGGCGAGGTGAGCGTGACGGCGCGCGCCTCCGGGGGAGCCGTCGAGGTCGCGGTTCGGGACACGGGCCCGGGCATCGCACCGGAACACCTCGAGCGGGTCTTCGACCGCTTCTACCGGGCCGATCCCGCGCGGGCGCGCGCCACCGGGGGGTCCGGCCTCGGCCTCGCCATCGTGAAGCAGCTGGTGGAGGCGCACGGCGGCGCGGCCCGCGCCGAGAGCGAGATCGGTCGCGGCGCCGTCTTCACGTTCACGCTCCCCGCTTCATAACCGCTTCACAACCCTTCCCTACTCTGATTCCAGGAACGCCGCGCGAACGCGCGGCGCAACGCACCGGAACGGAGGAACGAGCATGTTGACCCGACTGACCCGCACCCTCGGATTCGTGTCCCTCGTGGCGCTGACGACGGCCACGACCGCCGGCGCCGCGCCCGCACCCGCGAGCGGTCGCTCGACGGCGCCCTTCCCGTTCCCCAAAACGGCCGCCGGAACGCATGCCGCCGCGTTCTTCCCGGCGATCAATCAGCCCGGCGACGCGGCGCTCCGGTCGTTTCTGCTGGCGCACGTATCGCCCGAGGGCCTGAAGCGGCGCCCGGTCGAGGAACGGCTCGAGATCCTCCGCGGACTTCGGGAGGAGCGCGGCCGCCTCACGCCCGTCGAAGTCGGCGAATCCGAGGAGGCGATGCTGCACGTGATCACGAGGGCCGAGGACGGAGCGCGCCTCTCGATTCGCTTCCTCTGCGAGGAGGCGCCGCCGCATGGGTTGCTGGGGATTCGGGTCGAGGATCTTCCGGGCGACGATTCGGAGGAAGGCGCTTCCGCCGGGTCGGCCCCGCTCGGCCCGCCCATGACCGAGGCGGACGTCGTCGCCGCGCTCCGCGCGGCCGCGGATTCCCTCGCCCGCGCCGGTGCCTTTTCGGGAGCGATCCTCCTCGCGAAGGGCGCGACGCCGCTCCTTCGCGAGGCGTACGGGATGGCCTCGCGGGAAAAGAACGCGCCGAACCGTCCCGACACGAAGTTCAATCTCGGCTCGATCAACAAGTCCTTCACGCGCCTCGCGATCGAGATGCTGGCAACCGAGGGAAAGCTCAAGCTCTCCGACACGATCGATCGGTACGTCGCCGACTATCCCGCCGAGAAGGGCCGAACGATCACGATCGCCCAGCTCCTCGATCATCGGGGGGGCGTGCCGGACATCTTCAACGAGCGATTCGAGAAGGCCGACAAGGGACGGCTCCGGGAGATCAAGGATTGGATCGCGCTCTTCCGCGACGAGCCGCTCCATTTCGAGCCGGGCACGAACGAGGAGTATTCGAACGGAGGCTACGTCCTGCTCGGCGCCGTGATCGAACGCGTGACGGGGGGGAGCTATTACGACTTCGTTCGGGATCGGATCTTTCGCCCGGCCGGGATGACCGACACGGACTCCTATTTCCGGGACGAGGCGGTCGCGAATCGGGCCGACGGATACACGCGACGATTTGGAGGCGGCGCCGCGTGGCGGAACGTGGGAGACCAGCGCCCGGGCCGCGGGAGTTCCGCAGGCGGCGGGTACTCCACCGTCGACGATCTCCATCGATACGTGCTCGCCCTCAAGGCCGGGCGTTTCGGAGCCTCCACGGAGGCGGGGGGCCTCGCCATCGCGGGCGGCTCGCCCGGCACGAACGCGGCGGTCCTCTCTCAGGGCGACTTCACGGCGGTCGTGCTGGCGAACCAGGATCCGCCCGCCGCGGAGCGGATGCTCACGAAGATCGGCGGATGGCTTCGCCGCGCCGGCGTGGGCGGCGAAGGCGGCCCGACGCGACGCATTCGTGCGGGCGGCGGTCGGGTCGGGACCCGCAGGGGTGCGGCCGACGACGCGCGCGACGGCGCATCGGGGCCCGATCGTGCGCCGGGATCGACCGCGCTCCCGAGCGGCGGGGTCGACGCGCCGATGCTCCAGAACGGTCATCTGCCGGCGGTCGAGGTCCGCGTGAACGGACAGGGCCCGTTCCTCTTCGCGATCGACACCGGGGGCGCCGGCACGGCGCGGATCGACTCGGCCCTCGCGGCCCGGCTCGGACTCGAAACGGTGGGCGAGGCCCTCGGCGGCGATCCGAGCGGCAAGAACGCGCGCCGGATGCGGCTCGTGGCGGTGGAGTCGATCGAGTTCGGCGGGGCGCGATTCGCGGGCCTCACGGCGGCGGTGCGGAACTACAACGAAATGCCGCGCGAGGAGCGGGTGGACGGCATTCTCGGCTTCGGGCTGTTCGCGGACTGCCTCCTCACGCTCGACTATCCGGCCGGGCGGGTCCGCCTGGCCGCGGGCGAACTACCGGCCGCGAACGGCGCGGACGTTCTCAACTATCGAAACCGGCACGGCATTCCCGCGACGGCGATTCGGGTGGCGGGGCGCGAGATCGAAGCCGACGTGGACGCGGGATCGATGGGCGGGATCATTCTGCCGGAATCGGAGATGTCCTCGCTCCCGCTCGCCTCGAAACCGGTCGTCGTCGGGAGGGCGAGAACCGTCGGCAACACGTTCGAGATTCGAGCGGCCGACCTGGACGGCGACGTGACGATCGGCGGCATCACCCTCCACCGGCCGACCATCGAATTCCAGCCGATCATGCCGACGGCGAACCTCGGCGCGCGCGTGCTTCGCGACTATGCGATCACCTTCGATCAGAAGAACGAGCGGCTCCGGATGAAGCGGCCGGGCTAGGCGCGGCGGAGCGAGGCGCGGCGAAACGGGGCGCGGCGTAGCGGAAGCTAGGCGCGGCGGACGAGCGATCGGTCGATGTCTTTCAGAGAGGCGCAGCCGGCGAGGGCCATCGAGAGGGCCAGCTCTTCCCGGAGCATCTCGAGCACGCGCCCGGCGCCCCGCTCCCCACCGGCGGCGAGGCCCCAGAGGATCGGGCGGCCCACGAGCACGCCGCGCGCGCCGAGCGCGAGCGCCTTCAAAATGTCGGTACCGCGCCGAACGCCGCCGTCCACATAGACCTCGGCGCGATCGCCGACGGCCGCGACGACGTCGGCCAGGGCGAGAATCGTCGCCTCCTCGCCGTCGAGCTGGCGTCCGCCGTGATTGGAGACGACGATGCCGGACACGCCGCGTTCCAAAGCGCGGGTCGCGTCGTCCGGCCGGGCGATTCCCTTGAGCACGATCGGGAGCTTGGTCTTCTCCCGGAGCCAGGAGACCGCGTCCCACGTCAGCGTAGGATCGAGCTGATTGTTCGCGTACGAGAACATGCTGCTCTTCGCGTCCCACCGCGCGTAGGAGGAGCCGGCGGAGGCGAAGTTGGCGATCGTCATGTTCGGCGGGAGCGCGAACTTGTTCCGGAAGTCGCGCTCGCGCCGCCCCAGCCGGGGCGTGTCCACCGTCAGGACGAGGGCGCGGTATCCGGCGGCCTCCGCTCGTTGGAGGACCTCGAGGGAGAGCGCGCGGTCGCGGTATACGTACAGTTGGAACCAGAGCGGGCCGGAGGCCGCGGCGGCAACGTCCTCCAGGGTGCGGGTGGCGAGCGAGCTGACGACCATCAAGGACCCCGCGGCGCCGACCGCCCGAGCCGTGGCCGTCTCACCTTCCGGGGTCGCGAGGCGATGATAGGCAGTGGGTGCTGCGTGGATGGGATGCGAGACGGGGGTGCCGAGGACCGTGGTCGCTAGGTCCACCTGCCCGACGTCGACCAAGACGCGCGGGAGGAGCACCCACTTGCCGAACCCTTCGCGGTTCCGGGCGAGGGTCCCCTCGTCCTCGGAGCCGCCGGCATAGTAATCGTAGACGCCTCGCGGAAGACGCCGCCGCGCGATCGCCTCGACGTCCGCCACGTTGACGCAGCGGTCGAGGCGATTCTTCGCGGCGGCGCTTCCGGAGGAGCGCTTCGGCATCAATCGATTCGGGTCAGCTCGACGCGGCGGTTCCGCATGCGCCCTTCGACGGTGTCGTTCGTCGCGACGGGCCGCGTTTCGCCGTAGCCCTTGGCGCGGAGCCGCTTCCCGGAAATCCCCTTGTCCATCAGGTAGTGGCGGACCGACTCGGCGCGCCGCTGCGAGAGGCTCTTGTTGTAGGCGGCGTCCGCGACGGTATCGGTGTGCCCGCCCACCTCGACCTTCACCTCGGGCCAGTCGGCGAGCGACTCGGCGACGCGATCCAGGATGTCCCGGGACTCGGGCGTCAAGTCGGCGCTGTCCGTGACGAAATTCACGCCTTCGAGCACGAGCGACTTCTTTCCCTCCTCGAAGAGCGCTTTCCGCTTCTCGGGGCAGCCGTGCGCGTCCACCCGCGTTCCTCTCGGCGTGCGGGGGCACCGGTCGATGCGGTTCGGTACTCCGTCGCCGTCGTCGTCCGGATCCCCGTTGCGCGCGCGGAGGCCAAGCCCCAGGCCGACGAGCACCTGGGTGTTCGCGATGTCGAACCCGTTCACACCCTCGTCACCCATCCAGACTTCCTCGCGAAGCTCCACGTGCCACCGGATGCCCTCAGGCGCCCGGCTCCGGAGGCCGATTCCGGCCGACAGGAGCGGGCGGCCGAAGTCGTCGGTTCCGGTCGGGTTGTTGAGGTCGGCGTAACCGAGCGCGCCCGCCAAGTACCACCCCAGATCCGAATCGCGAAACGGGAAGTTCCGCTCCAGGCCCGCGCGCATTTCGATCACGTTCGAATTGTCGTTCAGGAGATCGCTCTCGAAGGAGGAGTAGAGCCCCTCCACGAAATACGAGATGGGTCGGTGCATGTTGGCGCCGAGGCGGAGTCCGATGACCGCCGGATAGGCGGGATCCTGTCCGGGACCCACGGCGTCGCGATCAAGTCGCATGACCCCGAGGAGGAGCCCGATCTCGCCCGGGGGCCTCTCCTGCGCGACCGCTCCGGACGGAACGAGCGTCGCCGCGAGCGCGGCGACCGCCAAAAGCAGCAGAAAGTTGCGGAACCAGCGAACGTTCATGGCACTTCCTCCGGTCGGGATAGATGGGTGATGCGCGCCTCGGGCGCCATCCCCCTAGCCTAACCAAACAGCGGCGGGAGCGGGGGCCATTTTGGGCAATCGACTGCGGCAAAACAATCTAGGGGTATTCGAGGATCACATGAAAGCGGATCCAACGAATGGACGCGCGTTGTCCCCGGCCCAGGTTCCCGAGCTTCAGATCCTCGATCATGAGCATTCCGGAACCGTCGCGCTCCACCGCCTCGATTTCCTCGATCGTGGGACCGCGATCGCTTCCGGGGCCCTGGATCGTCCGGCCGACCTGCTCCGAGAAGATGAATGGCCGGTCGGTTTGCGGCGCGTTCACGCTCCCGTCGTTGGGCCCGGTATTGTCCGCGTTTCGGAAGTGCCATCCCCACAGTTGGCGGGGGTTCGGTCCGTGGAGGGGCGGCGTGAGCCGCGCCAGGTTCTCTCCCGGGCGGTCCGCGGCCCGCACGGCGATCTGCCAGCCTTCCGGATCCGGATCCAGCTCGAAATAGACACGGTCGGTCACGTCGAACGTGAACCGCTCCCCCTCGGTCAATTCGGCGTCGAACCGGACGCCTCGTCGGACGACGACGAGCTGCCCGTTCTTCCGCTCCTCGATGAAGCGGTCGAATGCCTTCCGCGCCTCGTTCCACTCCTGGCGCTCGCGATGCGTCATGGCGAGCGCGCCTGACTCCCAGACGTAGGTCGCCTCGGTGTACACCTGTCCCGCCATCCCGCCGTTCGACCGGGTCGTGATCGCCTTCTTCGCGGAATCCGGCGTCGGATTTCCCAGTTCCAGCAACGAGGGTTCGAAGACGAACGTTCCGGTCTTCCGGTTGAAGAGCCAGCAGAGGTACGCGCGGTTCCCCGTGGCGCCCCACGTCCTGAGAAGCTTCAGGTCGAGATAGCCGTCGAAATTGAAGTCGATCGCGCCGAAGTCGTCGCGCCCTCCCGGGGCGCGCTCCGGCTCGGGAAATCCGGAGAGCGATTGAAGCGGATCTTCCTCGTCGCCCCGCGTGACCAGGATGCGGTTGACGACGCCGGATTCGACGTCATGGAGGAGGGTCAGATGGTAGGGCGGAAGCGACCGGTGGATCGTGATCGTGATCGTGGTGTCGGCCGACTCGACGACCAAGGGGAGCGGGTCGGCGCTCGCGCTCGGCGCCAGCAGGGACGCGCCGAGAAGCACCGCCGCCCGGAGGAACCCCGCCGCCCGCGCCATGAGCGGAGCCTACCACCGGGCTTGTCCGGCGGGAATGGGGAGCGTACGATCGAGGGACCATGAGTTTCGCCGCCGAGGTCAAAGACGAAGCCGAGCTGGCCGCCATCGTGCGCGGGGCGCGCACCGTCGCCGTGGTTGGAATGGTCGACGAGTCGAAGTCCGATCGCCCCGCGTTTCGGATTCCGAGGACGGTGCAGGAGCTCGGGGTTCGCGTCATCCCCGTGAATCCGACGATCACGTCGTCGCTCGGGGAGACCGCCTATCCCGATCTCGCGTCGGTCCCGACGCCCTTCGACGTGGTGGACGTCTTTCAGCGCTCGGAGAAGATTGGGCCGATCGCGGACGCCATCCTGGCGCTGCCTCTCGAGCGCCGCCCGCAGGTCGTCTGGCTTCAGTCCGGCATCCGAAACGACGAAGCCGCGGCACGCCTCGCGGAAGCCGGCATTCAGGTCGTCCAGGACCGCTGCCTGGGCGTCTACGCCTCTCGCTACCGGAAAACTTCCTAGGCAGAGATCGGCCGCAAGGTTCGGATAGATCGAGCCACCGCGTTCCCCTAGCCTCTTCGCATGAGCCCGAAACGACCCGCTTCCCAAAAGCCCTATCGCTCTACCCCCGGCGATCCGCCCGCGGCGGAGGATCCGAGATGGCTGGCCGTGCTCGCGCGGGACTCGAGCCAGGATGGCCGCTTCGTCCTCGGCGTGCGTTCCACGGGCATCTACTGCCGCCCCTCGTGCCCGGCGAAGAAGCCGGCCCGGGAGCGGGTCGTCCTCTACGCCACGCCCGGCGACGCGGAGCGCGCCGGGTTCCGAGCCTGTCTCCGCTGCCGGCCGCGCGAGGCAGCGTCGGAGCTGCCGCACGCGACGCTGGTGCGTCGGGTCTGCCGGTACATCGAGGAAAACGCGGACCTGGAGCGCGTCACCCTGGATGCCCTGGCCCAGGAGGTCGGACTCTCGCCCTTCCATCTGCAGCGAACCTTCCGGCGCGCGATGGGGATCTCGCCGCGCCAATACGCCGACGCGTTCCGGTTGGGACGCCTCAAAGCCAACCTGAAGCGAAAGGAGCCGGTCACGATGGCGATGTACGAAGCGGGATACGGATCGAGCAGCCGCCTGTACGAGCGCGCGCCCGAGCAGCTCGGGATGACCCCGGGCGACTACAAGGCGGGCGGCCGCGATCAGGAGATCGCGTTCGCGACGACCCGCACGCCGATCGGGCCGATGCTCGTGGCGGCGACGAAGCGCGGCATCTGCAGCATCCGGATCGGCGGCTCGGAGCGCGAGATGCGAAGCGGACTCGCACGGGAATTTCCCGCGGCGAAGCTCCGTCACGACGAACACGCGCTCGGCCGATGGGTGCGCGCGATCGTGGAGCACCTGGAAGGAACGTTGCCCCGCCTCGACCTGCCGGTCGACGCGCGCGCCACGGCCTTTCAGTGGCGCGTCTGGGAGGAATTGCGCGCGATTCCCTACGGCGAGACGCGGTCGTACGAAGAGGTGGCGCGCCTCGTCGGACGGCCCAAGGCGGCGCGAGCGGTCGGGCGGGCCTGCGCGACGAATCCGGTCGCGATCGTCATTCCCTGCCATCGGGTCGTGCGGACCGACGGATCGCTGGGCGGCTATGCGTGGGGGCTCGGCGTGAAGCAGGTCCTGCTCGACCGGGAGCGCGCCGGGAAGGGCACCGCGCGACGCCCGGAGAAGACGCGCGTTAGCGGAGAAGCGCCTCGAGCGCGGCGCGCTCGGTGACGGGCGCCTCGCAGGCGAAGTTCTCGCAGACGTAGGCGGCGGCCTTCCCGGAGACGGGAGCCTGCCGGGCCGTGAAGGGAGCCAGCCGCGCCAGCGCCTCGCCCTCGGGGGACGCGTCGCGGAGCATCGTCACCGCGCGCGGAAGGTAGCGCGCGCGCACGGCCGAGACGAGGGCCCGCGTGTCGTCCGCGTCGGCGGCGCCCGAAATCACGATTTCCCGCGTGGGGCCGAGCGCGAAGTCGAACGCAGAGAGAAGCTGGGTATGCGCCGCGGGGAGCCGAGCGAGCGAGCCGCCGAACGCGCGGAGAACGCTCTCGGCGCGCGCCTCGTACGTGCCGTCCCCCGTCATCCGCGCCAGCCGGAGCAGCACCAGCGCGGCCACCGAATTCCCGGACGGTTGGGCACCGTCGTAGACCTCCTTCGCGCGGGCCAGGAGCGTCTCTCCGTCTTCGCCCGTGAAGAAGTAACCTCCGTCCCTCGGGTCCCGGAACAATCGCTCCATCTCTGAGGCCAGCTCGATCGCGCGCGCGAGATGGCGCGTGCGAAACGTCGCTTCGTAGAGCTCGATCATTCCCCAGGCGAGAAACGCGTAGTCGTCCAGATACGCCGGATGGGCCGCTTCCCCGTCCCGCCAGCGCGCCAGAAGGCGGCCGTCGGAGCGGACGAGACGCTGCTCCACGAAGGCCGCCGCGCGCTCGGCCGCCGCCGCCAGACGCGGTTCCTCGAGTGCCGCCGCGGCCCGCGCCAGACTCGCGATCATGAGCCCGTTCCAGGCGGTCAATACCTTGTCGTCCTTGTGGGGCCGCGTCCGCCGGGCGCGCGCCTCGAAGAGCTTCGTGCGCGCCGCCTCGAGCCGCCGTGCGAGGTCGCCCGGCTCCGCCTCGAACTCACGCGCGACCGCGGCCGGATCCCCCCAGAGATGAGGGATGTTCGTGCCCGGCATTCGGCCGGCCGCGTGATCGACCCAGTTTCCCTTCGACTCGATCCCGAAGACGCGGCCGAAGAGCGCGGCGTCCTCGGCGCCGAGGACCTCGCGAATCTCTGCCTCGGTCCAAACGTAGAACTTCCCTTCTTCCCCCTCGCTGTCGGCGTCCTCGGCGGAGAGAAACGCTCCTTCGGGATTCGTCAGGTCGCGGAGCACGTACGAGGCGATCTCGCGCGCCACCGACCCGAAGAGCGGGTCGCGCGTGGCCTGGAATCCCTCGACGTACGCGAGGAGCAGGAGCGCCTGGTCGTAGAGCATCTTCTCGAAGTGCGGCACGAGCCACTCGCTGTCGGTCGAGTAGCGATGAAAACCGAAGCCGACCTGATCGTAGATCCCGCCGCGACGCATCGCGCGGAGGGTGCGATCGGCCATTTCCCTGGCGCGCCCATCGCCGGTCCGGGCCCAGTACCGGAGCAGGAACGTGAGCTGGTGGGGCGTCGGGAACTTCGGCGCGGCGCCGAAGCCGGCGTGCTCCTCGTCGAACCGCTGGAGGAGATGCTCGAACGCGGTGGTGAGGATCTCCTCGCCCGGCCGTTCGCCCGGCAGGCCCGCGAACTCGGGCCGGATCGCCTCGACGATCTTCGCGGCCGATTCGACCACCCGGTCCCGCTGGTCGGTCCAGGCGGAGACGATCTGGTGAAGCAGCTCGAGCAGGCCGGGCCGCCCGAAGCGCGACTCCGGCGGAAAGTACGTGCCGGCGAAGAAGGGCCGGCGATCGGGCGTCAGGATGACGGTGAGGGGCCAACCGCCGCTTCCGGTCAATGCCTTGCAAACGGTCATGTAGACATGATCGACGTCCGGGCGCTCCTCGCGATCCACCTTCACGGGAACGAAGTGCTCGTTCAGGTAGGAGGCCACGATCTCGTTCTCGAACGACTCGCGCTCCATGACGTGGCACCAGTGGCAGGTGGAGTAACCGACCGAGAGGAAGATCGGCTTGTCCTCGGCGAGCGCCGTCTGGAAGGCCTCGTCACCCCACGCGTGCCAGTCGACCGGATTCGCGGCGTGTTGGAGGAGGTACGGGCTCTTTTCCTGCGCGAGCCGATTTCGCCGGGGCGTGGCGGATTCCACCCTAGGGAACGCGCTCGATCACGCCGCCGGCCACGACACGATCGTCGTCGTAGAGTACGAGCGACTGGCCGGGTGTCATGGCGCGCTGCGGGACGTCGAACGTGACGGTCGCCTCCTCCGGTCCGATCGGCGAGAGGGCCGCGGGCGACGGCGTATGGAGGTAGCGAATCTTGCCCGCCCCCCGGACCGGACCCTCGGGCGCGATGCCGCCGGGATAGTTCACGCGCAGGATCGTGGCGCTGCTCCGATAGAGCGACTCCTCCCGGTCGACGGTCACCGTTCCGGTCTCGGGCTCGATCCCCGTGACGTAGAGCCGCTCGGGCGCCGAGACGTTCACGCCGCGGCGCTGCCCCACCGTGAACGCGTGGATGCCTTCGTGGCGCGCGAGCGCGCGGCCCTTGGCGTCTTGCACCTCGCCCTTCGGCGAAGCGGCCATCCGCTCCGGAAAGCGCTCGCTCAGGAAGTCCGTGTACTTCCGTCCCTCGACGAAGCAGATGTCCTGACTCTCCCGCTTGTCGGCCACGGC
>Ga0070696_100000406_pt1 | contig 26750 bp, 22 predicted proteins | sample KBSK1253metaG_FD_65474 | JGI IMG/M metagenome (GOLD analysis project Ga0070696, IMG submission 65474) | Corn, switchgrass and miscanthus rhizosphere microbial communities from Kellogg Biological Station, Michigan, USA - KBS K1-25-3 metaG | ecosystem: Host-associated > Plants > Roots >... | reverse complement strand
GCGAATCCGGGCAGCGACTTCGTGCGCGAGGCGGTGGAACTGTCGAAAAAAATCGCCAAGCCGGTGCAGGTGGTGTGGACGCGGGAGGACGACATGCATGGCGGCTGGTATCGCCCGCAATGGGCGGACCGCCTGCGAGCCTCGCTGGGCGCCGACGGCAAACCCACGGCCTGGCATCACACCATCGTCGGCCAATCGATCTTGGCGGGCACGATCATGCAGGGCATGGTGAAAAACGGCATCGATCCCACTTCGGTGGAGGGTGCCGTGGATCTGCCGTACGATATCCCCAATATTCGTGTGGGCTTGCACACGACCACCGCGCCGGTGCGGGTGCAGTGGTGGCGATCGGTGGGACATACGCACACCGCCTTCGCGGTCGAGAGTTTCGTCGATGAATGCGCGGCGCAGGCCGGCAAAGATCCGCTGGAATATCGGCGCTCATTGCTCGGGGAGAAGCAGTCGCGGCATCGCGCAGTTTTGGAAATATTGGCGCAGAAATCCGGCTGGGGACGGCCCCTGCCCGCAGGAATGGCCCGCGGCATGGCGATTCACGAATCATTCGGCAGCGTGGTCGGCGAGGTGGCGGAGGTCTCGCTGCAAAAGGGGCTGCCGCGAGTACACCGCGTCGTCGCCGTGATTCACTGCGGATTCGCTGTCAATCCGCAGCTGGTCGCGGCGCAGCTCGAAAGCGCCGTCAACTACGGACTATCCGCGGCCCTGTATGGGCAAATCACGTTTGCCGGCGGCAAACCGCAACAGGCCAATTTCGACACTTACCCGGTCATCCGGATGAACGAGGCGCCGCGAGTCGAGGCGCACATCGTCCCCAGCCAAGACGCCCCGACGGGCGTCGGCGAGCCGGGCACGCCGCCGATTGCGCCCGCGGTGGCCAACGCGATTTTTGCGCTGACCAAGCGGCGCGCGCGGCGCCTGCCCATGATACGCGGCGGCCAATTCATGGCGTAAGATCGATCAGCCCCCGGCGAGGACCTTGCCGGCTTGGCGATCCGGCTGCGGCGGCGAGCCCCAGCTGCTGACGGTGGCTTCGTAAATGGCCAATTCTCCCAGCAAGCTCTCGAGGGGTTGGGCCTTGCCCATGGCAAACCCCTGGCCGTAGTCCACGCCCAAGTCAGCCATGCGCGCGCGCAGCAGGTCGGTCTCGACATACTCGGCGATGGTTTCCATGCACATGACTTTCGCGAGCTGGGCGATGGCCTTGATCATCGATTCCGAGCGCGCGTTGTTGATCGCGTCGCGAACGAAGCTGCCGTCGATCTTGAGGTAATTGACCGACAGGTCCTTCAAGTACGCCAGTGAGCTGACCCCGGTACCGAAATCGTCGAGCGCGAACTGGCAACCGAGTTCCTGCAGACTGCGCATGAAATTCTGCGCCTTGGCGAGATTGCCGATGGTCGCCGTTTCGGTGAGCTCGAAGCACAGGACTCCCGGCGGAAGGCCGCTGGCCTTGATTTGATCGATCACGAATTCCAGAAAGGATTCGTCCTGCAGGGATTGGCCGGAGAGATTGACGGCGAAGCGCGCAATTTCCTCTCCCACCGATGCGCTGTACGCCCCGAGCAGCTGGCAGGATCGGCTCACGACCCAGCGGTCGACCGTGGGCATGAGCTGGTAACGTTCGGCCGAAGAGAGAAATTTGCTGGGAGGGATGATTTCACCGCGGTCTCCCAACATGCGGATCAGGAGCTCGAAGCGCGGGCGTCCATAGTTGCCGCGCAGGGGCAGAATCGGTTGGGCGTCGAGACGGAAACTATCGTTGTCGAGCGCCTCGCGCAGCTTGCCGATGATCAATATGTCGGTGTGGCGCCTGATGATGCTTTGGTCGGAATCCTGAAACATCTCGACGCGATTGCGGCCGCGATCCTTGGCCGCCTTGCACGCGATCTCCGCGGTTGCCAGGGCATGTGCCAGCGGGTTGTCGGAGCGGCCGATGGGCGCGACCCCAAGACATGCCGACACCTCGAACGAGCCCTGCCCGGTGCGCGGTACGATGGCGGCGGCGGCCGCGCGGATGTGGTCGGCGACGATCGCGGCGGACTCCATGCTGGTATTCGGGATGAGTGCGGCGAACCGGTCTCCGGAGATGCGCGCCGACAAGGCGCCGGGCGGCAGCGCCTTCGCCATGCATTCCGCGACATTGACGATCACATCGTCGCCCACATGCATGCCGAAAGTCTCGTTGATGACGTGCAGCCGATCGATGTCCAGGTAGAGAATGATGTGAGTGTCCGCGGCGCCGGTGGACCCAAGCAACGCCGAAGCCTGCCGTTCGAACGCCTGCCGGGTCATCAGTCCCGTGCTGGAATCGTACTGAGCCTGGATGATGATGGTGGCCCTTTTCGCCAGCATCTCGGCGATACGGGTTTGATGCAGGTCGAAATCCGGCGCACTGGGCGGATTGAACAGGGCCAGCACGCCCATGACCCGGTCCGAGGAATGCCGCACCGGGCAGGCCAGGATTTTGTACGGCGCGGCAACCTCGCTCGCGACCTTGGAAATACGATTGACGACGATTGTGCGCTGCTGCAGCCGCATCCAAGCCATCAGGTGATGCTGCGCGCGTTGCAGCGATCCGGGTGACATGGGCTGGCCGCTGCGCGTCATCGACAGCACGATATTCTTGTCGGGCACCCAGAGGGCCGCCAGCGCGCAACCCATGCGCTCGAGCCCGGTCTTCAAGATGAGCCCGAATTCATCGGCGTCGCTCGAGGACGCCGACTGATGCGACGACATCTCCAGCATGAGATTCAGATCGCGCTCGCGCACGTCCAAGTCGCGCTCGCGCGAACCCAATTTCGAACGCAACGTGAGTTCACGGCGCAGGCACTCCAAGGCCGGCTGCACCAATTGCCGCACGGTGTGAAGCGGGCGTGCCTCGGTTTGCGATGCCGACAAACGGGCGATCAAACTGACGACGCCGAGCAACTCGATGTGTTCGCCCCGTACCGCGAACGAGTACACGGCGCGGTCGGCATCGAGCGTGCGCACGGCGCCGGCGAATTCCGCGGTGTCCGACAGAGCATTCGCAATCGCCTCTTTGATGATGCCGGGCTCGTCGGCCAGATCCCACTCGTCCGACGCCCATACCAAGTTCGCGAAGCCGTCGTGCACCACCACGCCGCGCAAGCTGGGGATGAGCATGCGAAGCAATCGCCCATAGGGATCGAACGAGGCGTCCGCGGCGGGACTCTCGGCGGGGGTGGACTTGGTCTGCGACACGGCGGCCATCCTAGCGGTTTCGTGAGTTTTGAATCACCCATGAATGTGCGGGAAACCCGACGCCGCAGCTTTGACGAACGTCGCAGTTCAATGCCGGAAAAGCGGCGTCAGCGCACGATTTTCTGCTGAGGTCCGGCGCCGATTGACAATATACCGCGGTTCTTGTGATGCAGATCGGGAATTCAACGGCGGCTAACTCCGGCGCGCCAAAACCCGCAGCAGGTATCGGCCGCCCGGGACACGCGCCAGGCGAAACACCCTGCGCCAAAAGCGCTTCGCGGCGGCATCGAAACTCACCAGCGGCAGAGCATCGTACAAGTGGGCTTGCGGCTCATGAACGATGGCGTTTTGCCCCCTGATGGTTCGCTGCCGCTCGGCCGCGCGCAAAGTCAATGCCACCGCACCGCCGCGCCACTCGACTTCCAAATCGCCGACCGGGGATCGCAGAACCTCCGCTGCGTCGGCCTCCGCGCCTTGCAGAAAGACATCGGCGGAAGGTGCGCTGCGCGTCAGACGCCATGCGCCGTTGCCGAGATCGTGCGCCACGAATTCACCGGATAAGCTGCGCCGCGTATTGGATTTCATCCGTTCATCTTACTAGGGTTATCCTGGCGGGCTTGGTGTTTGAGGAATTGCCGTGGACTCGCCGATTAAACTACTTCCTGGACAGGCCTTGAGTTCCAGCGGCCGGCCGCGCCTCGATTATCTTGCCGTGGCAACTCTGGCGTTCCCGTTCATGCTGAACAGCGCCGTGCAGGCGGTGCTGAACGCAACGGACACCTGGTTCATCGGCCGTTTGTCTCCGGTCGCCACCTCGGCCATCGGCGCAGTTTACTGGCCGGTCCTGGTATTCGTGCTGCTCTTCGGCGGCGTCGGCCTGTCCGTGCAAACGATGGTGGCCCATGCCTACGGCGGCCATCGCTACGCGCGCGCGTCGCAGGCAACGTGGACGGCCCTGTGGGCGTCGCTGTTCACGATACCCCTGTTTACGTTGCTGGCGCTGAGCGGCGCGCGGGTCTTCGGGCCGTTTGGGCTGCCAACGGGGACCCTGGAGCTGGCTCTCGATTATTGGTTCCCGCGCATGCTCGGAGCCCCGTTGGGCGTCGCCCTGTGGGCCATTCTCGGCTTCTTCAACGGCGTGGGACGTCCGACCATTACCCTGCGGGTGACGGTAAGCGTCGCAGTGCTCAACGCGCTGCTGAATCAGCTGTTCGTATTCAATCTTGGGCTGGGCATCGCGGGGTCCGCGTGGGCAACCGATGCGGCGCAGCTGTTTGGCCTGGCCGCGGCACTGGTCTGGTTCTTGGGGCCTGCCACGCGCGGCCGCTACCGTTCCCATCTCACCACGCGGCTTCAGCGGCGCGTCATGCTGCGCCAGTTCAACCTGGGATTCCCGATGGGATGTTTGTACGCCGCGGATATTCTCGGCTTTGCGCTGTTTCAGCTGATGCAGGTACGGCTCGGCACCGTCGACGGCGCATCCACTCAGATCGTCATGATGCTGACGTCCTTTTGCTACATGCCGGCGGTAGGAATCGCGATGGCGGGCACGACGCTCGTCGGCCAGGCCATCGGCGCCGGGCGGCGAGATTGGGCATGCAAAGTCGGCAACGGAATCATCCTGATCGCCGTGGTCTACATGGGTGCGATCGGCATTCTGCTGGCGCTCGGCGGACCCTGGGTGTTGCCGTTATTCACCAACCGCGCCGATCCGCAAGCCGCCGCCGTGGTGACCCAGGGCTGCGAGTTGTTGTGGATTGCCGCCGGGTATCAGCTGTTCGACGGTCTCAATATCAGCAGCGGCTCGTGCTTGCGCGGCGCCGGCGATGTCCGTCTGCCGGCCATCATGGTGCTTACTCTGTCTTGGCTGCTGTTCGTGCCCCTTGCACACAGCCTGTCATTCGCACCCGGCGCCGGCTGGGTCGATTGGCTGCCGCAGTTCGGGCTGGGCGCGGTCGGCGGATGGTTCGCGGCTCTCGTCTATATTTGTGGTCTCGGGCTTATGCTGTTCCTGCGCTGGCGTTCCGGAGCCTGGCGGCGCATCTCTCTGGCGCTCGGTTGAACGGCGCAAAGGATACGAGTGTCAATGTTGAACCTTTTCGAACGCGCCCTGCTCGCGTTGATCTGCTGCGCGCCGGCCTGCGCATGGGCTGCTACGGCCGTGCCGGCGTCCGTGACGCAGACCATTGCCGCTCAACGGCTGCCGCCCGGTGCGGTGAGCTTCGTCATCATAGATCCGGACGCAGGTTCGGTCGTGGTCAGTCTAAATCCGGATACGCCGCGCAGTCCGGCATCCACCATAAAATTGGTTACGACGTTTGCGGCACTCGACATGCTGGGGCCTGCCTACACCTGGCATACGCGGGCGGCCATCCGCGGTTCGCTCAGCGACGGAGCGCTCGACGGCGATCTGATCCTGCAGGGCGGCGGCGACCCTTATATGACCCTGGAGCGCTGGTGGGGCTTCGCGCATGCGCTGCGCGACGAGGGACTCCAGGCGATTCACGGCGACATCGTCATAGACAACTCGGCATTCTCCCTGCCGGCCGAGGATCCGGGAGCGTTCGACGGCAAGCCCAATCGCTCGTACAACGTCGCGCCGGACGCGATGATGGTGAATTTCCAATCCGTCGAGTTCACGCTGGTGCCTGACGCCGCCACCCGGCGGGTCAATATCGTCGCAAACCCCAAGCCCGTAAATCTCGACATCGAGAACCGCGTTCGCTTTGCCGCCGGCCGCTGCACCCGCGCCGCCGGCAGGGTCGATTTTGAAGTGCCCTCCGAGCGTTGGGACCGGGTGGTGTTCACGGGCACGCTGTCCGTGCACTGCGCCGAACGGCGGTTTTCCCGCGTGCTGCTGCAACCGGCCACGTATGCGTTCGGCACGTTCGTCGAGTTGTGGCGCGAACTGGGCGGGGAATTTACCGGCAAATTGCGCGTCCAGGCCATGCCCGCGGACGCCCGGCCGCTGCTCGACTTCGATTCCCTGAGCCTGGGCGAGATCGTGCAGTTGACCAACAAATACAGCAACAATTTGATGGCACGCCACCTGCTCCTGACCATGGGCGCGGAGAAGTTCGGCAATCCCGCGACGCTGGCAAAGGGGGCCGCAGCGCTGGCCGATTGGAGCAGCCAGCACGGGCTCGATTTGGCGGGAGTGGACATCGACAACGGCTCGGGGCTGTCGCGGCGCACGCACATTTCGGTACTGCAAATGGCGAAAATCCTGAGCGCCGCTTATCACAGCCGTTATGCGCCGGAATTCATCGCCTCCCTGCCGCTGGCCGGTATCGACGGCACGCTGCGGTCTCGCATGAAGAACAGCCCGGCCGGCTCGGTGCGATTGAAGACGGGGCACATCGACGGCGTCAGCGGAGTCGCAGGCTATGTCACGGCAGCGAGCGGAAAGACCTACGTGCTCGTGTCGTTGGTCAATCACCTGCGCGCGGATTATGGGGCCGGAGAGCCGGTGCATGCGGCACTGGTGGAGTGGATGCTCGATAACCTTTAAGCGCTTTCAAGGTCCCAGAGTATGGCGGTCACATCCTTGCGGAGCCAGACGCCGAAGCCGAGATGCGTGAATCGCTTCCGCAGGCGGCGCCGGTACCAGTCGCCGGGCCGTAGATGCACGGCGCGATCGGTTCGGGTGCGGTCGCAGTTGTCGCGCCAGTCCTCGCTGGTCAGGGCGGAGACGTACAAAGCCGCTCGCGTGAGGTTGGCAAAATTGGCGATGGCGCGCGCGGCGTGGCGATCGCTGAGGTATTGCAGCACGTCGTAGCAGATGACCAGATCGGAGGGGTTGCGAGGCGCGAAGTCGATCACCGAGCCCTGTGTCCAGCCGTAACGGGTGCACAGGTAATCGCTTGCCTCCAGCCCGACGTAGCGCGCCCGGGGCAGCACGCCGGCGAAGGGCTTTTGCAGCAGGCCGATGCCGCAACCGGCGTCCAATATGCTGCGCACCGGCACGCAGGCGTGACGCAGAACGGCGGCGATGAGGCGCGCACGGCGCTGCATTTCGGCAGCCGTCGTCACGCGGGTCGCCTTGTTGAAGTAGTACTTGCGGAAATAGGCGGAGTCGAAAGCTGCCGTGGGCCGCAAATCAAGTTTTTTTCCCACAGGTGTCGATCCCACTGAGTTTGCAATATCGCCCGGCGGCGGCCTGCTGCGATCAGCCGTTGTCCCGCGCCTGCGCTCGCGCAATAGCCGGGCGCGCGATGATCCGCCGTGCGTAATCGTCGATAACGAGCAAAAAGATGCAGCGTGACGAACGTGTCTTGGGACGGTGAAACTGCGTAATCATGGGCAACCCTTCTCACGCGGGGACGCGGATGAACATTGTGCCACGAAAAATGCAGTCGTTTGCCCGCCGAGCAATGGCCCCATGGAGTACGCCCCGCCGAATTTGCTACACGGGCGCCCACGTAGGTTAGAGTACTCGCCTTGGGTCAAGGCGCGCACGTCAACGCACGTCAACGAACAATAAGCCACGGCGACATCGCCACTTGTCCTTGCTGGAGGTTTCATGCCACGGCTGCTCACTATGGCTCTGGTGCTTTGCGTAGCTGGCGTCCCCGCACTGGCCGAAGAGGCGGCAGCGTCGGGGCACTACCTGTTTGCCTGGGCCGGCGACGTCGCAAAGACGGGGAATGACTTTCTCGCCGTCATCGATGCGGACCCTGGTTCGAGATCTTATGGACGGTTGGTGGCCACGGCCGTGACGGACCAAAGGAGCATGCAGGTCCACCACACCGAGTACACGATGCCGGAAGACAGGCAACTGTTTGCGAACGACCATCTCGCGGGCCGGACATTCATTGTCGATCTACGTGATCCGTTGAACCCGCGGATCGCAACTTCGTTTACCGACATGGCGGGCTACAGTCACCCGCACTCGTTTTTGCGGCTTCCCAACGGCCACGTACTGGCGAGCTTCCAGCACATGCACCATCCCGATGAGATGGCCATGGGGAACTCCGGCGGCCTCGTGGAAATTGATGACCGAGGTCGCGTCATTCGCGCCGCAAGTTCGGCGGACCCAGAGTTTCCCGACGCGTTGCTGATGCCCTACAGCCTGGTGGTGCTGCCCGACATGGATCGGGTGGTGGTGACTAACTCGTCGATGCACGACGAGGATGCGCACGGCCACACCTATCAGGTATGGCGGCTCTCCGACCTCAAACTGCTGAAGACGGCGTACTTCGACACGGGCGGCAGGCGCTATGGGGACATCGATCCGGAGGAGCCGCGGCGCGGCCCCGACGGATCCGTTTTCGTCCAGACCCTGGCGTGCGGGATCGAGCGCATCACGGACGTCAACACCGGCAGCCCCAAGTCACAGCTCGTTCATATGTTTCCGGGATCGTCTTGTGGTGTCCCGACGATCGTCGGCCATTACCTGGTGCAAAGTGTGCCGATTATCCACGGAATGATCGTGCTGGACATTTCGAACCCCAAAAAACCGGTGGAGGTATCGAGATTGAAAATTGACGACGTCATTGCTCCCCACTGGACGGGCTGGGACGCGAAAACACAGCGGCTGGTAGTGACCGGATACGGCGAACATCGCCTGTTCATGTTGAAGCTCGACCAGCCAAGCGGCTCGCTCACCATGGACACCGCATTTCATGACGCGGACGGGAAGCCGGGATTCAGCTTCGACGACCGTCAATGGCCCCATGGATGGAAGGGATCGGCCAATCCGCATGGCGTCGTATTTTCGCGCTAAGCGGTGGCACGGCCGTTGCGAGGATACGGGCGACATCGGGTCTCGCCTCTTTACCGCGATTGCCACCATTGCGCCCCAATCGATTTGCGCAGACAACGGTATGATCTCATCGTGCGCCGTGCATCAGCTTGGTAATCCACGGCGCGGCGACGAGATACACCGCGGCGACGCCGATGCCGCTCCACAGCAGCAGTCCATACACGTGCCCATAGCCGGCAATACCGGTCTGCGCGCCGGTGGTGGTCATCGCGGCGATCTGGCCGGACATGTCGTAGGCCAGGGCCATGCCGAAGAACCATCCGCCCATGGCCAGCGAGGCTTCTTCCGGCGCGGCCAGATTCCCCACCATCGCATAACCGATCGGCGACAGGGCCAGCTCGCCGATGGTCGAGAGGAAGTAGCACAATGCCAGCGGCCACCATGGCATGCGCCCGTCCGCGCCCTGCAAATGATGGATCGCGTACGCCATCACGCCGTAACTCAGCGCCACCAGCAGCATGCCGATGCCGAATTTGCGCGGCGTCGAGGGGTTGATTCCGCGTCGGTCCAGCCATGGCCACAGCACCGCCAATAAGGGCGCAATGAACAATATGTATAACGGATTGGCCGACTGGAACAGGGTAAAATCGAACGGCACCCGTACGTAGTCGCGGGCGAAGAAGTTCAGCGAGGTCGCCCCCTGCAGGCTCCACGCCCAGAACAGCACCATCGCGATGAACAGCAGCAGCATCGCGATGTAGCGCTGGTTCTGCACGCGGTCGCCACGGCGCACGCCGCTGACGATGAAATAAAGGACCAGCAAGCCCATCAGCAGATACACCGCGACGTGCAACACATCCGGATGCGCCAGCAGCAACGCCACTGGATAGGTCGATGCCGACGCCACCAGCACCACGAGCGGCGTCGACCACGCGCGCCCGTAACGAACCCTGTCGTCGGCGCCCGGCACGCGGCGATGTTTCCATTGGAAAATAAGCGCGGCGAGCGCCATGCCGGCTGCGGCCGCGAAAAAGCCGTAGCGATAGCCGAACTTGCGGCCGATCCACGCCGCGCAGACGAACGGGGCGATGAAGCCGCCGAAGTTGATCGCCAGATAAAACAAGGTGTAGCCGGCGTCGCGGCGCGGATCGTCCTTCAGATAATTGCGCCCGATGAGTACCGTCAGCGGAATGCCGAGGCCGGCCGCCAGCACGAAGAAGGCCAGCGCCACGGTGAAACCTTCGCGGCTCGGCCATGCCATGCCCGCAAGGCCTGCGACCGAAAGCCAAAGCGAAATACGCAAAGCGCGCACTTCTCCCAACACATTATCGGCCACCCATCCGCCGATGATCGCGGTCGCGTAGGTCATCGTGCCCAAACCGGCCACCAGCAGGTTGGCCTGCTCCAGGGCGTCGGCTTGCGGCAGGTTCGCAAAGAACGCCTCGGCGGCATAGGGCGCCAGGAACGCGCGGAAGCCGTAAAACGCGAAGTTGATGCCGACCGTGACCGCCAACAACATCCATAGTGTGCTGGGGTGGCCGAAGAAATTGCCGCCCGGGCCGCGATCGGGGGCGTCATGGTTGGCGGTGTGCATGATCCAATTCCCTGTGAACTTCGCGGTGTCCCAGTGTGCGGTTGAACAGCGGTATCAACGATGATAGTAACTAAAAATGCTCTTGCCGATGTCAAAATATCGTCTAACTTTAGACGATACCGCAGGCAGCCATGTTCGATTTGCCGGCTTCTCCTCCTATGCTCCGCGCGCTCGGCGATGCGACCATTCTTGAGTGACACCGCTGCTCACCGCCGGTGAGCACGCGTTGTTTCTTCCCTACCTCGCGGAGGCACTTCGTTAGATCGGAGCGGCCCGCCTTGGCAGAGACGTTCAGGTGTGCGAATCCGTGGGTAAACAGTCGATCGGCCCCTCAGTCGAGTTCCTTCTCGACGGTCTCATCCGTCCGTCATCGACCCTGAGCGGACGCTCAGACTGCTCCGGGACCCGCCGGCGTATTGAGGCAGAGCCGAAACGTCTCGACGGTGAATTGTTTATCGCCGGGAGACAGGATGTTTCTGGAGTCTTCCGGCGTGAATCCTATTTGCGCTGCGTGCCGTTGCAGTTCTTCGTGCGACAGAAGATGCATTCCCGGCTCCAGCAGTCGCAGACTGGCGTACGGGGAGGGAGAAACTTCAGGTAGTGTCTTGTGGGGCGCCTGGGATAGCACGGCAAGGATCCCCTTTGGCTTGCAGTGGCGCCGTAGGACGCTCATCGTTCCGGCTACATCGACATACTCGAAAACCAGAGCGGCATATATGAAATCGACCGGCTCAAAAAGCCTTGCGGATGTTTGAATATCTCCGACAAGCAGTTTGAGCCCCGGGACGCGCCCATCGTAGCGCTGCCGTGCCTCTTCGATATATTGCGGATTGATGTCGACCCCAACCACCCGGCTCACGCTGGTGTCGATAAGGCGTTCGAAGCCGTTTCCTCCCGCGCAGCCGAGGATCGCGACGCTGGACGGAGCGTACGTCCTGACGAGGATATCCAACTGATCAGCAATCAGCTGCGACTGACCGATTGCTGGCATTGCCATATGCGCTTCATAGTCTCCGAGAGGAATATCGAGCCAGGGATTGCGCGTCACGGGTAGTTCCGGTCGGAAGATTAAGGAGAGATTTCCTTCACTTTAAAACATGCTTGCGAGCGTCAGCAATTGGCCGTCCGCTGTCCGATGTCGGGGGGATTGACTACATAGGGCGGGACCCGACCCACTGCGGACGGCCGTGACCGTCGGCTTCGGAGCAGTGGAATACAGCAGCGAGGCGTTGCGACGCGACACAGCTACTCGGGCAGATTCATCTTCCGCAGGAACGCCCTGTAACGCGGGTCGGCAGCAAGATTCTTGAACAACGGCTCGCCGACGATTTCGACGAAACCACTGTCCTTCTGTTTGTACGCACGTTCGAGCCATTGAAGTGCAAGATCGTGATCGTCCCGGTAGGCATAGTTCATCGCCACGTAATAGGCGTCGCTGTCCCCGAATTTTGCAGCAAGCAATTTCAAAGCCGCGTCTGCGTCGGCCTGGCGGCCCGCCACCTGCAAAACGATTGGCAGGATGTCCAAGCGGTCTCCCTCCAAAATTTCCTGCTGCACCATCGCCAATGCCGCCTCCGCCTTGCCTTCTGCGAGCAGAGTCTTACCCAGATAAGCGTGTACAGAATTAACCTTCGGGTCGAATTCGATGAGCTTGCGATAGGCGGCCTCAGCGGCGGCGAATCGACCGGTACGATACATTGTTTTTGCGAGTTGCCATTGGACGTAAGTGTTCAGCGGATCTCGAACAAGTGCAGCGCGCAACTGCCGCTCCGCATCGTCCCAATGCCCAAGTGTGGCGGAGACTTGGCCGGCGACTAGTAGCACATCCGAGTTAACCGGATCGATTTCAAGAGCCTGACGCACTTCGGTTTGCGCGGCCTCCCAGTCCAAGTCGTAGGTACGATGAATGTACCCAAGCTGAAGGTGCCCCTCGACGAGATCTGGAGTAATCTGTAGCGCATGCTGCGCCAGCTGCCGTGCGCGCTCGTAACCATCCCTCGCGGGCAGAGCGCGAATTTGTGTGATATCAATTGTGATCAAACTAAGCACTGCATGCGCGAGGGCAAAATCTGGGTCTAGTTTGATCGCCCGCTCCGCTTGTTCGCGAGCGGTCTCGAGCGATTCCTTCGTATTATGGTTTGCCGCATTTTCGGCGCGGAGTAACAGTTGGTATGCCTCGAGGTTCTGCGTGCCGCCCTCCTGATGAGTCAATCGCCCACCCATCAGGGATATTTGCAGGGCCTGCACAACCGCGTTGGCAATCTCGTCCTGCACCTTGAATACATCGTCCAGATCCCGGTCGTAGGTCTGTGACCATAAATGGTACCCACTGTCGGCGCGCACCAACTGCGCCGTGACGCGAAGATGATTCCCGTATTTGCGCACGCTCCCTTCAAGCACATGGGCGACCATGAGCCTACGCGCTATGGTGGGAATGTCCTCCGACTTGCCCTTGAAGTAGAACGACGAAGTCCGCGCCGGTACCCGTAGATCTTTGATCTTCGTCAGCATGTCGATGAGCTCTTCCGCCATGCCGTCGGCGAAATACTCCTGATCCTTCTTCTCGCTCATGTCGAGGAACGGCAGCACAGCGACGGATTTGTTCGAGATGACCGTTGCTGCGGGCGCGGTGCCGAGTGCGACTGACGCTGCGGGCGTTGCCGGTTGCTCGGTCGTAATGCGCTGCGACAGCCAGAATTTATCGACGACGAAGTACGTGAGCGCCACGGCCATTACGGCGAAGATCGCACGGTTGAGCCGCTGCCCCGTCTGCTTCCTGATGGACCGACTTGGCTCCACCTCGACCGTAGGCTTCAGCCCCTCCGGCGTGATTTCGTACACCCATGCAAACAGGAGCACCGCCGGGAAGCCAACGGCCATCAGTACGACCACCAGCCGATTCGCCCACGCCGGCACCTCCAGCATGTGAAAGACGACGTGTACCGGGTCGAGAATCAGCCAACACACGAGCAGGTAGAGGATTCCGACGCGGATCACGTTGCGGTGCTTCAGCTGCTCAAGGAATCGGAACTCAAGGGCCGGGTGGTGGCCGTGCGCGTGCCCTGGGATATGCGGTGGCCCATCGTCCGTCCCCTTGGGCGGGGGCTGAACGGCCGCCGGCGGCTTGGTCGGCGGAGGCCCTCTGGATTTGGGCACTTGTCGCGACATTTCCTGCTCCCAAAAGATCTGACTTCTTGCCGACAGGATGCGCCGGGGGTATCGGGCCGGCAACTCGTCACCTATCGCCCCGCTCTCTGGGGTTTACGGCTCGGGGCTGTCTAGACGAGTCGGCCTGTTGGGAGTGGTTCCTATCGGGGGGCATTCTGAACCGCTGCGTGCCCGCAGTTGGCCGGGTCCCGCCCGTCGCCGACTCGACGGCCGGCGAAAGACTGTATTGACCCGGCATTTTGACTTACATGGCCTTCCGCCTTTGTTTACGGTCCACCGTGCCCGCCGTCTCCACCGCGTCCATCATGGCCGCTCTCGCCCCAGCGCCCTCCATGGTTAACCTCGTCCCTGTTGAGATCGCCGTCACTACCCGGAAATAAGCTAGTACCGGAACCCGCGTCACTGGATCGTGGCTTGTGAAGTTCTCTAGAGTTAGTCAGCACGCCAATAACGAGGATCGCGCCGACGACGGGGAGGATCCAGATTAGCAAGAATTGCGCCGTCTTTTGAAACCGGGATTCGAAATCGGATCGAATCAACATTGCAGTAGCGACGAGATTCAATACAACGACCAAACCCAATGCAATCGATGCTTGTATCATGGCCGCGACTCCTTCCGAGGGTACCCCTTACTCTACTGCGTCCCGCGAATGTCGGCTTCGAGTCCGCTATTTCCGCCCGCTCACAGTCTCCAGTTGGCCGATAGCACACCCCACAGAACTCTAGCGTTTGGCGTAGTACTTGACCCCCGGCAGATCTTCAAAATCCGAATCCTGCGTCCAAAGCGTCGCACGATGTCGCTGCGCGGTCGCGAGCATTATGCTGTCCGCCATCGCTATGCGGTACAGGATCGAAAGTCGCGCGGCTTCTATGGCGGTCGCCCGGTCGAGATCTACGACGCTCCCTTGCTCCATAACGGCGATGGTCCTCAACGCATCGTCCTCACTGCGCTGCTGGCTAACTCGCTTGAACACCTCAAACAATGACAGGGACGGGACCAGAAGTAACCGGGCAGATTCGATTGGCTTTGCGAATACTGAGGCGTTTGGCCCGTCGGAGAAGTACTCCAGCCAAGCCGAGGAATCGACGACGTTCATACCCGATCGGATTCCCTCGAGACGTCGGTGTCAATTCCCTTGAGTGAACCGCGCGCGGACTTGGCCGGTCGCACCGGTACGAGTTCGATCCGCCCCCGATACTCAATCGCATGCAGCTTCTCGCCCGGCCTGATCCCGAGCGCTTCACGAATCTTCGACGGAATGACGATCTGGTACTTTGAGGACACGGTTATGGTACTCATACAAATCTCCGATCGATCAAGATTACGTAAGACGCGACCTGCAGATTATCATGCCTCTAATTCGATGTCACCGCGATTACGCTGGGGGTGATATGGAAAGTCGCCTTTCTGAAAGGAGATTCTCCCTTGTGACCGCACCGGGCCGGCCATTGCGGAGCGGCCCAATTCCCGGAATCGACCCGAGGCAGGCCCCCGTCACTGTCCAGTTAAGGGGCCCCAGGCCGCCTCCACGTCGGCGCTTGCAATCACCTGTACGAGATTGTGGAACGATATCAGGCAAAAATGCGCAAGCGGTTGGTCTTTGTGATGAAAGATAAGGTCGTATTGTTTAAGCGGTTCCGAGTCAACGAACTTCAATAAGGGAAAAGTGAACGTTGGATGGTCGCCACGCTCGAGCTGCGGAAAGGGGCGTGTGCATTCGGGTAACGACTTTGATTTCTGCGCACACAGCACGGCCTGCGCTCCAGGCCTACTCCACCGTCAAACTCTTTGCGAGGTTGCGCGGCTGATCGACGTCCGTGCCCTTGAGCACGGCGACGTGGTACGCCAGGAGTTGCAGCGGAACGGCGAAGACGATCGGTGCCTGCAGGAGGCTGGATGGCGCCGGCAGCTTGATGACCGTGACGCCATCCTCGCTCTCCATGCCGGCCCCCGGATCCGCGAACACGAACAGTCTTCCGCCGCGCGCGCGCACCTCTTGGAGATTCGACTTGAGCTTCTCCAGCAAATCATTGTTGGGCGCCACCGCCACCACCGGCATGTCCTCATCGACCAGCGCCAACGGCCCATGCTTCAGTTCCGCGGCGGCATAGCCTTCGGCGTGGATGTAGGAAATCTCCTTGAGCTTCAGCGCGCCCTCCAGCGCAATGGCGTGCAGCGGCCCTCTTCCCAGGAACAGGGCATGCCGCTTGTCGGCGAAGGCCCCTGCCAATAGCTCTATGGCGTGATCCAGTTCCAGCGTTTTCTCCACGAGGCCGGGCAGCTGCAGCAGCTGCGAGATCAGATCGCCCTCATCGGCCGCGCCCAAGCCGTTCTTGGCCAGTGCCACGGTGAGCATGGCGAGCGCGGTCAGCTGTGTCGTGAATGCCTTGGTCGAGGCCACCCCGATCTCGGGTCCCGCGCGGGTCAGCAGCACCAGTTCCGAGTCCCGGACCATCGAGCTCTCGGCCACATTGCAAATGGTGAGCGTCGACAAATACTGCGCTTGCTTGGCGTTTCGCAGCGCCGCCAGTGTGTCGGCTGTCTCTCCGGACTGTGAAATCGTCACGAACAAGGTATCCCGGGTGACCACCGGATGGCGGTAGCGGTATTCGCTCGCAATTTCGATGCGCGCCGGTATTCGGCAAATTTGCTCGATGAAGTGGCTGGCGACGAGGCCGGCATGATAGCTCGTGCCGCAGGCCGCGATGTGCACCGCTTTGACTTTCTTGAAGATCTCCTGCGCCGGCGGTCCGAAGGCCGCATCCAGCAATTTGCCATCGGCGATGCGCCCCTCCAGCGTCTGTCCGATCGCCCGCGGCTGCTCGTGAATTTCCTTGAGCATGAAGTGCCGAAACGGGCCGCGTTCCACGGCATCGGCGGCCAGATCGCTGTCGCGCGCCGCGCGCGTCACGGAGTTGCCCGCCGAGTCCTCGACTCTAATGGACTCACGCCGGATTTCGGCTACATCGCCTTCCTCCAAGAACGAGAAACGGCGCGTGACCGGCAGCAGCGCGACGACATCGGATGCCACGAAATTCTCACCGATGCCGAGGCCGACCACCACGGGACATCCCTCGCGCGCCACCACGATGCAGTCGGGATCAGCCTCGCACACCACCGCCAGCGCATAGGCGCCCCGAAGTTCCGCGACCGTCCGGCGGACCGCCTGGTAGAGACCCGAGGACGCCGCCAGATGATGATGGATGCGGTGGGCGATGACTTCGGTGTCGGTCTCCGATGTGAATTGGTATCCCAACCCCTTGAGGTCGCTGCGCAGCGCCTCGTGATTTTCGATGATGCCGTTATGCACGATGGCGATGCCATCGCGCGAAATATGCGGATGCGCGTTGTTCATGGTGGGCACACCGTGGGTTGCCCAGCGCGTATGCGCGATGCCCACGCCGCCACTGATCGGCTTGGCGTCGATCGCCTCCTGAAGTATTTTCACCTTGCCGACGGTTCGCACTCGGGATAGCTGCCCGCCGCCCAGCACGGCAAGCCCAGCCGAGTCGTAGCCCCGATATTCCAGGCGCCGCAGACCCTCCATCAGGATGGGCACCGCGTTGCGCTCCGCGACCACGCCCACGATTCCACACATGCCGATACTCCAAGCCGAGCCAAAGGGGGCTAGTGTGCCCCAGCCGCAGTGGAATTCCACTGGCATCCACCCGCTACCGAGATCTAAGCGATATAGTGTACTAACTATTACTGATTACTTTATAGTACTAGCCTATGGATGATAGCAGCGGCAAAAAGTTCCAAAAAGACCTGAACGGCGGCCTGGTTGGGCTGGTACTGCTGGCAGTGCTCGATCAATCTGGCGAGGACCTGTACGGCTATGAGATTGCCAAGCGCCTGGCCCATGCCAACCAGGGCATCTCTATTTTCAAGGAAGGCACGATTTACCCCGTGCTGCGCGCCCTGTCCGCCGGGAACCTGTTGACCAGCCGCATCGTCCCCTCGTACTCCGGGCCTCCCCGCCGCTACTACCGCATTACCGACCAGGGCCGCATCGTGCTCGCCGAGTGGAAGACCATTTGGGCCGGCACCCGCAGCTTCGTCGATCGCTTCATCGACAGAGGAAACCCGCCATGAACCGCAATGCGCCACGTTCCATCGATCAGTACCTACGGCAACTACGCGAGGAACTCGCGGGCGAAGACACCGCGCTGATTCAAGATGCGCTGTATGACGCCGAGGAATATCTGCGCGCGGAGGTCGCAGCGCATCCCGACAAGTCTGAATCCGACGTGCTGGAATTGATCGCGTCCACATACGGCGCTCCGGACGAGGTGGCGAGCGCTTACCGCGACACCGAAGTCAAGGTCAAGGCCGCCATGACCACGCCTCGCCAGACGCCCAAGAGCGGCGTCGGCGCATTCTTCGGCGTGTTCCTGGATCCTCGCGCCTACACCTCCCTGTTCTTCATGTTGCTGTCGCTGGCCACGGGCATCATTTATTTCACCTTCGCGGTGACGGGCGCGGCGCTGTCGGCGGGTCTCGCCGTGCTGGTGATCGGCGTCCCGTTTTTCCTCGTCTTCATGGCCCTGACCCGAGTGGTGTCGCTGGCCGAAGGACGCCTGATCGAAGCCATGACCGGTGAACGCATGCCGCGGCGCCCCGTACATCAAGGCAGGGAGGCAGGCTTCTGGGCACGCATCGGACATATGCTGAAGGACCGGCGCACCTGGACCACGCTCGCCTACCTCGTGCTCATGCTGCCGCTGGGCATCGCCTACTTCGTCACCGCCGTGGTCGGCCTGTCGGTGAGCCTGGCATTCATCTTCGCGCCGCTGCTCGAATTGGCGAGCCGCAACGGCTGGTTTCTGCAATCGGGCGATGTGCACCTCGGGCCCGCATGGCTGGGCGCGATTTGGGGTCTGCCCCTGATGATGCTGGCCGGAGTGCTGCTCCTGACCGCGCTCATGCATCTGGCACGCGGCGTGGGACACCTGCACGCCATGTACGCCAAGGCGCTGCTGGTCGCGCCGGCCCTCACACCCGCGGGGCCCGCTCCAGACCCGAACCTCGCGGCCCATTGACCGGCGAGGCCGCCGGCCGCACGCTGGGATTCGTGCTCGGTGTAGCTGCGCTGAACGGCGTGCCCGTAACCCACAACGCAAAGATTCCGCCCAGCAGCACGGGAGTACGGGAAGTTTCCTGAACCTGTCGATCAAGCGCGCCTTTTCTGCTGCCTGCGCCCCACCTGCAAGTTCCTCGCGGCTCAAAAGTGAAATATGGCATCCATGGCAATCATCGCCTGCGAATGCCGGCCGCCGGCCGGCGTCAGCGACGGATTGTCATAGGCCTCGGCGTCCCGCGCATGTTCGTAGCGCAATTCCGGGCGCAGTTCGATCGCGTCGCCCAGCCAGTGCGTGTAGCCCAAGTCGAACTCGTAATATCGGGTCTTGAAGCCGGTGCGTTGGCCGCGTGCGTCGTTGAGGAAATCGGTTCGCAAGGTCAGAAGATCCCGTGGGCCCATTTGGTAATTGACGTAGTTCACCACCGCCCACTCGTAGGAATAGCAGGTGACCAGCGCCGGGTTGCAGATGGCCCCCGAGGGCGCTCCGACCCGCACGTAGGGATAACGCTCGCCGATCAGCGCCAGGCCGCCGGGGTTGTTCACGTTCGGTGTACGGCTTTGCCACATGTACCAGGCCTCGGTGTCGATGTGCCACCGGGAATCGAACTTGTGGTACCAGGTGACGACGGCGTGTTGAACGTTGTTCCAACGCCAGTGGCCGTCGTTGATGCCGTTCAAGCAGGGGTAGATGGCGTCCTTACCCGAATCTGAAGTCCAAATCACGCAGGCCGCCGGCGTCAAATGACGTTCACCCTTGACCCAGGGGCCTATGTCGTTGCCGCCCGTTACTTCCTCCTGAATCTGCCAGTTCTTGCTGAGCTTGGTGGTCGCCACGATGCCGTTTTGCGTGTAGGGATCATAAGTGTAGAGCAACGAATGGCTGTAGGTGAGATTGTTCGGCGCAAGCTGCGCTTCGATATCGGGAATGGAAATGTAGCGCCCGACGCGGACATTGGTGCCCATGGCAATCTTCGGGAACCAGAAGTCCAAGTAGTACATGACCGGGTCGAAGCCGTACTGCCGGGCACCGTCCAGGTATTGGTTGCTGAAGATGCCATTGCTGAAGGTGTACTTGTAATCGGTCCCATACAGTCCGGTGAAACGGCCTCCCCAGTCGAAGTGATCACGTTGAATTTCATCGGGTGTGCGTTCGAAGTACAGCGCCACCTGGTCGACCTGTACGGTGTTGGGTTCGAATGCGTAGGCCGCCGGGAAGTTGCCGCCCGTGCCATTGGAGTAGTTGAAGCGGGTGTGCGAGGTGCTGAGGTTGCCGCCGGGCTCCACCCATCCATAAATCGTGAACCGGCTGTCCTTGAGCTTTTGCCCGCCGGCGCCGCAGTACAGAGCGTCCATCAGCGCGTTGTAGTACATGTTCTCGACGCCAATGGCCGGCGAACCACCGGCGTTCCAAGTGGCATAGGGCCACGGTGGATTGGATTCGGGAATCTCGGCTCCCCCCGCGACCAGGGTCGGCACCGCATTCGCGTCGCCGCCGTCCCAAGCCAGATGCGACTTATAGCTGTGCTCCAGCCGCGTGAAAAAACTCTCGTTTTCCGATCCCCCGGCACAGCCCTCGGCGGGTCCCCCGGAATCGCGCGCGGCGGCCGGCTGCGTCTGCGAAGGCGGGTCGCCGGCGAATACCGGCGCCGCCAAAGATATCAAACCGGCCGCCAGAACCAAGTGAATGGCATGAAAGCGGCTGTTCATCGTCATGTCGTTCCTCTCTAGAGAGGGCTCTGCGTATGGCAGGCCGTGACGACACGATAGGGACTGTCATATCAAAATAATGGCGCGGTAGTCACCCGCCGTGGAAAATTCTTGTTAAAAGCATCATGCGCCCTACATCACGGCGCGCGGTGATGGGCATTCAAGGCATCCACCAATTCGTGCAGAGCCGAGGCGGCGGAGGCAATCACCCGCATTTGCCCGGCCTTGTCCGGCCGCAGCGATTCGACGGACCGCTGGGTGCCCGCGAGCTGTTCGCTCAGCGCCGGACTGCAAGCCGCGTGCGTGACCATCTGCGATGCCAGCAGGCACGCCGATGCGACGACGGACAAGTGAATGGTGATCATGTGGCATCTCCCGATGTTTGCCGATCCTCTCCCAGCGCCTGGTCGACGGCAGCCGCTTTCGCTTCGTCGTCGAGTTTGCCCGGGGGCTTCCATCCGGCCACCGTGGTTTGCTTCGCCCGGGTCAGTGTAAGCTGGCCATCCGGGGCATTCTGGACGATGGTCGACCCCGCGCCGACGGTGGCATTCGCGCCTATTCGCACCGGGGCCACCAACATGCTGCCGGAGCCGATGAAAGCGCCGTCCCCGATGACGGTCGGCCACTTGTTCTCGCCATCGTAGTTGCAGGTGATGCTGCCGGCGCCCACGTTCACGTCGCTTCCAATCCGGGAATCGCCCAGATAGGTCAGATGGTTCGCCCTGCTGTCCGCCCCGATTTCGCTGTTCTTGACCTCGACGAAATTGCCGATGTGCACGCCCCGATGCAGCACCGTGCCCGGCCGCAGGCGCGCGAAAGGTCCGATGCGGCAATTGTCCGCGATCACGGCGCTGTCGATGACGCAATTGGCGTGGATCTCGGTGCCGGCGCCGATCTCGGAATCACTGATGACGCAATTGGGTCCGATCTTGACGCCATTGCCCAACCGCACCTTGCCGATCAGGACCGCGTTGACGTCGATGAAGACGTCGCGCCCGACGAGGACTTCGCCCCGTATGTCGATGCGCGCCGGGTCGGCCAAGGTCACGCCCGCGAGCATCAGTTCCTGCGCTCGCTCGCGCCGGCAATGCGCCTCGGCTTGGGCCAGCTGAATTTTGTCGTTGACGCCCATGACTTCTCCGCTGTCTGCGATCACTGCGCTGACGCGGCTGCCGCCTTGAACCGCGGCGGCCACGATGTCGGTGAGATAGTACTCGTGCTGGGCATTGTCGTTGCGCAACTTCATCAGCCACTCGCGCAGCCGCTTGGCCGGAATCGCCATGAGCCCGGTATTGATCTCGTGGATCGCCAGCTGTTTGGGCGTGGCGTCACGCTGCTCCACGATGGCCCGGACATCATCCTCGACGCCGCGCACGATGCGCCCATACCCGGTCGGATCGGGAAGAATCGCGGACAGCACGGCCATCGAGCCGTCGCCGGCCGCGGCGAGCAACGCTGCCAGGGTTTTCGTGCGGATCAAGGGCACGTCGCCGTACAGCACCAGGACTCGATGATCGTCGGCGATCACCGGCATGGCCTGCATCACCGCATGTCCCGTACCCAGCTGCTCGGCCTGCAATATCCAATCGACGGGCTCGTGAGGCAGCGCCGCCTGCACCTGCGCGCCGCCATGCCCATAGACCACATAGATATTGCCGGGGTGGAGGGAACGCGCGCTGTGGATCACGTGCTGCAGGAGCGGCTGCCCCGCCAACGGCTGCAGTACCTTGGGCAGGTCGGAATTCATCCGCTTGCCTCGACCTGCCGCCAATATGACCACGGAGAGCTGCATGACAGTTCCGAAGCAGCAGGCGCCGCTAGCGTTTCTTGCGGAGTCGATCGATGGCGCGCAATTGCGCCACGGCCCGCACGAGTTCCGCCTGCGCCTCTGCAATCTCGATCTTGTCCTTGCGGTCGCGCACCGCTGCTTCCGCCCGCTGCTTGGCCGCGAGCGCCGCGGCCTCGTCCAGATCACGCGCCCGCGCCGCCGTATCGGCGAGCACCGACACGAGATGCGGTTGAATCTCGAGCGCGCCGCCGCCGACGTAGAACGACTGTTCCTCCTGGCCGATCTGCACTCTTACTTCGCCCGGCCTTAGAGTCGTCAACAGCGGTGCATGGCGCGGGGCGATGCCGATCTCGCCCTCCGAGCCCGGCGCAAACACCATGTTCGCCTCGCCGGCGAAGATCTGACCTTCGGCGCTGACGATATCGACACGTATGGTATTTGCCATGAGTTTCTCTATATGAAAGTTGCGGCGCCGGCGATTACAGCGTCTTGGCTTTTTCGACCGCTTCTTCGATGCCGCCCACCATGTAGAACGCCTGCTCCGACAAATGATCGTACTCGCCCGCAATAATAGCCTTGAAGCCGCGAATCGTATCGGCCAGCGGCACGATCTTGCCCTCTTGACCCGTGAATACCTTGGCCACGTTGAAAGGCTGCGATAGAAACCGTTGAATCTTGCGCGCGCGGTACACCGAAAGCTTGTCTTCTTCGGACAGCTCGTCCATGCCGAGAATCGCGATGATGTCCTGCAGCTCCTTGTACCGCTGCAATATCGCCTGCACGCCGCGCGCCGTGTTGTAGTGATCCTCGCCCACCACCAAGGGATCGAGCTGGCGGCTGGTGGAGTCCAGGGGATCGACCGCCGGATAAATGCCGAGGGAGGCGATTTGCCGCGACAGCACCACCGTGGCATCCAAGTGCGCAAAGGTCGTTGCGGGCGAAGGGTCGGTCAAATCGTCCGCGGGAACGTACACGGCCTGAATGGAAGTGATCGAGCCCGTCTTGGTCGATGTGATGCGCTCCTGCAGCACGCCCATCTCCTCGGCGAGAGTCGGTTGATAGCCCACGGCCGACGGCATGCGGCCGAGCAGCGCGGAGACTTCGGTGCCCGCCAAGGTGTAGCGGTAGATGTTGTCGACGAAGAACAGCACATCGCGGCCCTTGCCGGAGGCCTGCTTCTCGTCGCGGAAATATTCCGCCATGGTAAGGCCGGTCAGCGCGACGCGCAGGCGATTGCCCGGCGGTTCGTTCATCTGGCCGTAAACCATGGCCACTTTGGAGTTGGAGAGGTTGTCCTTGTCGATGACGCCAGACTCGATCATTTCGTGATAGAAATCGTTGCCCTCGCGGGTACGCTCGCCGACGCCCGCAAACACCGAAAGCCCGCTGTATTGCTTGGCGATGTTGTTGATGAGCTCGAGCATGTTCACGGTCTTGCCCACGCCCGCGCCGCCGAACAAGCCCACCTTGCCGCCCTTGGCGAAGGGCACCAGCAGGTCAATGACCTTGATTCCCGTCACCAGGAGATCCTGGCCGCCCGCCTGTTCGTCGTAGGCCGGAGCGGGACGGTGAATCGGCAGATACTCGGCGGCCTGCACCGGTCCCTTCTCGTCCTGCGGCGCACCCAGCACGTCCATGATGCGGCCGAGCGTGCCTGCGCCCACCGGTACCGAAATTCCCTTCCCCGTGCCCCTCACGGTAAGCCCCCGGCGCAGGCCTTCCGAAGGTCCCATCGCGATGGTGCGCACGATGCCGTCACCCAGCTGCTGCTGCACTTCGAGGGTCAAATTCCCCTCATCGAGCTCGAGCGCATCGTAAATCTTGGGGATTTCGTCGCGCGGAAACTCAACGTCGATGACGGCGCCGATGATTTGCACGATTTTACCGCTGGATTGCATTTCTATTGCCTCTTCTCATGGCCTTGCGGCCAATACTCTTGGCCTTCAGCCAATACTCATGGCCTTCGGCCACCTTTCAACGGGGTTGCTGCGCAACCCCGTACATTTAGCGGCGCTGCGCGCCGATTGAAACCAAATCTCTACACCGCTGCCGCGCCGCCTACGATTTCCGAAAGCTCCTTCGTGATCGCCGCCTGACGGGCCTTGTTGTAAATGAGCTGCAGCTCATCGATGAGCTTGCCGGCGTTGTCGGACGCGCTTTTCATGGCGACCATTCGCGCCGCCATTTCGCAGGCGACATTTTCGACGGCACCCTGAAAGATCTGGGATTCCACGTAGCGCATCAGGATGCCGTCGAGAATCTCGATCGCATCCGGCTCGTAGATATAGTCCCAGCTCGCCTGCAATTCGTCCTTGTCGATGGTCTGAAGCGGCAGCAGCTGCGACACCCTGGCCTTTTGAGTCATGGTGTTGACGAAGACGTTGTGCACGAGCAGCAGCTGATCGACCTTGGCGTCGCGATAGAAGTCGAGCATGACCTTGGTGGTGCCGATCAAGTCCTTGATGTGCGGCTTGTCGCCCAGATGGGTGACCGACGCGGAAATCTCGACGCCGGACAAGCGGCGGAAGAATTGCAGCGCCTTGGAGCCGATTACGCACAGATACACTTTCGCGTTGCCCTGCTGCGCCTCGCGGATCGCGCCCAGCGCGGCTTTGAACAGATTCAAATTGAGCGAGCCGCACAGGCCGCGATCGGTGCTGATCACGACGATGCCGACGGCCTGCACCGGACGCTCGAGCGTGAACGGATGCTTGTAGTCCAGATTCACCTGGCGCAGATGGCCGATGACCTTGCGGATCTTTTCCGCATAGGGACGGGCCGCGCGCATTCGATCCTGCGCTTTGCGCATTTTACTCGCGGCCACCATTTCCATGGCCTTGGTGATCTTCTGAGTATTCTTGATGCTCGAGATCTTGCCGCGGATTTCTTTTGCGCCTGCCATTCGTCTTCTCTCGAGTTGCCGTTACAGCGTGGCGAAGAATTCGTCGCAACACTTCTTGAGCGCGGCCTCGGTGTCCTTCGACAGCTCCGGCTTGGCATTCACGCTCTTCAGCAAAGCCCCATGGCTGCTGCGCGCAAAGCCTTGCAGACCCGCTTCGGTTTCCACCACCTTACGGCGCTCCACCTTGTCGAAGTAGCCGTTGTTCGCGGCAAACAGCGACAGGGCCATCTCCGCCACGGACATGGGTGCGTATTGCTTCTGCTTCATGAGCTCGGTGACGCGCACGCCGCGCTCCAGCTGCTTGCGCGTCGCTTCGTCCAAATCCGATGCGAATTGCGAGAATGCCGCGAGTTCGCGGTATTGAGCCAGGGCCAGGCGGATTCCGCCGCCCAGCTTCTTGATGATGTTGGTTTGCGCGGCGCCGCCGACGCGCGACACCGAAACGCCGGCGTTGATGGCCGGGCGCATGCCGGCGTTGAACAGATCGGTTTCCAAGAAGATCTGCCCGTCGGTTATGGAAATCACGTTGGTCGGGACGAAGGCCGTGACATCGCCCGCCTGGGTTTCGATGATGGGCAATCCCGTCAGCGAGCCGGTCTTGCCCTTGATGCGGCCGTTGCTGACCTTTTCCACGTATTCCTCGTTGACCCGCGCCGAACGCTCGAGCAGGCGGGAATGCAGGTAAAACACGTCGCCCGGGTAGGCTTCGCGGCCGGGCGGGCGGCGCAGCAGAAGCGAAATCTGGCGATAGGCAACCGCTTGCTTGGACAGGTCGTCATACACGATCAACGCGTCTTCGCCGTGGTCCATGAAGTATTCGCCCATGGCGCAGCCGCCGTAGGGGGCGAGGTACTGCATCGCGGCGGGCATGGAGGCGGAAGCCGCGACGATGATGGTGTGCGCCATGGCGCCGTGTTCCTCGAGCTTGCGCACCACATTGGCGATGGAGCTCTGTTTCTGGCCGATGGCGACATAGACGCATTTAACGCCCGTGCCCTTCTGGTTGATGATGGTATCGATGGCCACCGCGGTCTTGCCGGTCTGGCGGTCGCCGATGATGAGTTCGCGCTGGCCGCGGCCGATCGGCACCATGGAATCGATGGCTTTGAGACCGGTTTGAACCGGCTGCGACACGCTCTTGCGAAAAATCACGCCGGGCGCCACGCGCTCCAACGGCGATTTCAGCTTGGCGTTCACGGGGCCTTTGCCGTCGATGGGCAGCCCCAGCGCGTCGACTACGCGGCCGAGCAGCTCGGGGCCCACCGGCACTTCGAGGATGCGGCCGGTGGTTTTGACCGGCGAACCTTCGGAAATATGTTTGTAGTCGCCGAGCACCACGGCGCCGACCGAATCGCGCTCCAGGTTCAACGCGAGGCCGAATGTGTTGCCGACGAATTCCAGCATTTCGCCGTACCGCGCGTCGGCGAGGCCGTGAATGCGCACGATGCCGTCCGTGACGCTCACCACCGTGCCCACGTTGCTGGCCTCCGTGGCGGATTGGAATTTGTCGATGCGCGCCTTGATCAGGTCGCTGATTTCCGATGCCTTGATGGACATATCGA
>Ga0070696_100000405_pt1 | contig 26769 bp, 21 predicted proteins | sample KBSK1253metaG_FD_65474 | JGI IMG/M metagenome (GOLD analysis project Ga0070696, IMG submission 65474) | Corn, switchgrass and miscanthus rhizosphere microbial communities from Kellogg Biological Station, Michigan, USA - KBS K1-25-3 metaG | ecosystem: Host-associated > Plants > Roots >... | reverse complement strand
GACCGTGAACCCCAGCCGGTAAACCTCCGCGAGCGCACGGCTCGCGAAGCGTGGATAGCACTGGCGCGGGCCGGCGACGTCGGCTTTGGCCGTCCCATCCCACCAGACGAAGAAGTTGGGGATGCGCAGGAGCACGTTCGCCAGTCTCCGGGCCACGGTTGGTCGCATCTTGCGTGGCGCGAAGGAGGGCGCGATCAGGACCGCGCGATCCACGTCCGGCCGATGCTGCGCCAGCCACGCGGTGACGATCGCGCTCGAAGAGAGCCCCATCACCGTGACGTGGTCGCCCAGGCCTCGGGCGATGTCGACGGCGTCCCGACCTGCCCGCGTCAGTTCATCCGCGGTGAGACGGGCCAGTTCCGTGGACATTCGGTCGGCCGCGCCGTGGCGAGGCAAAAGCGGCTGATAGACATTGTAGCCGCCTCGCGCAAAGCCGGCGGCGAGGCTATCGAATTGTTTCGGGCAGTTCGTGAAGCCGTGGAGAAGGACGATGACGTTCGCGACCTTCGCCCCGCTCGTGAGAACCCGGGTGTGGCACACGGGGTTTACGCCGTCTCCCTCGTGCGCGCGAATCGAATCGATTCGCGCGATCGCCTCCGCGTAGGACGCGGCGGGGTGCGACGCGCCGGGGTCCGGAACGGGATCGATCCGGCCGAGCCACACCCACGCGATCGCGAGCGCCGCGGCGACGATTCCGACGGAAACGAGGAAGCGACCTGGGCTGGGGCGTTTCATCCCGCTCGGAGGCTCATAGGTCGATCGAAAGCGCCGTCAGATCGTGACGCATCCGGAAGCCGACACGTTTCCAGAACTGGATCGCGTCCTCGTTTCCTTCCACCACGACGATCAGGCAGCGTTCGATACCCTCACCCTTCAGCCGAAGCAGGCAGAGCCGAACCAATTCGGCCGCCAGGCCGCGGCGCCGGTGCTCTCTGGCGACGGCCAGGTGGTAGATGAATCCGCGCCGCCCGTCGTAGCCGCAGAGGATCGTGCCCACGATCGTCCCGCCATCCAGCGCCACGAGAGAAAGCCCCGGATTTCGCGCCACGAATCGGTGCAGCCCCTCCACCGAATCGCCGGGTCCGCGGCCCAGGCCCTCCGTGGCCGCCCACAACCGCCGCACGGCTACGAAGTCGTCTGGAACGAGCGGCCGAACCGCCGGCACGGAAGTCAGCGCGTCTCGCCGGTCACGAGCGCGATCGCGATCCCGTCCCATCCCTTCACGCCCACCACCTGGATCGCGGTCGCCGAGACGCGCGGCTCGGACGCCATCATCTCGAGCGCGCGACGCGTGCCCGCGACGTCGGGGTCGGCATTCGACGCGTCGGTCACCTTGCCGTCCCGCACCACGTTGTCGATGAGGATGAGACTGCCCGGACGCGTGAGCTTGAGCGCCCACGAAAAGTAATCCGGATTGCTCGCCTTGTCCGCGTCGATGAAGACCAGATCGAACGGACCGCGCCCCTCGGCGGCGAGCCGGGGCAGGATGTCGATCGCCCGACCGACGTGCAGTTCGACCGAGTCGGCGAGCCCGGCGCGGGCGAAATTCGCGCGCGCCACCTCCGCGTGCTTCGGATCGTATTCGAGCGTGACGACGCGCCCGCCCGGAGCGAGGCCCCGCGCGAGCCAGATCGTGCTGTAGCCGCCGAGCGTGCCGATCTCCAATATCGCACGCGCCTTCTGAAGGCGCGCGAGCATGTGGAGGAGCTTCCCCTGCACGGGCGAAACCTGGATCTCCGGGAGGCCGCCCGCCGTGCTGGCCTGGAGCGTCCCCCGAAGGGCCGCATCGTGCGGCGCGAACAGGGAACTCAGGTACTGATCCACTTCGTTCGTTCGTTCTTCCGTCGTCGGCATGGGCAGATCTCCGCGTTTCGGGATCACAACCGGGGGGCGATGAGCGCGGCCGCGTCGGCGGACGTCAGCGCCGGGATGATTTCGAACTCCACGAGGTCGCTCCAGCGGGCGGTCCACTGGTCGAGAAGCCCTCGGTCCTCGCACTCCATGATTTGATAGCAGCATCGGAGATCCTCCGTGACCCAACTCGCCACGTATCGGACTCCTTCGGGCGCCAGCCGGCCCTGATCTCTGAATCGGCGATAGACCGGCACCGGATCACCGCCCCGAAACTGCTCGATGACGACGTAGATCATGCGACCTCGCGCTCCTCGGTTTCGCCTCAGATTCGTTCCAGTTGCTCGACGGTCCGCTCGTTCCGGACGTCCCCCGTATTCAACGTCGAAGCCGGCTCGAAGAGGAGCACCTGCGCCTCCTCGTCGGCGACGGGCCGGTGCTCGACACCGCGCGGCACGATCAGGAACTCCCCCGGCTCGAGCCAGACGCTCCGGTCACGGAATTCCATCCGGAATCGGCCGCGAACCGTGAGGAAGAGCTCATCCTCGACGTCGTGCTTGTGCCAGACGAACTCGCCCTGGAATTTGACAAGCTTGACCATCTGGCCATTGCACTCGCCCACGATCTTCGGCTTCCAATGCTCGGAAAACGAATTCAGCTTCTCCGCCAGGTTCACCTTGTTCATCGGCGCTCCCCTCGTTCGCGAAATAGTACGCCTTCTCGCAGGGGGCCGCGATCCACGCGGCCGGGTGGATCTTCGGACGAGTATTTAGCGAATTTGGCCATTGAAACGGCCTCGCTATTGGTGTAAACTAATGCGATACATCTAGTTGGGCATCGCGACCGCCGTGGGGGGAGGTGGACGCCGCGCCCCCGGCCGCATTCCCGCTACGACACCCCGTTCGATTCCCTCCTGCACGACGTTATCCCAAGGTCACGCCCTGCTCCGAACGCGCCTTGGCCATCACGAGCTGGAATTGGAGGAACGCCCCATGCGGCCCCGTCCTATTTCCCGGTTTCTCGCGCTCGCTTCGAACGTCCTCTCCCCGGTTGTTCTCCTCGCAACGCTTGCCGGCACCGCCCTCACCGCTCGGGATGCATCCGCCGGGGCGGACGTCGCCCTGTCGGCCAGCGCCGCCCAGCGCGCGTCGCAAGTGAGTGGCGCGGCACCGGTCCTCAGCCCTCCGAGCGCCATGACAGTACTCGTGAACCAGACGGCGGACCAGACGCTGCACGCGACCGACGCCCAGGGAGACCCGCTGACGTTCAGCAAGGGGTTCGGGCCGGCGTACATGACCGTCACGACGACCGACCCCGGGACCGGAAACGCGACCGGGAACATCCACCTGGCCCCGGGCTCGACCACAGAGCAAACCCAGGGCAGCGTCTCGGTGAGCGACGGCATTCTGTCCGACCAAGCGTCGTTCGACATTCGCGTCACGACGCCGCCGCAGCCACCGGTCCTCGATCCCGTCGCCGACGTGACCCTCGGCGCGGGAAGTTCGGCAGTGCGGGCCCTCCACGCGACGGATCCCAACGGCGACGAGCTCACGTTCTACCTGGCTTCGGGTCCGTCCTACGCCACGGTCTCCACCGAGGATCCCCTGATCGGTCTGGGATCCCTGCGGCTGAACCCGACGTACGCGGTGGCCGGGTCGGCGACCGTGCGCGTCGGGGTTACCGACGGAACGGCGAGCGACGAGAAGTCGCTGACGGTCACGGTGACCCGCGTGGAGGTCGGTCCGGTAATGCCCGTGATCCCGGAACAGATTCTTCGCGGCGGAGAGATTCGAGACGTGACCCTGACGGCCACCGACGCGAATGGAGACCCGCTCGCGTTCTCGAAAGTGCAGGGACCGGCCTATCTCGACGTGACCACGACGGATCCGGGTCATGGGACCGCGTTCGGCAGGATGCGCTTCACGCCGGCTCCATCGTTGGACGACACGATGACCGCGTTCGTCTCCGTGAGCGACGGCGAGCTGAGCGCCGAGCGGTTCTTCCTGGTCACGGTGCACTCGAACCACCCGCCCGTTCTCAATCAGCCCTATAGCATGCAGCTCCGCGCGGGCACGACGGCTTCTCAGTACCTCTACGGCCAGGATCCCGACAACGACGCCATCCTGATCCTCTCCAAGGCGAGCGGGCCGGACTACGTCACCATCGAGGACTACTCCAACTATCCCGGCTATGCCTACGGTCGGGCAGACGTGAGCCCGCTCGAATCCGACGCCGGGTTCGACACCGTGTGGGTTCGGGTCAGCGACCGGGTCCTCTTCGACGAGAAGTCCTTCACCGTCAATGTGACCCCTCCCTTGAGCGGCCCCATTCTGGCGCAACCGGCGGATATGGTCGCGACGGCGGGAGAGATCAACGAGCAAACCGTGACCGCCACCGATGCGGATGGAAGCTACATCTACATGTATCGCGTGAGCGGCCCCGCCTACATGAGTCTCCAGTCCAACAGCAACTACGGCACCGCCACCGCGATCGTTTCGCTTCGGCCTGGCATCGGCGATGTCGGAACGGCAACGGGAGTGATTGCCGCCACGGACTTCACGATCACGGACACGAAGTCGTTCGGGATCACGGTCGTGCTGGGCAACTTCCCTGCGCTTTGCCCTGCCGGTTCCTTCACGCCGCTGAACGCGGCCCTCGGTGCGGGCGTGTTCGACATCCAAACGGCCGATCTGAACGGCGACGGCGTTCTCGACCTGGTCGTCGAAATGCCGGACGTCCCGCGCCTCGTAACCGCGCTGGGAAACGGGAACGGAACGTTCGGCTCACCCACGGATCTCGACTCGGGGTTCGGTCCGATCACCGGCGCGATCGCCGATTTCAATCGGGACGAGACGCCCGACCTCGCCGTGGCCAACTACTATTCCGGCACGATCTCGATCTATACCGGGGACGGCACCGGTGCGTTCCCCACCCGCCGGACCTACACCGTCGGGTCAGGACCGCGTGGAGTCGCAGCGGCGGACGTGAACCGCGATGGGATCATCGATCTCTTGGTATGCAATACGGACGTGGGCACGATCTCCCTGCTTCGGGGCGTTGGAGACGGCACGTTTCTCGCCGCGACGAACGTTGCCTCGGGGGCGAGCGCCAGCCAAATCGCGCTTCCTGATTTGAATGGTGACGGCGCGCCCGACCTGGTCGCCGCGAATACCTACCAGAACAATATTTCCACGTATCTCAACAACGGAGCGGGAGTCTTCGGATCGAAGACCGACTATCCGACCGGCCAATACCCCATCGCGATCACCGCGGGCGATGTGAACGGGGACGGAAAGAGCGACGTTGCCGTCGCGAACTATTATTCGGCCTATGTGACCGTTCTTTTGGGAAATGGCACCGGCGGTCTCGGGTTCAAGCGCAGTTTCCCCACCTCGTACTATCCGTACGACATCGCGCTCGTCGAGCTGAACGGGGACGGCCATCCCGACATCGTGACGGGCAATTCGGGGGGCGGCGCGTCAATTCTACTGGGTGACGGCACGGGTGGCTTCGCGCCCAAGACCGACCTGCCGGGTTCCTTCTACGGGGTCACCACGGGCGACTTCGACGACGATCTCAGAAACGATCTCGCCCTCGCGTCCTACTACGACGGGGACGTGCGCGTGTTCCTCAACGCGAACTGCGCGCCCGACCTCGATCATCCGCCCGTCGTGAAGGCGCCCAAGAAGGTGACCGGCGGCGAGGGAGCGGTCCTCTCCTTTACCGTGACCGCGAGCGACCCGGACGGGCCCGCCGTCACGAGCCTCACGGCAAGCTTTGCCGGTCTCCCGCTCGGCAACAACGCCGCCTTCACGGCCAATGGCCTGAATTCGGCTGGGACCTTCACCTGGACGCCCACGTACATGGACGCGCGGACGACGCCGTACCCGGTGACCATCACCGCGACGAACGTTCTTTCCGGTTCGGCGATGACGAAGATCACCGTGACGAACACCAACCGCGCCCCGCTCGCGAACGCGGGAGGACCGTACACCGCCTTTGCGGGAGTCCCGCTCATTCTTGATGGGCGTGGATCTGCGGACCCCGACGGGGACCCGCTCGGCTACGCCTGGGTCTTCGGCGACGGAGCCTCCGGGACCGGCGCCCAGCCCGCACACTCGTACGCCGCCATTGGCGTCTACGGCATCGGACTCACGGTCACCGACGGCTCGCTCGTGTCTTTCGCGACCACGACGGCGAACATCGTCGGGCTCTTCCAGGCACGCGCCTTCACGGCGGCCGGCAACCGCAACATCCGCCTCAACGCGGGAAAGCCGCAGTGGTGCGTCGAACTCGAGGCGATCGGGAACTCATACCTGATCGAGACGGTGGACATGCGCTCGCTGGTCATGCGATCGCCGGGGACCGGAACCGTGGAAGAGATCCACGCGATTCTGGGCAAGTCCTCCGCCGGCGGCGACAAGGACGCCAACGGCGTCGAGGAGATCAACGCCTGCTTCGCGAAGACGGACCTGCGCCTCCTCTTCGCCAACATGCATGGGACCGGTTCCGCCACCGTGTCGTTCGAGGGGAATCTCTACACCGGTGGCCGGTTCCGCGCGACGATGGACGTCGGCATCATCGCCGGCGGCGGGAACCTGGCCGCGACGATCAGCCCGAACCCGCTGAATCCGTCCGCGACCCTCACGTACGTGACGACCCGCCCAGGGACTGCGACCCTTCAATTTTTCGATCCGCAGGGCCGCCTGGTGCGAACGGTGTTCCACGAGTCGCGCGTCGAGCCCGGCTATCATGACGTTCCGATCGACGGTCGGGACGATCGGGGCGCTTCGCTGGCCTCGGGCGTCTACTACTTCCGTCTCCATGCGACCGAAGGCACCACGACCGGTCGCTTCACGGTACTCCGATGATCCGCGCGGGCCGCGGCTTCGCGGCGACGGTCCTGCTTCTCGTCGCGCCCGCGCTTGGCTTCGCCGTTCCCTCGTCCACGTCGCGAACGGCCGAACGCGGGCTCAACCGTAGTCCCAGTTTCATCGACAACGACACCCGCATGGACGCGAACAATCTGGACATGTTCGTGTCGAACCACGGGTCCTATGCCTATGACCTCATCACCGGGAACGCGGGCCTCATATTCCCGAAAGGATCGACCCAAACGGCCGTGTTCGCGGCGGGGACGTGGGTCGGGGCGTTGGTGAACGGGCAAGTGCGTGTCGCGCTCGGCGAATATTCGCAGGAGTACGTGCCCGGGCCGATGATGAACGGAACGTATCAGCCGGATCAGCTCCGGTTCCGTTCCTACAAGATCCTTCGCGGCAACACGACGAGCCAGGACTACCTGGAATGGCCGGTCCAGGACGGCGCTCCGCTGGACGGGGCCGGGAATCCGCTCCTATTGGGCGACGCGACGATCTGGAGCGTCTTCAACGACGCGGATCCAGCTAGGCACACGAACGACGCCGGCAGCACCGCGCCGCTCGGCCTGGAAATCCAGCAGACGACGTTCGCGTACAACCGGTCGGGCGCTTTGGGGAACATCATCTTCGTGAAACTGAAGCTTCGAAACCGGGGCTCCAATCAGTTGAACCAGGTCTACGCCTCTCTCTGGAGCGATCCGGACCTCGGTGGGTTCACGGACGACCTCGTCGGGTGCGACACGACGCTCGCCCTCGGGTACTGCTACAACGCGACGAATCAGGACCAGCAATACGGGGCGTCTCCCCCCGCGGTCGGGTTCCAGCTCCTTCAGGGCCCGACCGTACCGGGGCCCGGCGGTGTCACCGATACCCTGGGAATGACCGCGTTCGGGAAGTACATCAACGGAACGGATCCAACCTCCGAGATCGAGACGTACAACATTCTCCGCGGCCTGAACACGGACGGCACGGCTGTGCATGAGTTCGACAATCCGGCGTTTCCGATCACGAGGTTCCAGCTGACGGGAAACCCGGTATCGGGAAGCGGATGGCTGGACAGCAGTCCAGGCGACCGGCGCATGCAGGTTGTCACGGGGCCATTCACGATGGCACCCGGTGACGAACAGGAGATCGTCGGAGCGGTGCTCGTGGGGCAGGGGTCGGACCGACTTTCCTCGATCTCGGCGATGCGGCAGCTCGCCAGCGTCGCCAGCCTGCTCTATGGGAAGCGCTTCTCGCTGGAATTCGCGTTGACCGCGCCGACCTCAAAGTCGGTCGTCGAAGGCGGGCTCACGACGTTCAATGTGATCACCGAAAATCCTGGCGCGTACCCCATCACGCTCACGGCGCCGGATCTCCCGCTCGGCGCGACGTTCACGGACAATGGCGACGGCACGGGCGAGTTCCGCTGGGCGCCCACCTTCGATCAGGCGGGGGAGTACTCCATCGTCTTCACGGCGGAGCGCGTGGACGGCTCGACCGCTTCCGCGACCACGCGGATCACGGTGCTGAACGTGAACCGCGCCCCGACCGCGGATGCCGGCGGGCCGTACTCGTCCTTCATCGGGATCCCAGTGCCGTTCGACGGCTCCGGGTCTTCCGATCCGGACGGCGATGTGCTCACGTACGCGTGGGTCTTCGGCGACGGAACCACCGGAGTTGGTTCAGCGCCGATGCACGCCTACGCCGCTCATGGCACCTACGACGTCTCCCTTGTCGTCTCCGACGGTGCCTTGACGGGCGCCGCGACGACCACGGTGTCGGTTCTGGACGCGCTCGTCGCGCGGGTCTTCACCGTGGCGGGCAACCGAACGATCCGGCTTGGATCGGGCAAGGCCACGTGGTGCGCGGAGATCGAGCCCGTCGGGCGTTCGTTCGACGTCTCGACCGTCGACCTCGCCACCGTCGTGATGAAGTCGCCGGGAACCGGCTCGGTCAGCGAGATCCACGCGATGTCGGGCAAATCCGCGGCCGGATCGGACCGCGACGGGAACGGCGTCGCGGAGATCACCGCCTGCTTCCGGAAGGAGGATCTCCGGCTGCTCTTCGCGAACGTGCAGGGCCAGGCTTCCGTACCGGTCGTGTTCGAGGGTAACGTGTCGACCGGCGGGTTCTTCCGCGCGCCGAGCACGATCGGGGTGCAGGGAGGCGGCGGTCCGGCGTCGCTCGTCGTGAGCCCGACCCCGCTTCGCACGCGCGGCGCCTTCGAATTCGCGACCACGCGACCGGGCCGAATCTCGATCCGACTCTTCGATGTGTCCGGGCGGCTGGTCCGCACCTTGACGAACGAATCGAACGCCGCGGCAGGCTATCGTCGGATCGAGTTCGACGCGAAGGATGACGGGGGCGCCGCGCTCGGCGCCGGCATCTACTTCTACCGGGTCCAACTCCCGGAAGGGGTCGCGGAAGGCAGGCTGCTCGTCATCCGATAGTCGCGGCCGAATAGCGGAAACCGAAACACAAGCGAGAGGGGACTCAACGGTCATTTGATCGGCAAAACGCTCGCGCACTTCCTAATCCTAGAGAAGTTGGGTGCCGGCGGGATGGGCGTCGTCTACCGGGCACGGGATGAGCGCCTGGAGCGCGACGTGGCGATCAAGGTCCTACCCGCGGGTGCCCTGGCGGACGACGTCGCGCGGAAGCAGTTCCGCAAGGAAGCCCTCTCGCTATCACGCCTCAATCATCCGAACATCGAGACCGTCCATGCCTTCGATTCACAAGAAGGCGTGGACTTTCTCGTCTTGGAGCTCGTGCCGGGGCAAACGCTCTCGGATCTGGTTCAAGCGGGGTCGCTCCCCGAAGACACAACCGTCCGCCTCGCGGTGCAACTGTGCGACGGCCTGGCCGCGGCGCATCACGCGGGAATCCTGCATCGCGACATCAAGCCCGCCAACTTGAGAGTCACGCCCGACGGCCGGCTCAAGATCCTCGATTTCGGGCTCGCGAAGTTTTCTCGCACGGCGACGGAACTCGCGTCAACGGAGTCGATATCCTCATCGGACCGAGCGGTCGGCACCCTGCCCTACATGCCCCCGGAACAACTCCAGGCCGGTCACGTCGACGCTCGGAGCGATATCTACGCGGCCGGAGCCGTACTGTACGAAGCGGCCTGCGGGCGGAGGGCGTTTCCGCAACACGACGCTCCTTCCGTGATCGCCGCCATTCTGAGCCAGCGTCCGACGTCGCCCCAGAGTATCCGGGGCGACATATCGCGCCACCTCGAACGGATCATCCTGCGTTGCCTGGAAAAGGAGCCGGCGCGGCGGTATGAGAGCGCGGAGGATCTTCGATCGGACCTGCGGCGATTGGCGCTCCCGGAGTCGCAGCACTCCCCGGCGAGCAATTCGAACCGAAGGCGTTCGGTGCCACGGAACCTCGCATACGCGACGGCAGCCTTGCTCCTTGTCGCTGGACTCTGGATCGGGTTCAACGCATTGAGCCTTCGCGAGCGATTTTTCGGCATGCCGGGCACCACCACGCAGTCGCTCGCCGTGCTCCCGCTGGTAAACCTTTCCGGGGATCCGGGGCAGGAATACTTCGCGGACGGAATGACCGACGAATTGATCACCCTTCTCGCGCAGATCGCGGCTCTCCGCGTCATCTCTCGATCCTCGGCGATGCAATACAAGGGAACGAAGAAGTCGCTCCGCGAGATCGCGCGGCGATTGCGTGTCGACATGGTCGTCGAGGGGTCCGTCATTCGTTCCGGGGGCCAAGTTCGAATTAGCGCCCAGCTGATCGACCCCATGAAGGATCGGCATCTCTGGGCTGAGAGCTACGAGCGGAGCCTGAGCAACGTATTGGCGCTCCAGAGCGACGTCGCGAGGGCGATCGTTCAGAGCGTGCGCGTCCGAGTTTCACCCGTTGAACGAGGGCGCCTCACGAATCGACGCGTCGTGAACCCTGACGCCCACGAGGCCTATCTGAGGGCGCAGACCGAATACAATCGATTCACGACCGAGAGCTTGTTGAAGGCGCGGGATCTATACCGACAGGCCATCGCGATCGATCCCGGCTACGCTGCGGCGCACGCAGGACTGGCACAGACCTTCTGCCAGCTTTCAAATCTGGTACTGCCGCCCCGCGACGCCATGTCGCAAGCGAAGGCGTCCGCGCTCCTGGCGATCCAGTTGGACTCGACCCTCGCGCGGGGATATAGCGCACTCGGGTATGTGGTGGCCTTCTATGAGTGGAATTGGGAGCAGGCAAAGCCGGAGCTGAAGAAGACCTTGGAACTGAATCCCGGAAGCGCCGAAGCACACCAAAACTTCGGCTACTACCTGTTGGTAAACGGCCTCTTTCAGGAGGCACTCCATGAGTTCACGAAGGCGCACGAACTGGATCCATTGTCGAGCTCGATCGCGACCCAGACCATTTTCCCGCTCTATGAGGGCCGCGAATACTCCAAGGCAATCGCGGCCGCAAGGGAGCTTCTGAAAGTCGACCCGAGCCTTTGGAACGTACACATGGTTCTCGGGCAAGCGCTGCTGAAGAAGGGAGACATTGGCGCCGGAATCAGCGAAATGGAGGAGGCGCGACGACTCGACGAAAACACCGTGACGCTCGCCTGGCTCGGGTATGCCTACGCCACCGGCGGGCGCACCAGGGACGCGAGAAAGATACTCGACCTGATGAAAAACCAACCTGTGGTCAAGTACACCGCGCCGTACACCCTGGCCGTGTTCTACACCGGACTCGGCGAGCGAGAACTGGCGTTTACGTGCCTGGCACGTGGGATCGAAGAGCGCTCGGAGGACATGGTCTTTCTCAAGGTCGAGCCGGCCCTGGATCCTTTACGATCCGACCCCCGCTTCAAGGAACTACTTCACCGAATGGGCTTCTCCGCGTAGACATCGCGTCACTTGGTCCACGAGACGCTCACGCCCACCACGGCCGGGGCGAGTTCCGCCTCGTTGCCGAGCGGAAGGTGGAGATCCAACCCCGGGCGAATCGGGCCGGGAAGAAAGTCGGCGTGGATCTCGAGCTGGTTTCGCGTGCGCGAACCGAGATTCCCGGAATCTTCGGTGACGAGCGCCATGCCCGACATTCCGCCTCCGACTCGCGCCACTCTCCCGTGATATCCGATCTGGAAGGAATACATCGTGAGGAGTTCCGTGTCGCCGCTGTTGTCTCCGGTTGGAATGAGGACCGTCGGACAGATGCGAAGGCGGTAGACCAGATTCGAGGGCGTGATTTCGCGGAGATTGACCGCCATTTGAATCGACGCGGCGTCCGGTAGGAACGTAGCGAAGCGCGTCACGTCGGAAACGACGCCGGTCACGAACGCCTCGAATTCCTCATCGGACGCGAGGGGAGGGCGGGCGCCCAGTTCCAAGAACGCCGGTCCGTTTCCGAGGCGCGCCTCCATGCCCACGTAAGGGTTTCCGATGGTGCTGCTGGAGACGCTCTCGGTGATCTCGTTTCCGAGGAAGTCCGTGAATGTCTGAGTACTCGAGTGGCTGACATACGGCAGTTCTCCGACCAGGGCGATCCGAGGCGAGAGCGCCGTGCGCCCCGAGAGGAAGTACGCTCCGGACAAGACGTCCGAGTCCACCCCCTCCAGGCTCGGCCGAAGGAATTCGAGCGCGACCGTGTGGTCGGCATCTCGCTGCATCCAAAGGGACTGCGCGGCGGCCGGCGTCGGCGCGATCGCGGCCAGGGCGACGGCGAGAATTCCCACGATGGCTTGAAGCGCGAAGGTTGGGCGCGACATGACGGCTCCTTTCGAATGTGGCGCTACGAGCGTTCGGTACCGAACCTGAAAACGCGCCCCTGTCGTTTTCCGCACACCGCGAATCGTCTCAGGCCTCGAGTAAGTCTCGGATCTTGAGGATCGTGTTCCACGACCGTGTCGTGGCCGCGACGCCGAACGTCTTCTCCACCACCTCGTTGGGATAGACGATCGATCGCCCAAGCCTCCGCCAGAGGCTCAGCGCAAAGCTCCCGTAAACCGCGATCACCCGGACTTGCCACTCCTCGCCCGAGGGCTTGTCCACCGGGAGGCGCGGGATAGGCTGAGGGTGCCTCGCCATCACCGTCACGAACCGGCGCATGTCGGTCCCGGCCCGGACCGACGAGAAGGGCTCCTGGGCGATGAGGTCCAGGACCTCGCGGGCCGAACAGATCATGAGATCGGCTTCGAACGGGAGCTTCTTCCCGAGTTCGGCGCGGAGCGCTATGGGACGGATCACCTTCCGAACCACGTAGGTGCCGGCCGCGCCCACGTTCACGACATCGAGAGCGGCCAGATCCCGGGCCACCGATGCGGGGCGAAACGTCTTGTGCCCGCCCACGTTCACGCCCCTCATGAAGACGACGGATGCCATGGTGACGATCAGCCTCTCGCCGGATCCGGACGCACCCACGCATAGACGAAGCAGTCGCGCGGGACCGGAGAGAGATTCGGACTCGGAAACCACTTTCGAAGCACTCCCTCGCGCGTCATGCCCAGCTTCTCCATCACCCTCGTGGAAGCCGTGTTCTCGAGGTCGCAAAATGCCCAGATGCGATGGACGTTCGGCCGCGACTTGACCCACGCGACCATCGCCTGCGCCGCTTCGGTCATGTAGCCCCGGCCCCAATGGCCCTTCGCCAGGACGTATCCGATGTCCGGGCCGTGGCCACCGAAGCGACATCCGATCGAACCGATCACGTCGCCCGAGTCCTTGAGCGTGATGAGCCAGCAGAACTCGCGCCCCGATTCCCACCAGTCCGCGCATGCCGCGAGAAACGTCTCGGCCGCAGCGATCGATTGATGCGTGGGGAAGGCGAGGTACCGAGTCACCTCCGGATCGCTCGCGTAGGCAAAGACCGCGGCCGCGTCGTTCTTGGTCGGCCGGCGGAGGACCAACCGATCCGTGACCATCCGCTCCGGAGGGGCCGCTACGGGACGCGTTTCCACTTCGAGGACTCGGCGAGTTTCTCCCTCGCCTCCTTGCTCGCGAAGAAGCGCGTGAGCCCGCAATCGCGACAGATCACGGGCTGGAAGGTTTCGGATCGCCACCAGGTTCCGAGGCCGGGGAGATAATTGGGTGCGTGCCCGCCCCCGGCGCTCACCGCCGGGCCTTCGTACAGATTCCTGCCCCCGCAACTCGGACACGAAGTCGGGTTCATGGTCTACCTCGTCCAGGCGACACTGAGGCCGACGACGGAAGAGACGTAATTGCCCATTCCCCCGAGCGGAACATGAAGATCGAGCCCCGGGCGTATGTGGCCGGAAAGGAAATCGGCGTGGAGTCCGAACTGGGTCGATGTGCGTGAGCCCAGGTTGCCAACTCCGAAGAAGTCGAGGATCGTGACGCCGGGTTCGTCCGTGATCTGCGTCCGTCCGGCCATTTCGGCGCCGATCCGCGCCTCGGATCCCTCGTACCCGATCTGGAACGAGTAGATCCCGTAGAGCTTCGTCTTTTCCGAGGAGTTGCCGGTCGGAATCGCGACCGTCGGGCTCACGCGGAGCCGGAGCGCGATCCTGGACGGCGTGATCTCGCGGACGTTGAATGCCGCCAGGGCGGCGAATCGATCGGGAGTGAAGGCCTCCCATCGCGCCACGTCCGTTGCGTACCCCGTGAAGATGGCCAGGAACTCGTCGTCCGCGGCCAAGGGGGGCCGTACCCCGAATTCGAGAAACGCCGGGCCGGACCCCAGTTTGTATTCCACTCCCGCGTACGGATTCCCGATCGTGTTGCTGGACACCTCCTCAGGGAAGAAGATCAGGTACGTGCTCTCGTGGCGCGCGTAGGGGAGCTCGCCGACCACGGAAAGGCGCGGCGAGACGGCCACGCGCCCCGAGAGAAAGAAAGCGGCGGAGAAGAGTTTCGAATCGAACCCCTCGAGGCTGGGCTTAAGCACTTCCAGCATGACCGTTCGATCCCCGTCACGGGGCATCCAGAGCGATTGCGCGATCGCGGGGGACGCAATCGTCGCGCCGAGGGCGGCCGCGATCACTGCAGCGGCCGTGGCGGCGTGGAGAAGGGAAGGCCGGGAAGAATTGCGGGAGCCGCGCGGCATGGGGCGCTCCTTTCGATGAAGCTACCGGAAATTCCGGATCAGGACGACGTTTTGGCTGGACGCGCCGTAGGTGAAGTAGATGCGGGTCCCGTCACGCGACCATTGCGCGTCGCTGATCGTGCCCGTCTCGAAATCGGTCACGGCGGTCGGGCTTCTTCCGTCGGCGCCTACGACCCAGAGATTGTCGGAATTGCCGATTCGGCGGGTCACCAAGATTTGCTTTCCATCCGGCGACCACCGTTGCCGCTGGATTCGCCCTTCCGTGAAGTGCGTGATCTCCACGGGGGCCCCTCCGCCCAACGGGAGCCGGTAGATGTTCTTGAGCTCGTTCGTCGCGTGGAGATACGTGAGCCCGTTCCCGTCGGGGGTCCACTGGACGTCGTTTATCCGAGGCGGAAGCGCCGGGGTTACGACGGGCTCGCCTCCCTTCGCCGGCATGATCTGCGGCGTGAACGCTCCCAGCCCCGCCACCTCGTGAACGAAGACGTGGAGGATTCGAGCGCCGTCAGGAGAGAAGAGGGCGCCCTGAGTCGTGCTCACGCCGAGGCGTGTGGGCTCGCCGCCCTCCGACGAGACGCTCCACAGCACGTCCGTCACGTCGTCTCGCTGGTACAGAATCGATCGTCCATCGGACGACACGTCCACGATCCGCTCGCCCTTTCCGGACGTCAACTGCCGCGCGTTCTCGCCGTTGGCGTCGGCGCGCCAGATGTGCGGCGTCAAATCTTCCTCGCACTGGACGTATAGGATTCCTACGTCGGGCCGATAGAACGGATCCACGGCGAGCCTCCGTCCGGCCGTCAGCGACCGCTCGCCGGACCCGTCGGCGCCGACCGCGAAGATCTGAGCGGATCCGTCCTTGATCGTCTCGAAGAGGATCGTCGAGTCCTGGGCCGGGGCGAAGGTTCGCACGGCGCCCTCTTCGCCCGAACCGAACGTGACCTGATGCACGGACCGAGCACCGATCGGCGATGCCGTCCAGAGATTCGACTCCACGCGGGCTCGCACCGCGGCGATCGTCGAGCCGTCGGCGGACACGCTCGGGGCGAAGTAGACGTCCGCGTCGCTGGTGATGTGAGTCACCCGTCCGTCCGGGTAGGCCAGCGCCCAGAGCTGCCCGTCCGTGAGCGTGGCTTGGTCGAACGCGGAAATAAGGAGTCCCTTTCCGTCTGGGAACCACGCGAGATCGACGGTCCGCACCCAACTGTATTTCCCGACCGCTTCACGGCGGCCGTCCGTGACCCGATACGTGACCACGGAGGCTCCGAGGGCGAGACCGCCGCGCGTCTCGATCGCCGCGATCTTCTTTCCGTCGGGGGACCAGGCCGGCTGTCCGAATGAGATCGGGGGCGCGACGGACGCCAGCACGCGCTCCTTGCCCCGCTCGAGGTCGAGAATCACCAGATCCTGGCGGTTCTTCTGGGGAACGCCGCGCCAGAAGCAAATCTGCTTCCCGTCGGGAGAGAAGGACACCCTCGAGTCGACGTCGTAGGCGCGCTTCCGAGGCGTGCCGCCGAGCGATGGGATGTCGAACACCGCGGTGTATCCCTCCCGATCCGGATCGGCGCTCTGGTAGAAGAGATAGTCTCCGTTCGGGGTGAAGACCAAGCCCTGCGGCTGAACTTTTTGCGGCGGGAGAATTTGCACGTCGCTCCCGGTGGCCACTTGCCGGACCCAGAGGGTTCGGGTCCCCGCCAGATTCTGGGAATAGGCGACGTATCGGCCGTCGGGCGAGAGGGCGCTGCCATTCACGAAGGCGCGGTTCGAGATGACGCTGATCTTGAGGGCCGGCGCGTTCGCCGTCGTTCCAGTGTCGGCGCCGCGCCGCGCCATCAAGATCCCCGCGACGATGAGCCCAGCGACGACCACGCCGCCCACGAGCATCACGACCGGCGAGACCCGTTTGCGCCCGGCCGGCGGGACCGCAAGCGCCGAGGACCCGCTCCCCGAACTGCCCGAGGCGGAGAGCGCGTCGTACTCGTCCACGATCTCGCGCAACTCGATCGCGAGATCCTTCGCGGACTGGAAGCGCTGCTCCGGGTTCTTCGCGAGGCAGCGGCGGATCAGCCGCCGGACCTCGGCGGGCACTTCCTTGTTGATCGCCTCCACCGGCGTCGGCTGGTCGTGGAGGATCTTGTGCATCGTCTCGACGTTGGAGTCCGCGAGAAACGGCTTCTTCCGCGTCGCCGCCTCGTAGAGGATGCACCCGAACGAGAAGATGTCCGACCGGTGATCCACGGAACTCCCGCGCACCTGCTCGGGGGACATGTACCCAACCGTGCCGACGACCGCGCCGACGCTCGTTCCGTCCCCGGCCTCGGTCAGGCCGTGGGTGACGTCCGCGTCCGCATCCGCCTTCTCCGTCAGCTTCGCGAGGCCGAAGTCGAGCACCTTCGCGTAGCCGTCCTTCGACACCATGATGTTGCCCGGCTTGAGATCGCGATGCACGATCCCCGCCGCGTGCGCCTTGGCCAATCCCTCGGCGGCCTGGGCCAGGTAGCCGAGGAGCGTCCGAAGGTCCGTCTTGTCGTGGTGGATCTTCGTGGTGAGCGTCTCGCCGCTCACCAGCTCCATCGAAATGAAGTGGACCGACGCGGAGCCGGATTCCGCCGCGCCCGCGCCTTCGCCTTCGGGCGTGCGCACCCGGTCCTCGCCGATCTCGTAGATCGTGACGATGTTCGGATGATTGAGCGAGGAGGCCGACTTGGCTTCGCGGACGAAGCGCCGAACCCGATCTTCGCTCCGCACCAGCTCGGGCGGGAGGATCTTGAGGGCCACGCTCCGCTCGAGGGTCTGGTCCTGCGCGAGATAGACCTCGCCCATGCCTCCCGCTCCGAGCGGGCCGACGATGCGGTAGTGCGCGACCTGATCTTGAGGCTGAAGGGTGCGGGCCGAAGCCATAGCCGTGGATTCTACCCGCAGCGGATGAGCCTTCGGGGAACGATTTGTCGGGGGTTACCGGGAGGTCGTTATCGTGGTCCTGGGGCGGAGGAAGTCGTGCGTCCAGTACGTGCCGACCTTCCCGACGCCATGGCGCGTGTAGGTCGGATCCTCGATATTGGCCCGGTGCCCCGGGCTCTTGAGCCACGCCTTGAGAACGGACGCACCCGTCTCGTGCCCGTAGGCGATGTTCTCTCCCATGGCCGCGTAGCGGATTCCGGCGGCGGCAAAACGATCCTTGGAACGTAGCCCGTCCGGGTCGGTGTGGCTGAAAAAGTGATGAGCCACCATGTTTCGGCTGTGCGCCCGAGCCACGGCGGCGACCCCGCGGTCCCAGATCAACGGCTCGAGGCCGATCGAAACGCGGTAGGCGTTTACTTCTCGTACGAAGGAAGCCACCTCCGGGTCGGTCGGGGCGGCAACGGGCGCCGGTCGCGGCGCCCGCCGCTTCGCCGAGGCCGCTGAGGTGGACCCCGCCGTGCAGGCCAACCCGAGCGCGGCGGCGAGGATCAGCGTCGCGACCGCGCGCGTCCGGCGGTGGCTCGTATGGAGATGGGTGGGGATCGGTGTCATCGCCGTCTCTATCGGCAGGAAGCGGCCCGCGGTTGAGGAGTTTATCGCGCGCATTCGGGCTAGGGCTTCGGGTGGATCATGAAGCCGATCTCGGACATCGAGCCGGATCCAAAGAGGCCGATTCCGCCCTCGACGTGAAAGAGGGGCCGCTCGAAGGCATCACCGACATTCCCGCCGAACCCCGCATTGGTTCCACCAAGGGTCGGCACGCTGCGGACGAGGTCGTACCAGTTTCGATCGACGGCGTAGATCCGAATTCGATAGCGCCCCTCGTAGAAGATGGCAAACCACGGAAGCCGGATGAAGCTCAGATCGGCCGCGAGGGGAGGAGACGATGTCAGGCGCTGAAACTGAGCGAGATCCTCCTCGCTCAGGAAGTCGGCCTCGATCACGAACGGCGAGCCGTTGTCGAGGCTCTCGAGCCCCACGACGTAGGCGGCGGCGCCGACCCGATCGAAGCGCGCCTCCAGGAGGCCGTCCTGGTAGATCAGTTGGTTCTTGGGGTCGAAGTAGAGGCTGTCGGGGCGATTCGGATAGTCCGAGAAGGTCGCGAGGCGCCGTCGGATCTCGAGCGAGGGGTCCTCCAGGAGGAGCCAATCGCGCACGGAGAAGGAGTCCGGCGTCGTCGTTGTCGCGGTCACCGTCCGGCCGTCGGCCGCGCGCACGACGAGGCGGTATTCGGTGTGGGGCTGGACTTCCGGCGACGGGACGCCAGTGAAACTGGTAGCGTCATACTTTCCATTGCTGTATTCGGAGTAGCGGACTTCGCCGTTCGTGCTGGTAAAGATCCGCACGTCGGCCCCCGGAAGCGCCGCGGCGTCCTCGTCGTACGGCCGGTCCGGCGAAAGCGTCTGCGACAAGGTCACTCTCGGGAACCGCTCCCCCACGACCAGCGTTGCCTGCACGACGATCGTACCGACCTCGTTCGGCGCCAGGAGGTCGCTCAAGTCGCGCTTCGCGCAACCCAACGAGATCGCGAACGCGAAACAACAGAGAAGGAGGACCGCTCGCGGAACCAGCACCGCTCGTCTCATCGTCAGAACTCGAAATTGACCCCGATCGTCGGAACGATCGGGAGTTGGTGGACGACCTTCGGAACGGTCTCGGGATCATCCGTGTCGTACTGGATGAACCACTCGTTCTTCCGGCTGTAGAGATTGAACACCTGTAGGAAATAGTCGGCCTTCATGCCGAAGAGCGAGCCGTGCCTCGTGGCGGAGACGTCCAGGCGGTGGTAGGGGAGAAGCCGCGCGCTGTTCTTCGCTCCGGGCAGCAGCAACCCGTCGTCCGGCGTGCCCCCGTTCGCGGGATTGATCAGCGTGTAGCGCGCCGCCGCGGGCGTGAAGGCCTGCCCGGTGCCGAAGAGGAACGCGGCCCCGTAACTCCACTTCCGCCGCTTCCAATCCGCCACCAACTTGAGGTCGTGCCGCCGATCGTACTTGGGCGGATACGTCTCCCCCCGATTGACCTCGCTGAAGCGCCGGCGGCTCCAACCCAGTCCGTAGCCGATCCAACCCGTGAGCGATCCGGTCTTCCGCTGCGCGAAGAGCTCGACGCCCGCGGCCCAGCCTCGGCCGCCCGTGAAGAAGAGGTCCTCCGTGCTCGTCCCGCTCGCGTCCGGCGAGCGCAGATTGTCGAGCTGCACGAGATTCCGAAGCGACGTGGCGTACCCCTCGAGGGAGACCGAGTGTCGGGTCGAAGGCTCCCACTCGACGCCGCAAACCGCCTGCCAGGATCGACCGGCCTTGGCCGTGACGTCGGTCGGCACCCAGAAGTCGGCTCCGCTGAAGGCCTCCGTCGAGACGAGCTGCAGATGCTGCGTATATCCGCCCCCTCCGGCCTTCAGCCGGAATCGATCGCTCAGAATGCGGCTCACGGAAACGCGCGGCTCCAGGCCGAATCGACCGCGCTTCCCGAATCGCTCGAGACGCAGGCCCGCGCGAACGGCCGTGAGCGCGGAGAGGTCCCAATCGTCCTCGGCATAGACCGAGACGGCGGCCGGCGTCTGGTCCAGTCCCGGCTGGGGGACCCCGTTGAATTCCTGGTCATATTCGAAGTGGTAGCGCGAAGCGAGGAGGCCGGCGTTGATCTCGTGGCCCCTCCCCGGGCGCCAGTTCAGGTCGCCCTTCACGCTTACGTCGAGCAGGCGGTTCGAGACGCGATACGGCGTATCGAAGATCCGGACCTCGGTGTCACTCCGGTACTCGCTCGCCGCCACGAGGAAATTGCCGAAGAGCCCGGGGCCGAAGAGATGAGTCCACTTGGCGGTCCCGGCGCTGTTTCCCCAGCGGATGTCGACGTAACTCCCGATGTCGAGATCCAGGTGGACGTCGTCCTTTCCGCCGTACCCGGAGATCATCACGTTGTCACGACTCGAGAGGCTCCGATTGACGCGTCCGTTCACGTCGTAGAAGTAGTAGGAGGGCACTTCGTTGCTGTCGCTTCGAACCGCGTTGAGGATCGGATCCAGGTACGTGCGCCTCGCCGAGAGGACCCACGACCCGTTCTGGATGGGGCCTTCCACGGTCAGGCGACCCGCGATCACGCTCACACCGCCCTGGCCGTGGAACTGGTTTCGATTCCCATCGCGATTCGAGACGTCGAGCACCGCGCCCAACCTTCCCCCATAGGGGGCGGGATACGCGCCCTTGTAGAGCAACATGTCCTTGATGGCGCCGGGATTGAAGGTCGAGAAGAAGCCGAACGCGTGCGTCGGGTTGTAGAGCGGGATCTGGTCGAGGAGGATCAGGGTCTGGTCGGGCCCGCCCCCACGGATGTAGAGACCGGTGCTCACGTCCGATGCGGATTGGATCCCGGGAAGCAACTGGAGGCTGCGGATGATGTCTTGCTCGCCAACCGCGGGAAGGCGCGCCAACTGCTTCGCAGGCAGCTCGACGTAGCCCGTCAGGGTTTGTTCCTCCCTCGGGCGCGACCTCGTGCCCGCCACGTCGACCGTGGGAACCGGAAACGGGGCCGGCTCGAGCGTCGCGTCGCGGCGCGTCTCGCCTTCGCCGAGCACGATCGACTCCCGGTGATCGCGGAAGCCGACGGCGCGGATCTCGAGGGTGTAGCGGCCCGCAGAGACGCCGGGGATCGCGTAGTAGCCGCTCGGGTTCGTCAGCGTGCGCCCGGCCGAGCCCGCCGTTCGAGAGAGGGGAGCCGGCGCCGCGGCGGAATCGACGGCGGTGCTATCGGGCGTCAGCGAGACGCGCGCGTAGGCGATCGACTCGCCGCTCTCCACAGAACGAACGAATCCATCCAACGATTCGGCACGCGCGACGCCCGCGAAGAGGAATAGACACCCGAGGGCGGCGTGGAGTGAATTCTTGAAGGTCTTCCCTCAGTTCTCTTGACCGGTCAGTGAGATTGAAGCCGACCCTTCAGGTCCGAGGCGCGGAAGGGGCCCGGCTCGGCGATCAGCGCCCGCGCCGCGTCCACCTGACCCCAGGTGTTCCAGAGCAGCACGCCGCGCACCCTGCCGCCGGCCAGCGTGTAGACCACGCCCTCGCGGAACGGTTCCTTCCAGTCCGAAACCAGTTCGCCGCGCGGATCCATCTCGCCCACGGCCTCGTAGCCAAGATCGAACAGGTCGGAGTAGAAGAACGGAAGGTGATCGTACGACGCCGTGTCTCCCGCCATGGCGCGGCCGGCGGCTTGTCCCGTGTGGAGCGCGTTGTCCTCGTGCTCGACTCGGATCCGCGTCCCCAACGCGCGCGCGTTGAAGCGCGCGACGTCGCCCGCGGCAAAGATATCCGGGTGCGACGTCCGGAGATGGTCGTCCACGACGATGCCGTCCTCCACCTGGAGGCCCGCCGCGGACGCGAGGTCGGTGTTCGGGGTGATGCCGATTCCCGCGACGACGACGTCGACCTTCAACCGGACCCCGCTCTTCGTCTCGACGCTCCCTCCCGACCCACTCTCGGCAAGCGCCGTGACCTCCGCGCCGGCATGGACCTCGACGCCCTTGTCGCGGTAGTAGCCGGCGAGAAAGTTCGCGAGGTCCGCGGGAAAGATCCGCGCACCGACCCCCGCGTCGGGGAAGAGCATCGCCACCTTGCAGCCCTGCATCGCGAGGGCCGCCGCGATCTCCGAGCCGATGAAGCCGCCCCCGATGACGGCGAAGGACTTCTTCTGGTCGGCGAGCGCGCGAAGCCGCCGATAGTCCTCGAGCGTACGGAAGTAGATCACCCGATCACCGCCGAAGGGGAGCCGGCGCGTCCTTCCGCCTGTCGCGAGGAGCAGCTTGTCGAACGTGACTTCCACGCCACGATCGTCGGTCACCTTCTTGCCGCGAGGATCGAGCGCGGTCACGCGGCGCCCCAGGTGGAGATCCACGCCGAGGTCGCTCGTCTTCCGCCAGACGCTCTCGAGGGGTTCGCCCTTCCAGAGCGCCTTCGAGAGCGGTGGCCGCGCATAGGGTGGATCGGTCTCGGCGCCGATCAATCCGATCGCGCCCTTCGGGTCCAGCTCACGAATGCTGCGGACGGCGGCGTCGCCGGTCATGCCGCCGCCGACGATGAGGTAGGGATAGTGGGGCATGGCAGTCTGCCTCTCGAGCCAGGGCTATTTGGTGGAGTCCGCGAAGCCCGCGAGCCGCCGGATCCGCCAGGCCTTGTCGGGTCCGCGCTCCGCGACCAACACGTAGCGACCGTATTCCGTCTTCTGCGAGTCCGCCTGGATGAAGCCTCTCTCGAACGCGCCGGCCTGGACCGCGAGCGTGCCCGAAGCCTTCATCTCCTCCGGGACCACGCGAAATCGCGTCGCATCGATGTCCTTGAACCGCGCGGCGAGGGCCGCGGCGATCTCCCTTCCGCCATGAAGGTTCTCCGAGCCCTGGAAGGAGAGCGTCGCGTCTTGGGTGAACAATCGTTCGAAGGCGGCCGCGTCGCGTTGATCCGAGGCCACCGCGTATTGAGTCCACAGCGAGTCGATCGAAGCCTTTGCCTTCGCCGCTTGAACGGCCGAATCGACGTCGTTCGACGCGCAGGAGACGAGGAGGATCGACGCCGGCAGGAGCATCAGGACGAGTCGCATGGCTGCGCCTCCGCGTTGAGATGGATGCCGGGTCACGGCTGGCCCGCGTTCGGCTGACCCGCGTTCGGCTGGCCCGCGTTCGGCTCGACCACGACCGCCGTTCCGTATGCGAGAACCTCGGTGACCCCTTCCCTGACTTCGTTCGCGTCGTACCGGGCGCCCACGACGGCGTTGGCACCGATTCCCGCGGCGTGCTCCAGCATGATTCGGAAGGCGTCGGCTCGGGCCGTCTCGCAGAGTTCGGTGTAGAGCGTGATGTTGCCGCCGAAGAGCGTTTGAAGCGAAGCGCCGATGCTTCCGACGATGCTGCGCGAGCGCACGACGATCCCGCGCACGACGCCTCGATTGCTCAGGATTCGATAGCCCGGCAGGTCGAAAGCGGTGGTGACGAGTTTCGGATTGATGGTGAGCACGACCCCTCCCTCTTAATCCTGTGTAACGAGACGCCACCGCTGTTTCTGGGCGCCGCGGGCCGCCGGCAGCTCGAGATTCACCCCGCTGGCTTTGGCGGCGCCCGGAACCGCGAGAACTCTTCGGCTCTGCCGGGACTCGATCACGAGTTCCCCCCCTGGGTCCTGAAGGAAGCGCCATTTCTGGTCCCTCCTCCCCTCCCAGTCCGATTGGGTCAACGCCAACCCGTCGCTTCCGACCGTAAGGCATTTGCCGCTCGCCAACGACACGATCTCGAAGGAGCCGGCGTCCTGGGCCGTGAGGGGAACGATCCTCCAGTCCTGATTCGTGCTGCCGTTCCAATTGGCCAGCACGACCTGCATGCCCTTCTCCTTGGACGCGCCCGCCACCTCGAGCGATCTTCCGTTTTCGGCCGAGACGATCGTATAGGTCTGGCGCTCATCGGGGACGTAGGGTCCCGTGCGGTCCATGGCGTCCTGAAACCGACGCTCCACCAAGGTGCGCACGATTCGCACCTGTTCGGGGGTCAGGGTCTTCACTTCGCTCCGGTAATAGGACATCACGTTCGTGCGCAAGAGCGAGAAGGGGATGCCGTTCAGGGTCACGGTGGTGTCGCCCGAGCACGTCAGCTCATCGATGAAGGGCTCCGGCGGCGTGTCCACGATTCCATCTCCATCGAAGGCGTTCGGCTTGTTGCCGGCCGCGCGAAGGCCTTCCGCTGCCGCGGCCTTGGTCTTGAATTGGCGAAACGTGTGGTCCAGTCCGAAGTAATGGCCCATCTCATGCGCGAGGAGGTACGCGTTCTGGCCGCCGCAAATGGTCGTGACGTTGAAGCCGGGCATGGCCACGAAGCTGAGGGTCGTGCTCGAGAACCCGCCGCCCGTGGGACCCGCGCCAGGACCATGCCGAAACACGAGGAGGACCTTGCCCGGGAAGTGTGACGCCAGCTCGCTCGCGATCGCCTTGCCTCGTTCCCACCCGACGTCGCCGGGGAATTCCGACGACAGATCGTTCACCTCGGTCGAGGGCAAGAGCGCCCAGTCTCCGGACTTCGGGGTTGGATCGAACACGAAGCGCACCCTGGCGACGTCGTAGACCGAATTCGCCTTCTCGATCCAACTCCGGACTTGATCGGGTTCGATGTCGGCGGGGCGTTGCCCGGCGCACGAATCGGTCACGCGCACGGCGTGAACGTGGAGCGTGTACCAGCATTCCTTCTGTTCGTCCGACTTGGCGTTCGCGTCCGCTTCGGTTTCGGCGATCTGCTTCTCGATGTCCGGCTTCGCCTCCGAAGTGGCCTTCGCGAGCGAGGCCCTCAGTCTGGAGATCATGGATCGGAGCGCGGCCAGTTCGCGTGTCACCGCGAAGCAATCCGAGTCGGCCGCCCGGGCGGGTGCCGCGGGAATTCCCGCGAGCATCCCGAATGCGATCGGAATCCATGCCAGGCGGGCGATGCCGCGGCTTCTCGTGCGGGGCAATTCTCCTCCACGGGTCTGGGTGGAAGCCATCCCTCCTCGGATGGCCCCTCCTGAAGCGTAATATGATCGGGAGACCGCGACCAGCGGATCCCGCGCGCCGAGCGAACAGCCCCCAATGAAAACGGCCACGATCTTGCGATCGTGGCCGCATCAACGGCGAGAGGCGTTGGCAGATCGGGGTGTCGTGTTCGACGCGCCCCTCCCGCTACTCCATGCTACCTAGACCGCGGCAGGGACCGTCGGCTTCGCGTCCACGAACCACGCCTGGATCTCCACCAGCGTCGGCACCGGGCTCGTCAGCTTCTTCTCGGCGACCACCTCGCCCAACCGCTTCATCAGCGACTCGGGCGTGAAATCGAACAGGCTCTTCGGCCCGTCGATACCGGCGGCCACGAGCAACTCGACGAACTTCGGCTCGACGAACTTGAGGCGCCCCAAGCGGGCGGTCGACACGATCTTCGTGAAGCGGTCCATGCTGATGCCCGTCTTCTCGACCATGGCCGCACGCTTCGGCTCTTCGGCCCAAACGCGCTTCATGTCATCGGTGTCCTCGATGCCGGCCTCGCGAAGCTTGGTGATCTCGTTCTGATCGATGCCCGTGAACTCGCTCATCTTGTGCGTCATGCTCTGAATCCTTCCCAGTCCATGGCCGCCGCGCGCACGGTCGATCCGAACAGGCCGCGGCCGGTTCGTCGAAACCGTGAAAACGGTCTCTGGCAGGGGGTTGCCCCGGAGGCATCTGGACCAGTGTGAGACTGGATGCGGCGGGAGCCGGTTCGACTGCGACGGCCGGGGATCAACTCCCCGAATCGTAGGCTCTCCATCGTTCGGACCCGTGCGCGGTAGATCCGCCGACACGAGGTTCGACCGCCCCATGGGGAACTTCAGGGGGGCCTGGGTCACGAATCGGCGCACTGCGGTGACATGCATCATGCCGATTCCTGCACTGCTACAGTAACATTAATATAGTACGGGCTGGCGACGGATCGGTCAACCTGAATCGTGCGTTTCATTCTCCGGGCACAGGCTATCATCCCGGCGACCAGCGTCGCCGTCCAGCGGCAGGCAAACCGTGCGCCAGCGCGGGAAGTCAGGAGGCACGATGTACGGTTTGGCCTTCCTCTTCGGCTTGGTGTGGTTCCTCGTCCCAATCGTCTTGTTCATCGTCGTCCTACGTTTTCGAAACGAGCTGAATGGAATCTCGGACCGCCTCGAGCATCTCGAGGCGGCGCTCGGCCTCCGGAGCTCGACCCAGCAGGCCTACGTACCCGACACCATGGCCCCGCCCGCGCCGGTGATCCCCACCGCGCCGCCGCCCCAGGCAGCGGTGGTGGCCCCCATCGCGCCGGCGCCTGCCGTGATCCCAGCGTTCGCACCGCCGCCCCCGGCGATCCCGACCCCATCCTCGGGGTCGATCGATTCGGATCGGCTCGAGCAGTTGATCGGCGGGATTTGGCTGCAGAACGTCGGATCCGTCCTGCTTCTCTTGGGAACGTTCTTCCTGATCCTATGGGGCTACACCCAGGGAAAGATCGGACCGGAGATCTTGGTTGCCGCCGGCGTGGCGCTCGGCGTCGTCCTTGCGTGGCGCGGGGACC
>Ga0070696_100000402_pt1 | contig 26803 bp, 31 predicted proteins | sample KBSK1253metaG_FD_65474 | JGI IMG/M metagenome (GOLD analysis project Ga0070696, IMG submission 65474) | Corn, switchgrass and miscanthus rhizosphere microbial communities from Kellogg Biological Station, Michigan, USA - KBS K1-25-3 metaG | ecosystem: Host-associated > Plants > Roots >... | reverse complement strand
CGGCCGCTCGGCACGTGCAACTCAGGGACTTCAAGCCCGAGATGGTGCTCGAGCGTCGCGTGCGAGACGCCGTGAGCGGTGGCGAATCGCTCGGCGGCTTCGTGGCATCGGTGGCGGCGCCGACTCCGGCGCCCGGCGGCGGAACCGTCGCGGCGCTCGCCGGCGCGCTCGGCGCCGCGCTGGCGCAGATGGTCGCCGGCCTCACGATCGGCAAGAAGAAGTACGCCGCGGTCGAGAGTGAGATGAAGGAGATCGGCCTGCAGGCGTCCGCGCTGGTGAACGAGCTGACCTCACTCATGAAGCGCGACGCGGACGCGTACGGCGCCGTCATGACCGCGTACAAGCTGCCCGGCGAGAGCGAGGCGGACGCTGCGACCCGGAAGCAGTCAATCGACGCGGCGCTTCTGGGAGCCGCCGCGGTGCCATTGGAAACGGCACGCGCCTGTGTTCGGGTTCTGGAGTTGGCCGCGGCGGTCGCCGCACGTGGCAACACGAACGCGGTATCCGATGCCGGCGTCGCGGCGCTGCTCGCCGAGGCGGCGTGTAAGGGGGCCGTTTACAACGTGCGGATCAACGTGAGCGCGCTGGAAGAGAAGTCCAAGGGCGCGAAGCTCGTCGAAGAGGGGAAGCGGCTATTGTCGGCAGCCGCTGAGCGCGTGAATGCGGTCATCACGATGGTGGAAAGAGCGATGGCCTAAAAGCACAGCGGCTATGGGATATGGGCTATGGGATATGGGCGCCTGTCGAGGCTCGACTCGCGCCCATATCCGATAGCCCATAGCCCATAGCCGCCGTTCTCAGTCTAACAGCGAATTAAAGAAGAACTTGAACGTCCCATGCGGCTGTCCACGGAACAGCAACTCGGGACCAAACAGGTACACCTTACCGCGGCCCACGCGCGCCTCGGCAATGGCAACGCCACCGTCCAGATAGTTCTGTCCCCACGCCCATCCGCTGCGCAGCGGCTCTTCTGAGTCGAACCACGCGATCGCGCGAACGCCCTTCAACGGCGCGTCGGGATTGAGGCGGAAGACGGGGCTGTTGTCGAAGAACACGTCCACGTGCCCCTGCGCCCCGGACGCAACGCTCGCCGTCGAGTCCACCGCGACGCGGAGAATTGAACCCGGCACGTAGAACTTCTCCGCGCTCAGTACCCGTTCGCCACCGGTCGGCGTGCGTTCCACCAGCGCGTTGCTGATCGGCAGGCCCAGCATGTAGCCGAGCTGCGTCGAGCTCCCGATCGTGACGATCTCGCCGCCGGCGTCGAGGAACGCCTTGAGCTGCGGAACGGTCTTATCCTGCGTGATGCGGCCGACCATGTGCGCGAATTCCGGCGGCGGCGTGCGCTGCTGTCCGAACCCCCCGCCGCCACCACGTCCTCCGCCCGCGGCCGGGATCGCGCCGTCGACGAGCACGATCACGTCGTATTTCGCGCGCAAGTTGCCGGCGTCGAGCTGCGAGGGATAGACGACCTCGAAGGGAAACTCGAATTGCTCGAGCAACCAGCGGGTGTGCCCCGAGGGCATCGAGCCACCGTACGTGTCCCAGAGCGCGATGCGTGGCTGCTTCAACCGCTCCGCGCCGGCCGGCGCGCGGGCACTCACGCCTTCAGCGCTGATGCCCAGCTCTTTCGCGGCCCGGTCGAGCGTCTGCGCGACCGCGCCACCCGACGCGACATAGAAGCTGCCAGCCGGATACGTCTTGCCGTTCGTCACCAGCGGCGCAGTGAGGCGCGAGACCGCCGCGCCGCCCTTGAACAACCAGTTCAGCGCGTGAAAGACGTCGTTCTGCGCTGGCGAGAGGACGAAGCCCGATGCGCCGCGATTCGAGACGGTGCCCGGCGCGGGTGCCGCGAGCCCCGTGATGCGCTCGCACGGACAGTCGAACGCCGCGACCATCCGATCGAATGTGACCCCCATCTGATACGCCAGCGTGTAGCCCGCGTTGTCATAGGGACGTTTGGGCGGACCGCCCGGGTACGCGAAGTCATTGGGATGGTCCTGCGGCTCGAACATGTCCAGGACGTGTGGGCGGAACGCCTGAGACGCAGTAACGACGTACGAACCGGCCGGATAGCTCTTCCCACCGGCAGTGAAATCTCTGGTCGCACGCTCCACCGTCACGCCGACGTGGCGGAGCGTGTTGATGAACTTCGTCGCCGTCGGAAAATCGGCCTGGTTCGCGGGAACGATGTAGCCGCGCGCGTCCTTGTGCGCCGGGTCGTGCAGCACCCGGTCGTACAGCGACGTCTCCACGATCGCGCTCTCGCGGTCGGGGCGCGGCGCCACTCCCTGTCCCGCCGCCGCGCCGCTGCGGCTCGCTCTGCCGTCGGCCACTGGTGGCGCGTCGCCCGTCTGCAGAACGCCCGCGCTGCGAGCTCCATTGTCCGCCACCTGCTGCGCTGAGCTCTGCAGCCGGTCGATGTCCCGACCGGTCACCGTCCATGTGTCGCGCTTGCCGCGCTCGATCGAGTTCATCCCCATTCGCCAGATGTTGAACAGGAACGTTTCGCGATAGCGCGACACGAGGTCCATCACGGCCCAGTTCGCGGTGAGCGAGTAGTCGACGGATTGACGGAAATGCCACTCCTGCGGCGGGATGGGGAATGGAATGTCCGCGCGCGGCAGCTGGTTGGTCGGCACGAGCGGAATTCGGATCGGCGTGGGATTGCCGATCGTCTCGGTGAGCAGGCCGATCATGTTGTGGAAGTACACGGTGGTACGCAGCCCGCCATTCCACCACGTCGAATAGCTGCTGCCTGAGCGCATCGTGACACCCGGCTTTCCTTCCGCAACGAACCGACTGTGCATCGCCGCGCCGACGAGGTCGAGCTGCATCGGCACGAGCGGATCGAAGTTGTAGTTGAACGGATCGCGGAAGGGTGGCGCGAACATCACCGTGCCCACGGGACCCGTCTGGTGATGGTTGTACATCACCTGGGGGAACCACTCCCAGTACAACTGGTGGTTGAGGTTCTGCGATTCGGGCTGGTTCGACATGTAGAAGTCGCGATTGTTGTCGTGCCCGATGTATTTCTGATACAGCCGCGGGATCTGCATGTTGCGCTTCGTCGGATCCGACTCGCGCATGTACCAGCTCGACACCAGCTGCATTCCGTCGGGATTCGCGTGCACGAGGAGGACGATGTCGTCGTTCAGGATGCGACGCGTCTCGTCGTCATTCCGGCTCACGAGCTGGTAGCTGGTCTCCATGAGCTGCGCGGCGCCCAGCACCTCGGTGGCGTGCAGGCCGCCATCGATCCACACCACGGATTTCCCCTCCTTGGCGAGCGCGCGCGCGTCAGCCTCGGAGAGTCCTTCCGCCTGCGCCAGCTTGCGCGAGATCTCCTTGTATCGCGCGAGATTCTTGAAATTCTCCGGCGCGGTGACGATCGCCATGAGTTGCGGACGTCCTTCGGCCGTCTTGCCGATCTCGATCACCTGCATTCGATCGGATTCCGCGTCGATCTTCTTCCAGTAGTCGATGAACTGGTCGTACGTGGCGAGCCAGTAGTCGTCGCCGATGTTGTGGCCGAAGAACTCTTTCGGGCTCGTGATCTTCGTCTGTGCTTGCGCAAGGCTGGCGACAAACGCCAGCGGCAGGATGAGCGCGCGCCACGCTCGGGGACCGCGATGCTGCATTGCTGCTCCTCGAAGAGAAAATGGATTAACAGCTTGTCTGAGAACGGCTTCTCACAAATGCAGCTTGTCAGAGGTCAGCTTGTCACAACCCAGCTTGTCAGCTTCTCACAACTGACCGAGTTCTGAGGCCGTTGTGACAAGCCGACAAGCTGGTTTGTGACAAGCTGTTTTCTGATAAGCTGTTAGTTAAACTCGAGTCAGAACTCGAGTGCCGTTCTCGGTGATCGCAACGGTATGTTCGAAGTGCGCGGACCGCGTTCCGTCAGCGGTCACGATCGTCCATCGATCCGGTAGAGTACGCGTTCCCGGGCCCCCAACGTTGACCATCGGCTCGATCGCGAGCGTCAGTCCAGGCACCAGCTTTTCGCGTCGCTTCGGTTTCCCGTAATTCGGGACCTGCGGCTCCTCGTGGAACTCCACTCCGATGCCATGTCCCACGAGATCGCGCACCACGCTGAACCCCGCCTTCTCGACCACGGCCTGCACCGCGGACCCGATGTCTCCGATATGGTTCCCGACGCTCGCGGCCGCAATCCCAGCCTCCAGCGCGGCGGCAGTCACGTCGAGCAGCCGCTGGGTCTGCGCATCGACGGTCGCCACGGCGACCGTAACGGCCGAGTCCGTGAAGAACCCCTTGTAACCCACTCCGACGTCGATCGAGACGATATCCCCTTCGCGCAGCACGCGTTTCTTCGATGGGATGCCATGAACGATCTCGTCATTGATCGAGGTGCAGATGCTCCCGGGAAAGCCGTACAGTCCCTTGAAGGCCGGCGTGGCGCCTTCATGGCCGCGAATGAACCGCTCCGCGACGTCATCCAGCTCCGCCGTCGACATGCCCGGCCGCACCGATTGACGCAACAGCTGGATCGTCTGTCCCAGAATCTTTCCGCCCTGGGCCATCAGGTCGATCTCGCGAGTCGACTTGAGCTGAATCATCGAACGTGGGGGGGCGGGCGCGCTCAGCGACCCCTCCCGAGCGCCTCGAGTGCGCGCCGAGTCACTTCGGCCACGGAGCCGATGGCCTTCACGGTCTTCAGGCTCGTGCCGTTTTTCTTGTACCAGTCGAATACGGGCGCGGTCTGCGATTCGTACACGCTCAAGCGGTTGCGAATCGCCGCCGGCTCGTCGTCTTTGCGTCGCATGAGGGTGCCGCCGCACTTCTCGCACTTCTCGCCAGGTTCTCGCCCCATGTATGGAGTCTGGCAGTTGTTGCACACGGTACGTGTGCTGAGGCGCCGCACGATCTCGTCGTTGTCGATGTCGAACGCGAGGACCGCGTCGAGCTTGCGTCTCATCTGTTTGAATACCCGCTCGAGACCTTCGGCCTGCGGGACGGTGCGCACGACGCCATCGAGGATCGCGCCGCGCGCGTACTCGGGACGCGCCAGCGCTTCCCCGACGATCCCCAGAATCACGTCATCCGGCACAAGGTCACCGCGATCCATGAACTCCTTGGCCTTCTTTCCCAGCGTGGTTCCTTCCCGCGTGGCATTTCGCAGGACGTCGCCGGTGGCAAGCGTGGGGACGCCAAGGGATTCCGCCAGTATCGTTGCCTGCGTCCCTTTGCCCGCGCCGGGCTTTCCAAAGAGAAGGATGTTCATCGAGAAAAGCGAGGGACCGGGGAGAAGGGACGAGGGAACGCTCTAAGTACTACAGCGGGAATGGATCAGAATAGGTCAGGGGAACGGCCGTCATCTGCAGGTCCCCTGATCCATTCCCCTGATCCTTTCCCGCAGTTGCAGGTAGACCTGTCCCTGTTCCCTGTTCCCCCGTCCCCGGTTCTAGAATCCACCCGTCGTCTGCCGGCCGCGGAACTTGATCCGGCCCTTCTTCATGAAACCGTCGTACTTCCGGAGCAGGAGATGCTGTTGCATCTGCTGCAGCGTGTCGAGCGCGACACCCACGACGATGAGCAGGGACGTTCCACCGAAGGTGAACGGCACGTTCACCAGGCGGCTCAACCAGATCGGCAGCAGCGCGATGAGCGTGAGGAAGATCGCGCCGGGCAATGTCACTTTCGTCACGATCTCGTCGATGTACTCTGCGGTTTTCGCGCCCGGCTTCACGCCGGGGATGAAGCCGCCCTGCTTCTTCAGGTTCTCGGCGATGTCCACCGGATTGAAGATGATCGACGTGTAGAAGTACGTGAAAAACAGAATCAGCACCGCGGACAGGATGTAGTACCACACCGTGCCGGGATTGAAGTAGTCGGCGAACTCGCGCAAGCGCGGACTGCCCCAGAACTGGGCGATGGCGCCCGGGACGACGATCACGGACTGCGCGAACACGATCGGCATGACGCCGGCCGAGTTGATGCGCAGCGGGATGAAGCTGCGCGACGCCTCGCGCATGCGTCCCCGCGCCATCGTGCGCTGAGGGATCTGGATCGGCACCTTGCGCGCCGCCATGGTGACCGCAACGACGCTGGCGACGACGCCGATCATGATCGCGATCAGGACGACGAGCGAGAACGCGCCGACTGCGCCGGTGCTGACGAACTTGAAAGTCGTCAGAATGCCCGGCCAGATGCGCTCGACGATCGAGAAGAAGATCATCAGGCTAGCGCCGTTGCCCAGCCCGCGCTCGGTGATCTGCTCGCCGAGCCACATCACGAACACCGCGCCCGCCGTCAGGAAGAACGCCATCATGACCTTGAACCCGAACCCCGGATTCGCGACGACACCCTGCAGCGATTCCGTGAACAGCGCGAAGCCCCACGCCTGGACCCACGCGAGCACGACGGTGCCGTAGCGCGTCCACTGGTTGAGCTTTTTGCGCCCTTCTTCGTCCTTCTGCATCTTCTCGACCTGCGGGATCACGGCACCCGCGATCTGCACGAAGATGCTGGACGAGATGTACGGCATGATGCCGAGGGCGAACACGGTGGCGCGCGACAGCTGGCCGCCGGTGAACAGGTCGTACAAGCCAAGCAACCCGCCGCCGCCGCTCTGATTCTTGAAGAAATCAGTGAGGGCCTGTGGATCGACGCCCGGCGCGGTGACATGCGCGCCGATGCGGTACACCACCAGGCACAGGAGCGTGAAGAGGATCTTCTCCTTCAGCTCCGGCGTCTTGAAAATGTTCTGGACCGCCTGTGCAGCGTTGCTTTGTGCCATTAGCCGCTATGCCTCAATTCGTCCACCCGCCTTTTCGATCTTCGCGCGCGCGCCGGCGCTCAGCTTCACGCCGCGCACGACGACGGCCTGTGAAAGCTCACCGTTCGCGAGCAACTTCGCCGGACCCTTGTTGTCATCGATGAGGCCAGCCGCGATCAACGACTCCTTCGTGACCTCGGTGCCCGCGGGGATGCGCGTCAGGTCCTCGAGCGCGACTGGCTGACTCTCGACGCGGAACGGCGGTGTGAAGCCGCGCTTCGGGAGACGCCGCGTCAGCGGCATCTGACCGCCCTCGAAATGCGGCTTGCCGCCGCCAGGACCGCCGTGACCCGTGCGGGCCTTGCTTCCTTTGTGGCCTTTCCCCGACGTCTTGCCCTTCCCGGAGCCCGGACCGCGACCCAACCGCTTGCGATCGCGGTGCGATCCGGGCGGCTGCATCAGATTGTTGAGCCCGATGCGCTCTGGCGAGGGAGCAGACGTGACGGCCGACGCCTTGGCGCCAGCCTTCTTCGCAGTAGCCATTTTTACTTACCCTCTACGGAAGATACCTCGACGAGGTGTCTCACCTGTTTGAGCTGACCGCGCAGCCCGGGGGTGACCTCCTGGATCACCACGTCCTGATGGTGCTTCAGCCCGATCGCGCGCAGTGTCGCGCGCATCCGAGCCGTGTGCCCGATGCCACTTCGGATCTGCTTGATCTTCACCTTGCCGGCCTTCGGAAACTTGAAAGTCGGCGCCTTCTTGGGTCCCCGTGTGGGGTGCCAGACAAACGTCCGCGGCATTAGACCGCCTCCTTCGACTTCGCGCGAGAACGGTACTGAATCGACGAGGTCTCGACGCCGCGCTCACGCGCGATCTGCTCGACTGTCGTCAGCTGTTTGAGGCCGTCCAGCGCCGCGAGCACCATGTTGTGCGGGTTCGTGGACCCGAGACTCTTCGTGAGAATGTCGGAGATCCCCGCGCACTCCATGATGGCGCGCACGGCACCGCCCGCGATCACGCCGGCGCCTGGCGCCGCTGGCTTCATCAGCACGCGACCCGCGCCATGCTCACCGATGACCTCGTGAGGAATGGTGCTACCAGTCAGCGGAATGGAGACCATGCGACGACGCGCGCCTTCCACCGCCTTGCGCACCGCCTCAGAGACCTCGTTCGCCTTTCCGGTCGCAAAGCCGACGCGGCCATGGCCGTCACCGACCGTCACCAGCGCGTTGAAGGAAAAGCGTCGGCCACCCTTCACGACTTTCGCGACGCGATTGATGGCAACCACGTTCTCGATCAGCTCACTGCCTTCGCGCTCGCCGCCACGCTCGCCGCCGCGGCCGCCATCGCGTCCGCCCCGACCATCGCCGCGTCCGCCGCCGCCACCGCCTGGACCACCGCGACCGCGGCCACCGCCGCCGCCGCCGCCAGGACCACCGCGACCGCGGCCACCGCCGCCGCCACCCGGGCCACCGCGACCGCGACCGCCGCCACCACCACCGCCGCCCCCGCCGCCCCCGCCCCCTCCAGGACCGCGTCCGCGAGGACGCGGTGGTTGCGTCGTCGTCGTGGACTCTGTCGCGGGAGCGCCGCCTTCAGGATTCTGTGTTTCTGACATGAGTTAAAACTCCAGGCCGCCCTTTCGGGCGCCGTCCGCGACCGCCTTGATGCGGCCGTGATATCGGTATCCCGCACGGTCGAAGACCACGCGAGTGATTCCCACGGTCTTGGCGCGTTCGGCGATCAACTTCCCGACTTCCGCCGCCCGCTCCCCCTTCTTTCCCTGCTCGATGCCCAAATCGGAGACGGTCGCGATCGTGTGGTTCGCCGTGTCGTCCACGAGCTGCGCGTAGATGTGCTTCAACGAGCGAAACACCACGAGGCGCGGACGCTCCGGAGTGCCGCTGACCTTGTTGCGCACCCGAAGGTGGCGCTTGAACCGCCGGTCCGTACCCGTCTTGGGTGAAACCATGCTCCGCATTACTTACCTCCCGCCTTGCCGGCCTTCCGGCGCACTGTCTCGCCCGTGTATTTGATTCCCTTGCCCTTGTACGGCTCGGGTGGACGCAGCCCGCGAATCTCCGCCGCGACCTGACCAACGATCTCCTTGTCGGCACCTTCGACCTGCACGGTCGTTGGATTCGGCGCGGACAGCTTGATCCCCGCGGGCGCGCGGTACTCTATGGGATGTGAGAACCCGAGCGCGAACTGCAGCCCGTATGGCCGCGGCTCCGCCTTGTACCCGACGCCGGCGATCTCGAGCGTCTTCGCGTATCCGGTCGTCACACCCTGCACCATGTTGGCGATGAGCGTGCGCGTCAGCCCGTGCAACGCCTTGTGATGCTTCTCGTCCGACGGGCGCGAAACGACGACGTCTCCGTTCTCGACCTTGATCGCGAGATCTTCGTGGAACGTCTTCTTCAATTCGCCCTTCGGGCCCTTCACCGTGACCGTGGTTCCTTCGGCCGTCACCGTGACGTTCTTCGGAACCTTGACCGGCATCTTTCCAATTCTGGACATCGTTGCTGTTCTCCCGTCTACCAGACCACAGCCAGGAGCTCGCCGCCCGTGCGCGACTGGCGCGCTTCACGGTCGGACATCAGCCCCTTGGACGTGGAGAGGATCGCCATCCCCAGACCGTTGCGGACGCGCGGAATCTCCTGCACGCCGACATACTGCCGGAGTCCGGGCGACGACATGCGCTTGAGCTCACGGATCACCGGCTCGCCGCCGGAGTACCGCAGGCGCACGCGCAGCAATTTCTTGCCGTCGTCCGTCTCGATCGTGGAATAATCCTGAATGAAGTTGTTCTCCTTCAGGATGCGGGCGATCTCGGTTTTCATACGTGACACCGGCATGTCCACGCGGCGATGCTTGGACTGACACGCATTGCGAATGCGCGTCAACATGTCGGCGATCGGATCAGTCATGCTCATGCAGTTTTTCCTTTTCCTCTCGTATCCCTAAGGACGTGGAGGATCTCGGTGAAGCGTGAACTAACGTGCGTCGTTCGTTGTGTGTCAGCGTCCGTCGTGCGTCGTACGTCTCGATGCGTCACGAACGACGCACGCTGACACACGACGCACCACGCACGGTCTTACCAGCTCGCCTTCCTTACCCCCGGAATCATTCCCGACAGCGCGAGCTCTCTGAAACAGATTCGGCACAGCCCGAACCGACGCAGGTATGCGCGCGAACGGCCGCAGCGCGAGCAACGGCTTTTTTTCCGCGACGAGAATTTGGGCTTCAGCTTCGACTTTTCGATCAGCGATTTTGGTGGCATTACCGTCTCTTGTCCTCAGTTGTCTTGAACGGCATTCCCATCTCCTTCAGCAGCGCCAGTGCGTGATCGTCCCGCTTGGCGCTGGTCACGAGCGTGATGTCCATGCCGTGTATCATCTCGACATCGTCGTAGTTGATCTCGGGGAAGATCATCTGTTCTTTGAGCCCGATGGAGTAATTCCCGCGTCCATCGAACGAGCGCGTGCTCAGTCCGCGGAAGTCGCGGATACGCGGGATCGCGACCGAGACGAAACGGTCGAAGAACTCCCACATGCGCGCCCCGCGAAGCGTGACCGCCGCCCCGATCTCCTGTCCCTGCCGCAAGCCGAAGTTCGCGATCGACTTCTTCGCCTTCTTCTTGACCGGATGTTGACCGGTGATCGTCGCGAGCTCATCGACGATGCCTTCCAGGAGCTTCGGTTGCTTGATCGCTTCGCCCAGCCCGACGTTGATCACGATCTTCTCGATCGCCGGGATCTCGTGCGGGTTCTTGAACCCGAACTGCTGCTGCAGCTTGGGCCGCACGGTCTCGTTGTAGAACTGGCGCAGTCGGGGTGGGGGCACGGGCAGCTTGGCGCCCGCGTGCGGCTCGCGCGCGCGTTTTTCCTTCTTGTCGCGCCCGCCGCCGCCTTTACCGCCTCCGCCTCCCCCGCCGCCGCCGCCCTTCTTTTTTTCTTCTTTGGCTGTGGTTCCCATGAGTCCTTACTCGCTTAGCGCGTGCGCGGAATCGCGTCGCCGCTCTTGATGCTGATGCGTTCCTTGGTGCCGTCCTCGTCGATGCGCATGCGCGTCCGCGTCGGGTCACCCGACTTCGGATCGACGAGCATCACATTGGAGGCGTGAATTGGTGCTTCGAGCTCGATGATGCCGCTCTGTTCTTCGGCGCGGCGAGCCTTGCGGTGCCGCTTCACGACGTTGACCCCTTTCACCGTGACGCGACCGCGCTTCGGATAGACGCGAATCACCTCACCCGTTTTCCCCTTGTCGTCGCCCCGCATCACCTTGACCGTATCCCCTTTGGTGATGCGCAGCTTCACGCGCTCCGCGTTGTCCTGGTGCCGCTTGGCGTTCACGGCGCGCGCGCGGTCGCGCTTGCGATATTTCAGTATCCGCATTTACAAAACCTCCGGCGCGAGCGAGACGATCTTCATGTACCGCTTCTCGCGCAGTTCGCGCGCGACCGGTCCGAAGATGCGCGTCGCGCGTGGCTCGCCCTGATCGTTGATGATGACCACGGCGTTCTCGTCGAAGCGGATGTAGCTCCCGTCCTTGCGCCGAGTCTCTTTCACGGTGCGGACGACCACGGCCTTCGCGACCTCGGACTTTTTCACGGTGCCGTTGGGCAGCGCGTCCTTGACCGCGATGACGACCAGGTCGCCCAGGCCGGCGTAGCGCCGCCTGGTGCCGCCAAGGACGCGGATCACCAGGGCGCGTTTGGCGCCCGAGTTGTCCGCCACCTTGACCATCGATTCCTGTTGGATCATCGGAGTTTCACCTTGTTCGCTTTACCGTGCGCGCTCGACGATCTCGACGAGCCGCCAGCGCTTGTCCTTCGATAGCGGACGTGTTTCGGCGATGCGCACGAGGTCCCCGGTCTTCGCCGAGTTCTCCTCGTCGTGCGCTTTCACCTTGCGCGTGCGCGTCACCATCTTCCCGTACACGGGATGCGGTTGGCGCCGCTCGATCGCCACCACCACGGTCTTCTGCATCTTGTCGCTCACGACGCGGCCCATGCGCGTTTTGCGCGTGCCACGCTGTAGCGCTTCAGTCCTGGTCATATCAGCCATTCTTGGATCGCTCCCGCTCACCCAGCACAGTCTTCAGTCGTGCGATGTCCTTGCGAATCGTGCGCAGCCGGAGCGGGTTCTCCAGCGGCTCGGTCGCGCTGCGAAACCGGAGGCGAAACCGCTCCTCCTCGAGCTCCGCGATGCGCGCTGTGATGTCGTCCGCCGTCAGCTCGCGGATCTCGTCAGCTCTCATCATTTCCTCCAGCCTCTTCGCCTTCGCCTTCACCGGTCTCCGCGCCCGCCTTGACGTCCTCTCGGGCCACGAACTTCGTCTTGATCGGCATCTTGGCTGCCGCCAACGCCATCGCCTTCTGGGCCATGTGCTTCGGGATGCCCTCGAGCTCGAACAGCACTCGTCCCGGCTTCACGACCGCCACCCAACCTTCCGGAGAGCCCTTGCCCTTCCCCATGCGGGTCTCGGCGGGCTTCTTCGTGATCGGTTTGTCGGGGAAGATCCGGATCCACACTTTGCCGCCGCGTTTGATGTGACGCGTGAGCGCCACGCGGGCGGCCTCGATCTGCCGGTTCGTGATCCAACCCGGCTCCATCGCCTGAAGGCCGAATGACCCGAACGCGATCGTGCTGCCACGCACGGCCACGCCCCTCGTCCGGCCCTTGAACATCTTGCGGAACTTGACGCGTTTCGGACTCAGCATCGCTCTCCTCAGCTCCCCGTCGAGTACGTGGTGCCGCGGCGATCTTCGACCTTCTCACCCTTGAAGATCCAGACCTTCACTCCGATGGTGCCGAAGGTGGTCTTGGCCGTGGACTGCGCGTAGTCGATGTCGGCGCGGAGCGTGTGCAGCGGCACACGACCCTCGTGGTATCCCTCGACGCGCGCGATCTCCGCACCGCCAAGCCGTCCGCCGCACTTGATCTTGATCCCCTGCGCTCCCATGCGCATCGCGCTCTGCACCGCGCGCTTCATGGCGCGCCGGAACGAGATGCGCTGCGCCAGCTGGCTCGCGACGTTGTCCGCCACGAGCTGGGCGTCGAGCTCGGGGCGCTTGATCTCCTCGACGTTGATCCCGACTTCCTTGCCCGTCAGATGCGCCAGCTCGTCGCGCAGCTTGTCGACCTCGGCGCCCTTCTTCCCGATGACGACACCCGGTCTCCCGGTATGCAGCGTGACGACGACTTTGCCCGGCTTGCGCTCGACGATGATGTCGGCGATCGCGGCATGACCAAGGCGCGCCTTCAGATACTTGCGCAGCAGCTCGTCTTCCTTGAGCAGCGCAGGCAATTCCCGCCCCGCGTAATAGCGGGACCGCCAATCCTTGCTGATGCCGAGTCGGAAGCCGATCGGATGTGTTTTCTGGCCCATTAACGGCCCCCCTCTGGGCGTTCGGCCACGATCACCTCGACGTGGCTGGTTCGCTTGATCATTGGCGTTGCGCGGCCCATCGCGGCCGGCGTCCAGCGCTTGAGCTTCGGTCCTTCGTTGATGACGGCGTACTTGATGAAGAGATCGTCCACGTCGAGCGTCGCGTTCTGCGAGCGCGCCGCGTTCTCGGCGTTCGCCACCGCGGAGCGGACGACCTTCTCGATCTGCTTGGCCGCGTGCTTCTTCGAGAAAGCCAGCAGCGACAAGGCGTCGTTGACGCTTTGTCCGCGAATCTGATCGATCACGAGGCGCATCTTGTAGGGCGACTGCCGCGCCGTGCGCTGCAATGCCCGCGCTTGGCGCGGCTGATAGGCAATCCGCTCAGGCTGCGGCCTGTTCGTCGCGGTTTTGGCCGCGGCTTTCTTCGCGACCGGGCCGCCGCTACGCGTTTCGGCGCGCACGGACTTCTTTTTCGCCGCCGACTTCTTCGCCGCGGTCTTCTTCGCCGCTGGTTTCTTCTTGACCATTACTTATTTCCCCTGGACGGCGCGGGTTTCCCGCCGCCCGGCGCTGGTGCGGGAGCCGCCGGCGCGGCCCCGGCCGCGCCCGCAGCCGGTGCAGCACCCGCTGTCGGTGCGCCCGGTGCGCCTGGTGCGCCCGGCGTCTCCACCTTCTTGTCTTCCTTCCGCGCGCCGGTGTGCCCGCGGAAGACCCGCGTCGGTGAGAACTCGCCGAGCTTGTGGCCCACCATGTTCTCGGTCACGTAGACCGGGATGAACTTGTTCCCGTTGTGCACCGCGAAGGTGTGTCCCACGAACTCGGGCAGTACCGTGCTCGCGCGCGACCAGGTCTTGATCACGCGCTTTTCGTTGCGCGTGTTCATCCCGTGCACGCGCTTGAGCAGCGCGTCCTGAACGAAGGGGCCTTTCTTTACTGATCTTCCCATAGTGACACTGGTGTTGGGTGTTTGGTGGAGGGTGGTCGGGGCGGTGTCGGGTTTCCGAACACCTACCGCCAATCACCAACCACCTTTGTCGTTAGCTCTGCGTCGCCTTGCCGCGTTTCCGTCCCCGGACGATCAGCTTCTGAGACGCCTTCTTCTTGTTCCGCGTCTTCACGCCTTCCTTGTTGCCCCACGGGTCCACCACGTTCCGGCCACCGCGTGTGCGGCCGCCGTGCGGGTGGTCCACCGGGTTCATGACTTCACCGCGCACGCGGGGACGGCGCCCCTTCCAGCGCGACTTGCCGGCTTTGCCCCAGGACACGAGCTCGTGCTCCTCGTTGCCGACGATGCCGATCGTCGCCATGCACCGGCCGTGGATCAGGCGCATCTCGGTGGACGGCATGCGGACCGTCACGTACTCGCCTTCCTTCGCGACCACCTGCGCCGACATTCCCGCGGACCGGCAGAGCTGACCGCCCTTGCCGATCTTGAGCTCGAGATTGTGCACGTCGGTACCGAGCGGAATCTCCCCGAGCGGCAGCGCGTTCCCGGTGCGAATGTCCGAACCCGGACCAGCCGTCACGAGGTCGCCGACCTTGAGCCCCTTCGGGTGCAGGATGTAGCGCCGCTCACCGTCCGGATACTGCAGCAGCGCGATGCGCGCCGAGCGATTCGGATCGTACTCGATCTCCACGACGGTGCCGGCGACGGCAAGCTTGTTTCGCTTGAAGTCGATGAGGCGGTATTTCCGCTTGTGGCCTCCGCCGCGGCGACGCATCGAGATGTGCCCGTGATTGTCGCGACCACCGCTCTTGCCCAGCGGTTCGGTGAGCGACTTCTCCGGCTCATCGCGCGTGATCTCGGTGAAATCCGGGACCGACCGGAAACGGGTTCCGGCGGTGACCGGCCTGAATTGGCGTGTTGGCATTCCTGACCTCTACCCTTCGAAGATTTCGATCGTGTCGCCCTCGCGGAGCTTCACGATCGCTTTTTTCCAGTTCGGCCGACGGCCGGCGGACTTCCCCATGCGCTTCTCTTTGCCGCGCTGGTTCGCCGTCCACACGCCGGTGACCTTCACACCAAAAAGCTCCTCGATCGCCGACCGGATCTGCGGCTTGCTCGCTTCCGGATGGACCTCGAACGTGTATTCGCCGCGGTCCTGGTACGCCGCCGATGTCTTCTCGGTGATCAGCGGCCGAACGACTGTCTCGTGCTTGGTCGGCATCGCTTACTTCCCCTTTTTCTTTGCGGCCTTCTTGCCGGCCGATTTGTTCGCGGATTTTGCCGCAGCCTTGCGTTCGGCCTTCGCGGTGCTCTTCGCGCTCTTGGCCTTCGCTTCGCGCTTCGGCGCGGCCTTCTTCGGTGCCAGCTTCTTCTTCGCCGTTACGTCCGTCGTGACGTCCGTCGTCTCGTCCGTCGTTTCGTCCGCCGCCTGGTCCCCCGTCTCGCCGTTCAAGGCGCTCTCTTCGATCACGACCAGATCCGACCAGAGGATGTGATACGTCGAGACATCGCGGTACGGCATCACGTGCAGATTCGGCAGATTCCGCCCACTGAGGAACACGTTCGGCTTCGCACCGTTCGTGAGGATCAGCACCTTCTTTTCGGCGCCGCCCACTTTATCCACGAGCGCGGTCATCAGCTTCGTTTTCGGCGCCTCGAAATCGAAGGCGTCGATGACGACGATGGCGTTCTCACGCGCGCGCGCGTTCAGCGCGCTCTTCCGGGCCAGCGCGCGGACCTGACGCGGCACGTACTGCGCGTAGCTCCGCGGCGTCGGCCCGAACGTCGTGCCGCCCCCCACCCAGTGCGGCGCGCGAATGGAGCCCTGCCGCGCGCGGCCAGTTCCCTTCTGCTTCCACGGCTTCTGGTTACCGCCGGTGACGTACTTGCGAATCTTCGTGGAGGCGTTGCCCTGGCGCTGATTGGCGAGGAACGCCTTCACCGCCTGATGCATGGCGGGCATATGCACGGTGCCGTCGAACAGATCCGACGGCAGCGCCACGCTGTCGCGCGACGTGCCTTTGGCCGTGAATGCGGGTGCCTCTAACGTTTTGTTGTCGACCATATCTCTTCGGACCCTTTTCCCGTTTCCGTTCCTAGACTTCTTTGCGCACGAGCACGATCCCGTTTCTGGGACCTGCCACCGCGCCGCGGACGTAGATCAGATTCTTCTCGCTATCCACCCGCTCGACCCGCAGACCGATCTGCGTGTGTCGCGCCGCGCCGTAATGGCCGGGCATCTTCTTGCCCTTGATGACGCGCGATGGATCCGTGCCCGGTCCAACCGAACCAGGGCGCCGATGCTTCGTGTTGCCGTGCGTGTTCGGACCGCCGCCGATGCCGTGACGCTTCACCACGCCCTGAAACCCGCGACCTTTGGACGTTCCGGTGACTTTCACGATCTCGCCCGGCGCGAAGATGTCGACCTTGATGACGTCGCCCACCTTGTACTCGGGCGACTGCTCGGCGGTATTGCCGCGCTTTCCGCCCTTCACGCCGCCCTTCGGTGGCGCGAGGCTGAAGCCACGCAGCACGTACGGGGGCGCGTCGAGTCCTGCTTTCTTCGCATGACCCACCGCCGAGCGAGAGGCTCGCCGCCCACGGGGGGTGCGCTTGCCGTCCTCGTCTCGCGCGAGACGCTGTGTCCCCATCCCCAACTGAACGCCGGGCACGCCGTTTTCCGACTTCGTCACCGCGACCACCGGATTCGGCTCGGCCTCGATGACGGTGCACGGAACCTGGTGCCCCAGTTCGTTGAAGATCTGGGTCATGCCCAATTTGCGACCGATTATTCCAATGCTCATTTGATCCTCGAACTGCGGAATCGGAAATGGAAATGGGAATGGGCGCGTTCGAGAGTGAGTGCGTCCAACGCGCCCATTCCCATTCCCATTCCCCGTTCCGCCTTTGCCTTATTCAACTTTGATCTCGACATCCACGCCCGCCGGCAGATCCAGCTTCGTCAGCGCGTCCACCGTTTGAGCGCGTGAATCGAGAATGTCGATCACACGCTTGTGCGTCTTCAACTCGAACTGCTCGCGCGATTTCTTGTCGACGTGAGGCGACCGCAGCACCGTCCACCGCTGCGTCTTCGTCGGCAGCGGAATCGGTCCCGACACCTGCGCTCCCGTCTTTTCCGCCGTGCGCACGATGTCCGACGCGGCCTGATCGATCACCGCGTGGTCGAACGCTTTGAGACGGATTCGGATTCTACCAGCCATGGTTCTCTCTAGGTGATGGGTGGTTGGTGGTCGGTGATGGGGTAGGGAGTCCCTACCACCAACCACCGATCACCGAACACCGCTACGCAAGAATCTTCGTTACCACACCCGCACCCACCGTCCGACCGCCTTCTCGAATGGCGAACCGCAGCTGCTCCTCCATCGCGATCGGTGTGATCAGCTCGATGGTCATCTGCACGTTGTCGCCCGGCATGACCATCTCCGTCCCCTGCGGCAGCTGGATGGAGCCCGTCACGTCGGTCGTCCGGAAGTAGAACTGCGGCCGATAGCCGTTGAAGAACGGCGTGTGGCGGCCACCCTCTTCCTTGGTGAGGACGTACACCTCGCCCTCGAACTTCGTGTGCGGCGTGATCGAGCCGGGCTTGGCCAGCACCATGCCGCGCTCGACGTCCTTCTTGTCGATGCCGCGCAGCAGCAGGCCGACGTTGTCGCCCGCCTCGCCCGCGTCGAGCAGCTTGCGGAACATCTCGACGCCGGTGACGACGGACTTCTTGTCCGAGCCGAACCCGATGAGCGCCACTTCCTCGCCGACCTTGACCTTGCCGCGATCGATACGACCGGTCGCCACAGTGCCGCGGCCCGTGATCGAGAACACGTCCTCGACGGGGAGCAGGAAGGGCTTGTCGGTCTCACGGACCGGCTCGGGGATGAAGGTGTCGAGCGCGTTGTACAGCTCCTCGATCTTCTCCACCCACTGCTTCTCGCCCTTGATCGCGCCGGTCGCGGAGCCGCGGATCACCGGGGCCTCGTCGCCGGGGAAGTTGTACTTGCTGAGCAGCTCGCGCACCTCGAGCTCCACGAGATCGAGCAGCTCGGGGTCGTCCACGAGGTCGCACTTGTTCAGGAACACGACGATGCTCGGCACGTTGACCTGGCGGGCGAGCAGCACGTGCTCGCGCGTCTGCGGCATCGGGCCGTCCACCGCGCTCACCACGAGAATCGCGCCGTCCATCTGCGCGGCGCCCGTGATCATGTTCTTGACGTAGTCGGCGTGTCCGGGACAGTCGACGTGCGCGTAGTGGCGCTTGTTGCTCTCGTACTCGACGTGCGACGTGGCGATGGTCAGAATCTTGGTCGCGTCGCGACGCCCCTGCGATTCGGACGCTTTCGCGACCTCGTCGTACGGGACGTACTTGTTGCCCCAGCCCTTGTCGGCCGAGACCTTGGTGAGGGCCGCCGTCAACGTGGTCTTGCCATGGTCGACGTGGCCAACGGTGCCGACGTTCACGTGCGGCTTGGTACGCTCGAACTTTGCCTTAGCCATTGGACGCTTCCTGTGTGTTGATTGGTGCTTGGTGATCGGTGTTCGGTGTCGGATCCAGGTGTGGTGCCCTACCACCAACCACCCATCACCTACCACCACTCAGTCCCTAGGTTTTCACCTTACTAATGATCTCTTCCGCCTTGCTCTTCGGTACTTCCTCGTAATGCGCGAACTCCATCGAGTACACCGCCCGGCCCTGTGACATCGAGCGCAGTTTCGTGGAATACCCGAACATCTCGGAAAGCGGCACCGTCGCGGCGATCACCTGGGCCTCGCCACGCTGCGTCATCCCTCCGATCTTGCCGCGGCGCGCCGAGAGATCGCCGAGCACGTCGCCCATGTAGGCGTCCGGCACGACGACTTCGACGTTCATCAGCGGCTCGAGCAGCACCGGGTGCGCCCGCTTCGCCGCCTCTTTCACCGCCATCGATCCCGCGATCTTGAACGCGATTTCGCTGGAATCCACGTCGTGATATGAGCCGTACACCAGCTCGACCTTGACGTCGACCATCGGGTATCCGGCGAGCACGCCGTTCTCCAGCGCCTCCTTGATGCCCTGTTCGACCGGACCGATGTACTCCCTCGGGATCACGCCGCCGACGATCTTGTCCTCGAAGACGAATCCCGCGCCCGGCCCGGACGGCTCGACGTTTATCACGACGTGGCCGTACTGTCCCTTGCCGCCCGACTGCCGGATGAACTTGCCCTCGACCTTCTCGACGCGCTTCCGAATCGTCTCGCGGTAGGCCACCTGCGGGCGGCCGATGTTCGCGTCGACTTTGAACTCGCGCATCATGCGGTCGACGATGATCTCGAGATGCAGCTCACCCATCCCCGAGATGATCGTCTGCGACGTCTCGGCGTCCGTGTGGACGCGGAACGTCGGATCTTCCTCGGAGAGCTTCGCCAGCGCGATCGACAGCTTGTCCTGATCGGCCTTCGTCTTCGGCTCGATCGCGACGTCGATCACCGGCGCCGGGAACTTCATCGCCTCGAGGATGATCGGATGGTCGTCGTCGCACATCGTGTCGCCCGTGCGCGTGTCCCGGAGGCCGATCGCCGCGGCGATGTCGCCCGCGCGGACTTCCTCGATCTCCTCGCGCTTGTTGGCGTGCATCTGCAGCAGACGGCCGACGCGCTCGCGCTTGTCCTTCGTCGAGTTGTACACGTACGAGCCCGACTTCAGCACGCCGGAGTACACCCGGAAGAAGGTCAGTTTCCCGACGAACGGGTCGGTCGCGATCTTGAACGCGAGCGCCGCGAATGGCGTCTCGTCGTTCACCGGCCGCTCCTCGAAATGTTCGTCGTGATGCGGCAGATGGCCCTGGATCGACGGCACGTCCACGGGCGCGGGGAGATAGTCGATGACGGCGTCGAGCAGCGCCTGGACGCCTTTGTTCTTGAACGACGCCCCACACAGCACCGGCACCAGCTGGCCTTTGACGGTCGCCGCCCGAATCGCGCGGCGGATCTCTTCGATCGTCAGCTCTTCGCCCGCGAGATACTTCTCCATCAGCTTGTCGTCGTGCGTGACGGCGTGCTCGATGGCCTCGTGCCGCGCCTTCTCGACACGATCCTTGTACTCGGCGGGGATGTCGACGATTTCGAACTTTTTGCCGAGCGTCTCTTCGTCGAAGATGTACTGCTTCCGCTCGATGACGTCGATGTGGCCGGTGAACAGCTCGCCCGAGCCGACCGGCAGCTGCAACGGATACGCGTTGCGCGTGAGCCGGCTGCGGATCATCGTCAGGCAGCGATCGAAATCCGCGCCGACGCGGTCCATTTTGTTCGCGAAGATCAATCGCGGCACGCCGTACCGGTCCGCCTGACGCCACACGGTCTCGGTCTGGGGCTCGACCCCCGCCACCGAATCGAGCAGCGTGACGGCGCCGTCGAGCACGCGCAGCGAGCGCTCGACTTCGACCGTGAAGTCCACGTGGCCGGGCGTGTCGATGATGTTGATGCGATACTCGGTGCCGAGACGCGTCCAGAAGGCCGTCGTCGCGGCCGACGTGATCGTGATGCCGCGCTCCTGCTCCTGCTCCATCCAGTCCATCGTCGCGGTGCCTTCGTGCACCTCGCCGAGTTTGTGGGCTTTGCCGGTGTAGTACAGGATGCGCTCGGTCGTAGTCGTTTTCCCGGCATCGATGTGGGCCATGATGCCGATGTTGCGATAGCGATCGAGCTGGGTTACGCGAGGCATTCGTTCAGATCAGTCGGTGATTCAGTTCGTTGGTCGTGAAAATGACACCAGCAAAAACGCGGGTGGACCAGTCGCTCCACGAGGAGCCGGTATCCATCCGCAATCGCCGGGTACAGTCGCCACTGTAGCGTGACTGGGGACCCATGGCGCGCCGCGATGTCACTTTGAGCCTAGCTGTCATCCTGAGCGCTGTTTGCTCGGGGTGAACTCCGCTTTGGCTCGCGACGACGGTCGCGACGTTGAATTGTCCTGCGTTGCTTTTCGGGAGCGTCGCGCTCGGAGAGCGGTTCAGCTGGTTACAGCACCCTCACCTCTCGATCGGGTGAGCCCATAAGTGCCGGCGCGCAGTACACCGGGCTTTTTGCCACGGTCGAAAACCCCGTAGCCACCTGAATCTATTGAAGTTGGCCCCTATTTCAAGCGGGCTCCCACCACCTACGACCTACGACCTATCACCTACCAGCGATAGTGCGCGAACGCCTTGTTCGCGTCCGCCATGCGATGCGTGTCTTCCTTCTTCTTGATGGCGTTTCCTTCGCCCTTGGACGCCGCGATGATCTCGGCGGCCAACTTCTCCGACATCGACTTTTCTCCCCGATCGCGGGAGAAGCTGATCAGCCAGCGCATCGCCAGCGCGGTGCGGCGCTCTGGGCGGACCTCGACGGGAACCTGATACGTGGCGCCACCGACCCGTCGGCTCTTCACCTCGACCACGGGTTTGAGGTTTGCCAGGGCCTGCTTGAAGACGTTCACGCCGGGTTGGCTCGTTTTCGACTCGACGATGTCCATCGCGTCGTAGAACATCCGCTCGGCAGTCGACTTCTTGCCCTGATACATCAGAACGTTGATGAACTTGGAAACCGTCTGGCTGTCGTAGCGCGCGTCCGCGAGCACGGGACGTTTGATGGCATTCTTACGGCGACTCACTTGGCACCAGCCTTCGGCTTCTTGGTTCCGTACTTGGAGCGGCTCTTGTTCCGGCCCTGCACGCCAGACGCGTCCAGCGTTCCGCGAACGATGTGATAGCGAACGCCAGGGAGATCCTTCACGCGGCCACCACGCACGAGCACGATGGAGTGCTCTTGCAGGTTGTGGCCTTCCCCGGGGATGTACGCGATGACCTCAAAGCCGTTGGTCAGACGCACTTTCGCAACTTTGCGCAGCGCTGAGTTCGGCTTCTTGGGCGTAGTGGTGTAGACGCGCGTGCAAACGCCACGGCGAAATGGATTCGCCTTGAGCGCGGGCGATTTCTCCTTTTTGGAAACATCCCGGCGACTGCGCCGGACGAGCTGATTGATAGTCGGCATGAAGAGTTGGTTCTCTGAACGCACACCACGCCAAAAAAAGGTCGCGGTGGAGAGCCGAGAAAGTTAGCCCGCGCCCAAGTGGCGGTCAACTGACGACTTACGAGAATCTCGCAGCCCGCGCGTTTAGCGCGCGGGCTGCGGAGAACATCGTTCTCACTTCGGGATGTTTGGATTCCCGTTGATCTCGCTGGTGGGAAGCGGCCAACAATCGACCGTCGCGTTGTAGATCTGCCCTGACGTGCTCCCTGGATAGGGGCCCTGAGGGAACAAGTCGACGTTGTAGTACTTCTTGTACCGGCGCAGGTCGCCGAGACGATGGTTGTCCAGATAGAAATCCCGGCTGCGCTGGTCCCGAAGCTCCGCCAGGATCTGCGGGTCGCCAGGTGTCAGCACGAGAGCCGGTTGCGCGCCTGCCGCGCGCCGCTGGTTCACGAACGTCAAGGTCGCGGCGGTCGGACCGTTCGCCTCCGCGATGATGTACTGCGCCTCGAGATACGACGCGATCCTTACCGACATCACCGCCGTAAAAAGCGCGCCCGCCACGTTGTTGTTGAACGTGCTGTACGATGGGGGCGACAGGGGCTTGCCTGCCTGAGCACCCGTCGTGACGCGCGGAAGACGTGGATCGGTCGTCATCGCGATGAATGGCGTGTTCGCCATGGTTCCGCTGAAACCCACTTGCAGCCGATTGTACGTGCGGTTGTTCTGCGCCGTCGTATTGTCGGAATAGTACGCGCGGAATTCGAAGGGGTTCGGTACCTGGCTCGCGAAGGCGATCGCACCGGCTTTGTCGTCGCGATTCAGCGCCGCTCGCGCCGCCCCCACGAGCGCGAAGTTCTTCACGGAATCGGTCGCGGCAATCGCGTTCGCGTTGGGTGTCGGCAGAGACTGGAGGTACGTCTTGGCTGCGGTCGCGATGGTGATGGCGTCGTTGAATCGGGCTATGGCGTCGGCGAATATCTCGTCGGGCGTTTTCGGCGCGCCGAGATCGATGGGCGTGACGCAATTCATCTCGCCGAGGTACACATAGCTGTAGCCGGCATACGCCAGCGACCGCGCAACCCGGATGTCCCGGTTGGCCGTGTCCCCGAGAATCGTCGTGAGGCGCCTGGCCGCGTCCTCGCCGAGAAAACGCGCGCGCTGCATCGGGTTGTACGTGAACGCCGTGAGGTACGTCATGTCCGAGTACGTCTCGCGACGATCGATCTGTCCTTCTTCGACGAAGACTTCTCGATTGAAGATCTCGTCGGTGAACTGGCCATTCCAATACGCCACGTCGTCGTGCGCGTCCTGAAAGGCGAAAATCGGGCCGTTGGCGATGATGGCCACATAGGTCGGGCTGTTCACCTCGGGCTCTTCGACGGCGCCGGGGTTTTCGGCCACGAGGAAATCCGAGCACGCCACGCCGACAATCGTCATTGTGCATGCGCTCAGCGTGAGCAGCGAAGCACGCCGGCGACGAACGAAATTTGTGTATGTCATGATGCCGTCGCTCCGGTCAGTACTGAAGGTTGATGGTGGCCGACAGCCTGCGCGTCATCGGCGCGGCATAGGCGTCTACGCGAACGAAATTGCGTCCCCCGTAACTGTTCACCTCGGGGTCTGCTCCTTCATAGTCGGTCCAGAGGGCCAGATTCCGCGCCGAGAGAACGAGGCTCGCGGAAGACGCTCGCGCCTTCTGCGCGTAGCGCGTGGGGACGTCGACGCTCAACGACACCTCGCGCAGCTTGATGAAGTCGCCGGGCTGGATCCACTCGGGCGAGACCGACGTGCTGCGATAGACCGCCAGCTCCTTGAAGAGGATGCTGTCGGCCGCGGTCGTGCCTTGCGGGAAGCGCGCGGCAGGATTGTTCACGCGAGCGCAGTTGTCGTTCGCCGTCTGGCAGCGATTGCGCTCCTGGAGATTGAACACTTTATGGCCACCCTTGTGGTCGAGCAGCGCGTAGAAGTGGAAGTTCTGGAATACCGTCAGGGTGTTGGAGAATCCAATCTCGCGCTTTGGAATTGGCGTTCCCCAATAGAGGCGTGAGGTCTGTGCGGTATCGAAAATCGCCGCCCCAGCCGGGGTGAGAACCGCGGCGCCATTCGCGTCACGCTGGGGAGGGGTAAGCCAGAACCCGCCGAGCGGATATCCGACGCGATGCTGCTGCACGACGCCATACGCCTGGCCACTCGGCGAATCGAACAGTTTTCCCGGCTGACCGAAGCTCACGAGCTCGTTCCGGTTCGTCGCGAAGCTGAAGCGGCTCTCCAGTGTCACGTTGCGCGTCTGGACCGGACTCCCCCACAGCGACAACTCGACCCCGCGGTTGTTCACTTCGCCGAGGTTCACGAGCTTCACGCCAAGGAAGCCAGTCGACGCGGGCACCGCGATCGACTGCAGCATGTCGCTCGTGGTCTTGTTGTAGAACGTGAAGTCCACCCCCAACCGGTCGCTGAGCAGACCAGCGTCGAAACCGAGCTCGATCTCTTCGCCGCGCTCCGATTTGAGATCGGGGTTTCCAATGGTGGACGTGCGCAAGGCGGACCCGGTCGTGGTCCCGAGCGTCACGCGATCGACGGTATAAGTCTGCGGCGCCGAGTACGCGGTCGGCGCGCGGCCCGCCTGACCCCACGCGGTGCGCAACTTCAGCGATGTCACGCGCGCGGCGTCGAGAAAGCGCTTCGCCGCCGGCTCGTCGGAGATCACGTATGCGACCGAGAATTTCGGGTACACGATGAGATCGAAGTCGGTCCCGAACGCCGAGTGATCATCGGCGCGCACGGCTCCCGTTATGTACAGCCTGTTCTTCCAACCGACTTGCTCCTGCACGTAATAGCCGACGGAGTTGTTCTCGCTGAACGCCTCCGAGCCGGTGGTCCGTTGCAGCAGGTTCACCAGCGTGATGTCGGAGGCGCCGATACCGATGCCGGTCGCACCGAGCGTCTCCGTCTTGTCGGCCACGACCTGGGAACCGAATGACGTCGTCGTCTCCCAATCGGACTTTGGCTGCCAGGTGAGGTTCCCGACATACTCGAGCGTCACGATCTGGCGCACGGGAACGCGTCGCAGATTCGCCCCAGATCCGGCGTCCGGATCCTGCGTGACGTCGATGTCCCCGGGCAGAAACAGAAGCTGCGCCTGCGTATTGGTCCGGTCGAAACCGGCCGTGATTCGGTTTCGGAACCACGTCAGCGGCGTGAAGTTCAGCACGCTGCCGAGCGTAAGCCGTTCGTTCTTGGTGAAGTTCTTGTACCGGTTCGCGGCGGTCGGCGAGATCGTGCGCCAACCTTCATTGCCGGCACCCAAAAGCGAGAGCCGCCCGGGTAGGCCACGCCGCGCGCTGAGCAGGAGGCCGTTCGCCGACTCGTCCTGAATCGGCAGACGCAGGCGTCCATCCGACCAGTTCAGGTTCACTGCAAAGTCCGACTTGTCGTTCGGCGCGAAGCCGAAATTGGTGCGGAAAGATGTCCGGCTGTTGTCGCTGTTGTAGAAAACGCCTTGCTCGTTGTCGCGATCACCGGCACCGTAGAACGAATAGCGGTCGCCACCGCCACTCACGCTGAGCGAGAAACGGTTCAGCTCCGCGGTCCGCAGCGCGCGCGCGTCGCGCGCCATCGGATTGTCCGTGATGATCGAGTTGACCGTCAGGCCCTGGCATCCGGGCCACACGTGCGTCGTATCCGTCGCCGAAACGACCTGCGCCTGTTTGATCGCGTCGCACGTGGTATAGTTGGTCTCGGGAAGGAGATTCCATTTACTCTGACCCCGCTCGTTGCGCAGGTTCCAGCGCAGCCCCTGCTGCCCCCGCCGACCTTTCTTCGTGATGATCTGAATCACACCGTTGGCCGCGTCCGCGCCATACAACGTCGCGGCCGCTGGGCCCTTGATGATCTCGACGGACTCGATGTCCATCGGATTGAGATTGTGGAGCGCCGAAGTGATCTGAGTCGACTGCGCGAGCCCGAGCGTTCCGCCTCCGGTGGCGCTGAAGCCGCCGATGTCGTCGATGTTGTATCGGATGCCATCCACGAACACGACGGGCTTGTAGCCGCTCATCGAGCTCGCGCCGCGAATGCGGATTTCCTCGCCGGTACCTGGAACGCCGGAGCCAGGCATCACCGTCAGGCCGGGCGTCTTTCCCTGGAACACCTCCATCACCGTGCCGACGGACGCCTTGCTCGTGAGGTCAGCGACGTCGATCGTCGTGATCGCGTTGCCGATCGTCTTGCGCTCCGCCGAGCCGGCGGTTCCGGTGGTGACGATTTGCTCCAGCTGCGTCACCGTCGGTGACAGGTCGAAGTCCGCGCGCACTTCCCCGGCGACCACTTCGACCGCGCGTGTCATGCGCGCGTACCCAAGACGTCGCGTCGCCAAGGTCTGCTGACCCGTTGGCACGTTGGAGATCGCGTATTCGCCGTTGGCGTTCGTGATGCCGCCGAGGTTGGTGCCGACGATCGACACCGACACGTTGGATACGGCGCGCGCAGAGCTAGCGTCGGTGACGCGGCCGCGGATGACCCCCGGGCCTTGGGCCATCGCCGTGGCTGACGCCGCGAACAGGATGACGCAAGCTCGAAGCGTCTGTGAAGGTCGTAGAAATACAGAGAACATCCATCCTCCCCACGTGAGAGTCGGTTTTGGTCGAGATCGATTTGTTTTGAGGCGGCAATCGTATCCCGCGACGAACGATCACGGCAAGAGGATGGCGCCAGCCGTACGAACC
>Ga0070696_100000396_pt1 | contig 26937 bp, 24 predicted proteins | sample KBSK1253metaG_FD_65474 | JGI IMG/M metagenome (GOLD analysis project Ga0070696, IMG submission 65474) | Corn, switchgrass and miscanthus rhizosphere microbial communities from Kellogg Biological Station, Michigan, USA - KBS K1-25-3 metaG | ecosystem: Host-associated > Plants > Roots >... | reverse complement strand
CCCGGCTCGAAGTTCGGCTTCCGGTTCCCGTTCCGGTCGATTCCCTTGTCGCCGGTCCGCACGCCGACCATCTGGTCTCCGTCGAAGAGCCCTTCGACCGCCGCCATGTTCGGGAGCACGTAGGCGCCGGCGGCCTCGACCAATCCGCCGAGCCACTTCTCGAACTCGCCCAAGGAGATCACGTGGTTGCCGTGGTTCTGGAGCGGCGGGGGAAGGAAGGGGAATCGGATCTGGCCGGACTTCGTGAAATAGTAGAGGTCGTCGGAGGTGACGTCCGACTCGATCGGCGCGCCCTTCTCCCGATAGTCGGGGAGGAGCTCCCGGATCGACCGCGGGTCGAGGACGCATCCCGAGATTCCGTGGGCGCCGATCTCGGATGCCTTCTCGAGCACGGCGATCGAGACCTCGCCCAGGGCCGGCGCCGCGGGGGCGCCCGGTCCACCCGCCGCCGCGCGTTCGTTGTGCCGCGCGACCAACTGGGTGAGGCGAAGGGCGCCGGCCAGACCGGCGGGTCCGCCGCCGACGAAGACGACGTCGACTTCGAGTTGGTCGCGCGAGTCGGTCACGCGGACGGCACCCGCTCGGCCGATGGGCGACGGGGCGCGCCGTGGCCGTGCGCTTCCGCCTCGAGCCAGCGCTCCGCGTCGAGCGCGGCCATGCACCCGCTCCCGGCCGCCGTGACCGCCTGACGGTAGATGTGGTCCTGCACGTCGCCCGCCGCGAACACGCCGGGAACGTTGGTCTTCGTGCCGTCGTGGGTCTTCACGTAGCCGTTTGGAAGGAGCTCGAGGGCTCCCTTGAGAAGCGCGGTGTTCGGCTGATGGCCGATGCCCATGAAGACGCCGTCGATCTCCACCTTGGTCGAAACACCGGTCTTGACGTTCCGAAGCGTCACGCCGTCGACATGGCCCTTCGCGATGTCGTGAATCTCGACGACCTCCGAGTCCCAGAGAAACGAGATCTTGGGATTGGCGCTCGCGCGCTCCTGCATGATCTTCGACGCGCGAAGCGTGTCGCGTCGATGCACGACCGTCACGTGCGACGCGAACTTCGTGAGGAACGTCGCCTCCTCCATGGCCGTGTCGCCGCCCCCCACGACGATGACCCGCTTGCCCTTGAAGAAGAAGGCGTCGCACGTGGCGCAGGCGGACACGCCGTGGCCCATGAGGAGCGACTCGCCCGGGATTCCGAGCAGCTTGGCCGAGGCGCCGGTCGCGACGATGACCGCCCGCGCCGCGTAGGTTCGGGATTCCGCCGTGACGCGAAACGGCCGCGCGTTCAGGTCGACCGAATCGGCGTTGGCCTGCACGAATTCGGTCCCGAAGCGCTCCGCCTGCGCGCGCATCTCCGCCATCAGCGCGGGGCCGATGATCCCGTCCTTGAATCCGGGATAGTTCTCCACATCGGTCGTCATCGTGAGCTGGCCGCCCGGCTGCACGCCCTCGAAGACGAGGGGCGCCAAGTTGGCGCGCGCCGCGTAGATCGCCGCGGTCAGCCCCGCGGCCCCGGAGCCCAGGATGATGAGATTTCGAGTCTCGGTCATGGAACAAGCCTTCCTTCGTATGGGTTCTTGTTAGATGCGTGCGGACCCCGGCCAGGATCGCCCTGAACCGGGCGGGAAGGCTGGCGCATCCAAGCGTAAGTCCGTACGATAGTAGGAAATCGGCGGCGGCCGATCAACCCTGGCCGCGCGCCCTCGCGGAATGGGTTTCCCCCAGGACGCGCCGAACCCACTCACTGGAGGCACCTGGGATGATTCGCAAACTGACGATGCTTTCCGTCGCGCTCGCCGTCCTCTTGGTCTCGGCACCGTTTGCATCCGCGGCGCCCACGACGTGGACCATCGATCCCAACCATTCGAGCGTCGAGTTCTCGATCCGCCACCTCTTCAGCAAGGTCCCCGGGAAGTTCACGAAGTTCTCCGGCACGATCGTCTATGACGCCGCGAACGCTCCTTCGTCGTCCGTGAAGGCGGAGATCGACGCGGCCTCGATCTCGACCGCGAACGAGAAGCGGGACGGCCACCTGAAGAGCGAGGACTTCTTCGACGTCGCCAAGTACCCGACGATCGTCTTCGAGAGCACCTCGACCACGGCCGCGGGGGAGAACAAGCTCAAGGTCGCGGGCAACCTCACGATGCACGGCGTCACCAAGCCGGTGACCCTCGACGTGACGTTCCTCGGCGCCGGCCCCGGCATGGGTGGGCGGCAGGTCTCGGGATTCGAGGCGGTGGGCAAGGTGAACCGCAAGGACTTCAACATCGTCTGGAATCGGAACCTGGACCAGGGCGGAACGCTGCTCGGCGACGACGTGGACATTCGGTTGAACATCGAGGCCGGAACGCCCCCTCCCGTGGAGAAGAAGGCGGAGGCCGGCGCCGCCGCGAAGTAGCGGTCAGACCGCGCGCGAGCCCAATTCGCGCGCGAGGTCGGGGAGGACGAGCAGGTCGCCCTCGACGAACGGCAGGACGTTCAGGTCGTGAGGCTGGATCCAGCGGATCTCCGCGCATTCGATCGGGCGCGGAGATCCGCCGCGCGACTCGCAGAGATAGAAGTAGATGCTGACGCGGCGATCGGGGTAGACGTGTGTGAGCGCGCGCCAGAGCGGCCCCACCGACACTTCGAGGCCGATCTCCTCCAGCATCTCCCGCCGGAGGCACTCCTCCACGGACTCCCCGGAATGCCGCTTTCCGCCGGGGAACTCCCACTTTCCGCCCTGATGGTCGTGGTCTTGCCGCCGGGCCACGAGCACCCGCGACCCGTCCCAGATGATCCCCGCCGCCACCTCGTAGAGTCGCATGCGTCCAGTGTACCGCAATGCGACGCTACTTCTTGTCGGGCGCCTTCGGGGCCGGGGCCTCCTTGAGTTCCTTCTTGAAGAAGGCCAGCGTGCGGGCCCACGCGTCCTTGGCCGCCTCTTCCCGGTATCCGCCCCAGGGATTGTTCACGTTCGCGAAGGCGTGGCCGGCCTTCGGGTAGATCTTGAAGTCGACGCGTTTGCCCGCCTTTTGAAGCGCCGTCCGAAAGGCGTTCACCTGGCCGGGAGTCGGCCCCTTGTCCTCACCGCCGAAGTTGCCCAGCACCGCCGCGCGGATCTGCTTGATCGTGGCGGCGTCCGTGATCGGCGCGCCGTAATACATGACCGCGGCACGGATGCCCGGATCGGCGGCGGCCAGGCGGATCGAATACTTGCCCCCCATGCAGAATCCGATCGTGCCGATCGCGTGCGCGCGCACGTCGTAACGGCTACGCAGGAATTCGGCCGAGGCGAGGAGGATCGCCATGGCGTCGTCATCCGAGAGGCCGCTCATGTACTGGTGGGCATCCTCCGACGTGGTGGCGACCCTTCCCCGGTAGAGGTCGGGCGCAAACGCGAGGTATCCCTCCCGGGTCAGGAGATCGGCCTGCTCCTTGACCCAGTCGTTCAGTCCCCACCATTCCTGGATGACGATGACGGCGGGGTGGGGCCCTTCGGTCTGCGGGATGGCCAGGTAGCCCGAAACACGGGTGGATCCCTGCGTGTACGTGACCATGCCGCCCGCGACTCCGGGAGTGGGGCTCAGCAGCGTGCAGGCCAGGGCAGCGAGTACGGCGAGAGCGGCGAGGCTTGGAATCGCGCGCCAGGCGCGGATCGGGGCGAGTCGGGTCATCGGGATCCTCCGGGAAGCGTGATCGTCGCGTCTCTATTCGAACCGGAGAGAAGCATATCCGGTTCCGGGGCGATCGCGCTACGGGGCCGGTTCCGGGGGCGCCTCGTCCGTCCGGAGTCGATCCAGGGCCCACGCGGCGTGAGAGCGGACGTTCGGATCCGGGTCTTCGGCTGCCGCGCGTCGGAGGGCGGAGCCGGCGACGGGGTCGCCCGCGTTGCCGAGCGCCACGGCGACGTTTCGGACGAATCGATTTCGCCCGGCGCGGCGGACCGCGCTTCCCGCGAAGCGGAGATGGAACGCCTTCTCGTCGAGGTGGAGGAGCGGGATCAAGTGCGGCGTGGCCTGCCCGGCTCGGTCCGCGAACCCGGGGTCGGCCGTCTTCACCGCGAATCGATTCCAGGGGCAAACCTCCTGGCAGTCGTCGCAACCGAAGACGCGCGTGCCGATCAAGGGACGAAGTTCCTCGGGGATCGGCCCGTCGTGCTCGATGGTCAAGTACGAGATGCACCGGCGCGCGTCCACCGCGTACGGCGCGACGATCGCGCGCGTCGGACACGCGTCGATGCACCGGGTGCACGTGCCGCAGTGATTCGACGCCGGAGGATCGGGCGGGAATTCGAGGTCGGTGACGAGCTCGCTCAGGAAGCACCACGATCCCGCGCCCGTGCGGATGGCGCAGGTGTTCTTCCCGATCCACCCGACGCCGGATCGCTCGGCCCACGCGCGGTCCAGCATCGGGGCGGTGTCCACGGCGGCGTACCAATCGGCGCCCGGGACCATCGCGCGCATGGCGATCGCCAAGCGGCGCATCCGACGGCGGAGGCGTTTGTGATAGTCGCCGCTCCAGGCGTATCGGGCGATACGGCCCGTGGGACCGCCGGCTTCGTGGGGGTCGCCCACGTCGGCGGAGACGGGCCAATCGCCGCGGTAGTAATTCGTCGCGAGCGAAATCACCGTGCGCGCGGCCGCGAGCACGCCGCGCGGGTCGGAGCGGCGCGACGGATCGTCGGCCATCCAGACCATCGTACCGTGCCGTCCCTGCGCGATCCAATCGCGGAGACGCTCGGCGTGCGGGTGCGTCTCCGCGCGCGCGAAGCCGGCGGCGTCGAACCCGAGCCGAAACGCCTCGGCGCGAATTCGCTCCTTCAGGTCGCCTGTGCTAGCATCGGCCGGTGTCCGACGCCTATGATCTTCAGCCCCTGTTTCCGCTTCCAAACGTCGTCCTCTTTCCGAAGGCGATCCTGCCGCTCCATGTCTTCGAGCCGCGCTACCGATCCATGATGGCCGAAGTGCTGAAGGGAGGCCAGACGATCTGCATGGCGCTCCTGAAGCCGGGGTGGGAGTCGGACTATCAGGGGAGCCCCCCCGTGCACGAGGTGGCGTGCGTCGGACGGGTCGTGCAGCACCAGCATCTCCCCGACGATCGGTACAACCTCATGCTCCACGGCGAGATCAAGGTGGCGATCGAGGGCATGGAGCGGGAGCAGCCCTTTCGCGTGGCGCGCGTCCGGCCCTTGGAAGAGGATCTGGCGTGGGTCGACGGAGCCCGGATCCAGGAGCAGATCACCGATCTCCTCGGGCTCTTCCGAAAGGTCAATCAGGGGCAGGGAGCCGCGATCGAGTTGGCGCAGGTCTTCGGGGCCCACATGAGCGCGGAGGCGATCCTGAACACCGTGGCGATGAACCTGAACGTCGAGCCCGTGGTGAAGCAGCGGCTCCTGGAAATGGAGCGAGCGGAGCTTCGCTACCGGGCCGTCATCGAATACCTGCGCGACTCCGCTTCCACGCAGGACGTGATCGACCGCGTGCGCCATCTCTATCCCGAAGATCGGCGGCAGAATTGATGCCGGCGGCCACGGCGCGGGCGGACGTGCCGACGCTCCTCGAGCGCCTCCGGGCGGCGCATCCGGACGCGGCCTGCGCGCTCGCGCACGAGAACCCGTTCCAGCTCCTGATCTCGACGATCCTCTCCGCGCAATGCACCGACGCGCGGGTGAACATGGTGACTCCCGGGCTCTTCGCGAAGTATCCCGATGCGGACGCCATGAGCGCGGTGACCCAGGAGGAGCTGGAGTCGATCATCCGCTCCACGGGATTCTACCGGAACAAGTCGAAGGCGATCCGCGCCGCGTCCCGGCGCCTCGTGGAGGCGTACGGCGGCGTCGTGCCGCGGTCGATGGAAGCGCTTCTTTCCCTGCCGGGCGTCGCGCGGAAGACGGCCAACGTGGTGCTGGGCGTCGGATACGGCATCGCGGACGGCATCGTCGTGGACACGCACGTCGCGCGCCTCTCTCGCCGCCTCGGGCTCTCGCGCGGGAGGAACGCGGAGGAGATCGAGCGTGAACTGATGCGGATCGTGCCCCGGGAGGAATGGATCCTCTTCTCGCATCTCCTCATCTTCCACGGCCGGCGCGTCTGCATCGCGCGGAAACCGATGTGTACCGTCTGTCCGGTGGCCTCGCTTTGCCCGAGCGCCCCGTATTTCCTCGCGGGGAAGTCGCCGCCGTGGGAGCGGGCGAGGGCCGCCGGGGCGACGCGCGCGGCGGCGAAGCGGAGCGCGCCCGTGAAGAAGCGGGCGGCCGCGAAGAAGCGCCCGGCCGCCAAGAAACGGGTGGCGGCGAAGAAGAGGGCGCCCGCGAAGAAGCGCGCGCCGGCTCGAAGGAAGGCGAAGTGAGCGGCGGCGGCGATCCGGGCACGACCGCGCCCGACTTCGACCTCCCGATCGTGGGCGGCGGCTATCGCGGCCTGCGAGACGTCGTGGAGCCGGGCGGCGGGATCGTGGTCTTCTTCAAGGAGTCGTGCGCCACGAGCCAGCTTCTCTTGCCGCACCTGAACGGGCTGGCTCGCGCGCTCGAGCGGGAGGAGCGCCTCTTCCTCGCCGTCGCGCAGGAAGACGAAGCCACGACGCGCGCGTTCCGGGAAGAGCATGAACTGGCGTTCGCGGTAGCATCCGAGAGCGCGCCGTACGACGCCTCCGTCGAGTACGGCGTGATGAACGTGCCGACCTTGTTCGTGATCGACGGTGCGGGCGTGATCGCGGAGCGGGTCGTGGGATTTCTCAAAGCGGAGTACCTGGCGTTGGGGCCGGCGATCGAGCAAGCGCTCGCCTTGGGCGACGTTCCGGCGGTCCTGGATTCGCCGGAGACGATGCCCGACCTCAAGCCGGGCTGAAGTTCGAAAGCGGCCGCCGTGTAGCGGCCAGGAGGGATGTCGATGAGCCGGAATCTGGGAGTCTCGATCACGTGGCTGGGACACGCCACGGTCCTCTATCGAGCCGGAAGCGGGCGCTCGGTGCTCGTGGACGCGTGGGTGGACGGCAATCCGGCGTGCCCGCCCGCCTCGAAGAAACTAGCCGCGGTCGACGTGATGCTGATCACGCACGGCCACTCCGACCACATCGCCGACGCGGTCTCGATCGCGAAGGGGCACCACCCCGACGTCGCCTGCAACCACGAGATCTCGCTTTACCTCGCGGGGAAGGGCGTGGAGAAGCTGCACGGGATGAACAAGGGCGGATCGATCTCGCTCCAGGGCGTCACGGCGACCATGGTGCACGCGGTCCACTCGAGCACGATCCAGGATGGCGACCGGTTGATCCCCGCCGGCGAGCCCTGCGGGTTCGTGATCGAATTCGAGAACGGGACGCGGGTCTACCACGCGGGGGACACGGGGATCTTCGGCGACATGAAGCTGATCGGGGAACTCTACCACCCGACGATCGCCGTGCTGCCGATCGGCGATCTCTACACGATGGGCCCGATGGAAGCCTCGGCGGCGGCGAAGATGCTCGGCGTGAAGTACGTCGTGCCGATCCATCACTCGACGTTCCCGGCGCTGACCGGAACCCCGGCCGAGCTGAAGAAGCGCCTCTCGGTCTGGCCCACGATCGAGGTCGTGGAACTGAAACCGGGGGAGACGGCCGACTAGTCGAAGTAGACGCGCTCCAGCACGCCGGAGCGGCCCACCCGAAACGGCTTCTTCTCGCGGAAGTGCTCCTTCGACGTGCCGCCGCCCGCCGCCGCGATCTCGCCGCGCTGGAGCCACGGCTTGAGCCACCGCGCGATCTCCGCGGGGGAGGGATGGCGCCGGGCCAACAGCGACGCCCCTTCGACGTCGCCCGACGGATCCCGCGTCAGCGTGCAGCCGCACTCGAAGACGACCGCGATCCGGCGAAAGCCTTTGAGCGACGGGTGCCGCACCGCGATCGTCTCGCGGTGGACGTACTGCTCGCGAACGCCTCCCCCCACGCGCGGCTTCCATTCCCTCCGCTCGAGCTTCGCCCGCGCCGGAAGTCCGAGGACGGCGCGAACGGCGGCGGCGCCGCCCAGGCGCGCCGGATCGAGCGCGCGGAGGGCGCGATAGCGGGGCGAGCGCACCTGGCGCGCGGTAAGCGCCGGCAGGCGGAGGCCATGCCCGGCGAACGCCTCCTCGATTCCGATCGACGCGACGCCGCCCTCCTCCGTCTGGTCCACCTCGCGCATCCGAAACGCGATCTCGCGGTAACGCGCCTCGCCGGGCGGGAGCGTCTCGACGGCGCGCGCGAGAAGGCGTCCCGCGAGGCGGCGCGCCCGTTCCACGGCGGCGTCGGACTCTTTGGGCGTCTCCCGCAACGCGCGCGCCAGGAGCCAGGCGAGGAGATCGTAGAAGGCGCCCGTGAAGACGCGGGAGAAAGAATGCGGCTCGCTCGCCAGCGACTCGTCGGGAGCCCCCGCCGGGAGCGACTCCGGATCCGAGTATCGGAACGAGTTCAAGGCGTCGCGAAGTCGGGTCGGATCGCTGACCGCGCCGGGGCCGTAGTTGTCGTGGATCGCGCGCCCCAGCGCCTCCGCCACCCGCGAGACGAGGTTGCTCGTTCGCCCGAGCCCTCCCGTTTCGTCGAGGAAGGCGCGCCGGACGGCCGGGTCGGTCAGCGTGACGAGGAGCGAGGAGCAATCGGCGAACGACTCGTGAAAGGCGGCGGTCTCGGGATCGGGCGTGGCCCAGTATCCCGGCTGGTAGGCGTCGAGCACCGCGTGTCCCGCCTCGTGCGCCACGACGTCCAGGCTCTCCGCCGCGTAGACGACCCGGCCCGTCACCTTGTTCGTGTCGTAGAAGAACTGGAGGCTCTTCCGATCGTAGAACGCGTTCAGGTCGCGCCCGGCGCGCAGGCGGACCAGGAGCGGCCGGTCGTCGTGCCACGTCGCGAAATCGCGATCGAAGAGATCCTCCCAGACCCGGATCGTGCGACGGAGCGCGGTCTCGCCCTGCCAGTACTGGAACGCGAGCGTGCCCGGTTCGTACGGGGCCGGGGCGTAGCGGCGCCCTTCGATCGTGAACGGCGGTTCGCCATCGAGGCCCGAGACGGGTGTCGCGGGGACGAGCCCCACGGAGGCGTCGGGGTCGTTGGGGTAGAACCGGATCTCGGGCGCGGCGCGCCGGCGGCGCTTCATCGGCGCGAATGGAACAAGCGGACGGCCTGGTCCGCGCTCAGGCAGTTGATCACATCGGCCTTCGTGAGCCATCCCTTCCGGGCGACGCCGACCCCGAATCGAATGTCGTCGTAGCCGGTCACGTGGTGGGCATCCGGATCGATCGCGAACCGGACGCCGCGCGCCTTCGCGGCCCGGATCTCGCGCCAGTCGAGATCGAGCCGGTGCGTGTTCGCGTTGATCTCGATGGCCACGCCCTCCTCGCCCGCAATCCGGAAAACCTCCTCCATCCGGAACTTGAAACCGGCGCGTTGGAGGAGGATGCGCCCCGTCGGATGGGCCAGGATGTTCACGTGCTTGTTTCGGAGCGCCTTCACGATCCGGGCGGTCATCGCCTTCTCGTCCATGGTGAGGCTCGCGTGGATGGAGGCCACGACGAAGTCGAGCCGCGCGAGAACCTTGTCGGGGTAGTCGAGGGACCCGTCGGGAAGGATGTCGACCTCCGCCCCCTTGAGGACGCGAAGCTTCTTCGCCTTCTTGTTCCAGGCGTCGATCTCGACCCCTTGCCGCGCGAGGTCCTCCTCGGTCAGGCCGTTGGCGTAGAAACGCGCCGATTGACTGTGATCGCTGATGCCGAGATAGGACGCGCCCCAGGCCTCCGCGGCCCGGGCCATTTCCGTGAGCGTCGACTTGCCGTCGCTGTAGGTGGTGTGGCAATGGAGGATGCCGCGCACATCGGCGAGTGTGATCAGCTGGGGGAGCTTGCCCTTTTCCGCGGCCTCGATCTCGCCCAGATCCTCCCGCATCTCGGGCTCGATGTACGTGAGGCCGAGCACCTCGAAGAGGTCCGACTCGTTCGCGATCGGCGCGTGGCGCTTCCCGGAGAGCTCGTATTCGTTGAGGCTGAATCCCCGGTCGAGCGCCCGAGACCGGACCCGCACGTTGTGCGCCACGTTGCCGGTGAAGTAGTGGAGCGCGAAGGGAAACTGCTTCGGGAGGACGAGCCGAAGGTCGACCGCGAGGCCGCTCGGAAATCGCACCGACGTCTTCGTTTCGCCGCTCCCGATGAGGGAGGCGTCGGGCACGAGCGCCAGGAATGCCTTCGTCACCTCGGCGGGCTTCTTCGTGGAGACGAGGAGGTCCACGTCCTTCGCGGTCTCCAGCCAACGGCGGAGGCTCCCGCCCACCTCCGCCTCGATCACGGCCGGGTGCTTCTTCAGGGCCGCGAGCAACTCCTCCGCGATCGGGCGAACCTCGCCCGCCAGGAATCGACTCGATCCCTTCTCGACGATCGCGATGCCCTGGAGGATCTTCTTCTCGGATTGGGCGCCGAAGCCCTTGAGGTCTCGGATCCGACCCTCCTCGGCGGCGCGCTTGAGGTCTGCGATCGAATTGATCTCGAGCGCCTCCCCCAGGGCACGGATCTTCTTCGGCCCGAGGCCGGGGATGCGGGTCATTTCGATGTAGCCGGGGGGGACCGATGCGGCCAGGTCCTCGTAGAATTTCATCCGCCCGGTCTTCCAGAGCTCGGCGATGTTGGCGCCGGTCGAATCGCCGATGCCCGGGACCTCGGTGAGCCGGCCCTCGGAGACCACTTGGCCGAGATCCTCGGAAAGGCCGTCGACCGCGCGCGCCGCGTTCTCGTACGCGCGAACCTTGAAGGGATTCACTCCGGTCAATTCGAGAAGGACCGCGATCTCCTCGAGAGTGCGGGCGACGTCTCGCTTGTCCATGCGGGTGCCGGGTCGCGGCTAGGCGAGGTCTTCCAGGGGCCGCCGGCCGGAGAAGCCTTCGTCGATGGCGTGCCAGTGTCCGATGCGCGCCTCCCCTCGCCGCCAGCAGAGGCAGACGATGCGGTCGCGGGACATCGTGTAGAAGTCGACGAGGCCGAGCTCGAGATCCCGAATGATGCAGCCGCGGCGCGACACCTCGGTCAGCGAGATTCGGAATCGCTCGAGCGCGTCGGCGTAGGCCCGCTCTTTCCCCCGGAGGGCGCGGACATCGGGATTGCCCGCCGTGACACCGGAGTCGGCGATCGCGTTCAGCACTTCGATCTCGCGGCGCAGTCCGGTCACCTCTTGGCCCAACGACGAGAGGGCGGCGAGGGTCTCCTCGAGGTAGGGAATGAGCTGGTTCGCCTCCTCGATCGAAAAGATCTTGTTCCGCATCCGTTCCACGAAACGACTCTAGCACCGTCCCCCAGAACCTTGCAACCGACCGGCGAATCTGTAAGGCTCCCCTGGATGGCAACCGACCGCCCGATCTCCCGCCGCCTCTTCCTCCGCGGCGGCGCCCTCGTTTCCTCGGCCATCCTCGCGGGTTTCCCCCGCATCCCCTGGCTCCATGGGCCCGCCGTAGGCGACGCCGACGCGGCCATCATGGGCATCGGGCAGGAGCTGCGGGACGTCCTGAACGAGGAGACGGTAAACCGAATCCTCGCCGAGGCCCTCGCCCGCGGCGGCGACTTCGCCGATCTCTTCGCCGAGCAGCGCTTCCGCACGAGTATCGTTCTCAACGAGGGGCGGATCGAGTCGGTCACGTACGGTTTTCCCCGCGGCGCCGGGGTGCGCGTCTCGCGCCGGAATCAGACCGGCTACGCCTTCTCCGACGAGATCGTCTACAACACGGTGCTCGACGCGGCGCGCGTCGCCTCGGCCGTGGTCGAGAACCAGAGCCCCGTGACGCCGATCGACGTGACGCGGAGAAACGTGGCGCAGCCGTTTGCGTTGAATTTGCCCATGCCGCTCATGGACGAGTCGCGGAAGTTCGACATTCTCCGGCGAATGGACGCCGCCGCGCGCGCGACCGATCCGCGGATCGTCTCCGTCCGCTTGGAATACGTCGACGAGGTGCGGGACATCCTGATCGGGACCTCGGACGGCGGCTATCTCGTCGATCGCCAGTTCCTGGCGACCGCCTCGTGCACGCCCACCGCGGTGGCGGCGGGCGAACGCAGGTCCGGCCTGGGCTCGCTCGGCGGGCGCGTGGACGAAGGCTACCTGGCGTCGGTCGACCCCGAGCGCGTGGCCCGCGAGGCGGCCCGCCAGGCGATCACGCTCCTCGGCGCGGGGCCGGCTCCGGCCGGCCCGATGCCGGTGATCATCGGCCCCGGGTGGGGCGGCGTGCTGGTGCACGAATCGCTGGGGCACGCATCGGAGGGCGACCAGATCCGCCGCGGCACGTCGATCCTGACGGGCCAGCTCGGCGCCCGCGTCGCCGCCCCGACCGTGCGGATCGTGGACGACGGACGGTGGCCCTACGGCCGCGGGTCCTACGCGATCGACGACGAGGGGACGTTGTCCCAGCGCACCGTGCTGGTCGAAGGCGGAGTCCTCCAGTCGCACCTCCTCGACAAGCAGAGCGCCGGGCTCCTCGGCATGCGCTCCACGGGCAACGGCCGCCGGGAGTCGTATCGGAAGTGGCCAATTCCACGAATGACCAACACGTACATCGATCGCGGCGGGTCGAATCCGGCATCCCTCCTCTCCGGCATCAAGAAGGGATTCTTCGCCGCGCAAATGGGCGGCGGGAGCGTCGACTCGACCAGCGGCAATTTCAATTTCGCGGTGCGCGAGGGCTACTGGATCGAGGACGGACGGATCACGAAGCCCGTCCGGAGCGCCGTCCTGATCGGCAACTCGCTCGAGACGCTGAAGCGGATCGAAGGCGTCGGAAACGACCTGAGCGTGGAGCACACGCGCGGCACGTGCGGCAAGGACGGGCAGTGGGTGCCGGTCGGCGTCGGGCAGCCGACGATCCGGTTCTCCGAGATCACCGTCGGCGGGACGTCGATCTAGCCATGGCGACCCTGACCCCGCGCGAGATCATGGATCGCGTTCGCACCCAGGCCGAACGGTCGGGCGTCGCGGAAGCCGAGACCTACCTCGAGGTCGTCACCTTCCGCGAGGTTCGCATACGGCAGCGCGAGATCGAGCTGATCCAGCAGTCGGCGATCAAGGGGCTCGGCCTTCGCGTCTATCGCGACCGGCGGATGGGCTTCCTCTACACGACCGACCTCCGCACGCCCGTGCTCGACGAAATCGTGAACCGAACGATCGCCCTCGCCGGCGAGGCGACGCCCCGGGAGGAGAACAAGCTCCCGGACGAGATCCCGCCCCCGACGCAGGAACTCGAGATCTACGACGCGTCCGTCGCGTCGATGCAGCTTCCCGACCAGATCGCCCTCGCGCGCGCCGCCGAGGAGAACGCGTTCGCGCGCGACAAGCGCGTCAAGACGACGCGGGACGCCCGATGCGGCACCCAGGTGAACGAGGTCCACTTCACGAACACGTTCCTCGGCTATCAGACCTACCGCACGACGACCTGCTGGCTCGGTGTGGGCGCGATCGCGACCGACGGAACGAAGAAGCGCGAGGGTTCGTTCAGCGACCGAAAGCGGATCCTTCTCGACCTCGAGACGCCGGAGCGCGTCGGCCGGAAGGCCGCCGATCGCGCGCTCGCGAAGCTGGGGGCGACCTCCATTCCTTCCGCGAAGGTGCCCGTGATGTTCGAGAGCGAGGCCGCGGGTCAGTTCCTGGGCGGCCTGTTCGGCGCGTTCAGCGGCCAGAACGTCCTGGAGCAGCGATCCTTCCTCGCCGGCAGCCTCGGCAAGCCGGTGGCCTCGTCGCTCCTCACGATCTCGGACGAAGGGCTCCTTCGCCGCGGCCTCGGCACGCGTCCCTTCGACGGGGAGGGCGTGCAGGCTCGGAACACGTTGGTCATCGACCGGGGGGTTCTAAAGTCCTTTCTCACCACGTCCGTGTCCGGCCGACGAATGGGGCGGGGCTCGTCGGGAAACGCGAATCGCTCGTACGATTCGCTTCCGGCGATCGGCCCCACGAATTTCCACGTCGAGCGGGGCAACACGCGTCCCGACAAGATGATCTCCGAAATACCGAAGGGACTGTACGTGACGGAGCTCGCGGGCTTCGGCATCGACATCGTCTCCGGCGAGTTCAGCCAGCAGGTGGAAGGGCGATGGATCGAGGGCGGAAAGCTGGCCCAGCCGGTCGAGGGCGTCACCCTCGGCGGCAACTTGGGCGAAATGCTCCTCGGCATCGACGCCGTCGGGAACGACCTCGAGTACCGGAGCAACGTTTCCTCGCCCAGCCTTCGCTTCAAGGAGCTGACGATCGGCGGAGCATGACGCCGCGCGCCTCATCGATCCCGGCCGCCCCCGCCGCGCTCCTCGTCGCATCGCTCGCGGCCGCCGCATCGCTCGCGGCCGTCGCGGCCGCCGCCCCATCGGCCCCGAGCACCACGCCGCCCAGCGGACGCTTCTACTCCTCGCTCGAGATTCCGGTCGGCATCCACCCCACGGACGTCGCGGCCGGCTCGTTCGGCGGCGATTCTGGACTCGATCTGGTCGTCTGCCTCTACGGTGAGAACAAGATCGCGCTCTTGATCCAGGATCCGCCGGGCCAGTTTCGCGTGACCGCGACGGCCGCCGTCGGCTTTGCGCCCCACGCGCTCGCGGTCGGTGACGTCGACTCGGACGGACAAGACGATGTCGTGGTCGCCTGCGAGGGATCGGGCGCGGTTTCGATCGTTCCGGGGCGCGGAGACGGAACGTTTGGCACGCGTCGCGACGTCCCGACGGGTCCGGGACCGAACGCCGTCGCCATTGGGGACCTGGACCGGGACGGCTACTGGGACATCGTGGTGTCGCACCTGAACGCACATCAGATCACGGTGCTTCACGGCGGCGCTGCGGGGCGACTGACCCCGGCCGGGCACTACGAGACCGGAAGGGGACCGCACGCCCTGGTGCTCGCCGATCTCGATAACGACGGCAACCTCGACGCGCTCACCGCGGACGGAACGGGCTGGACCGTGACCTATCTCAAAGGATGGGGCGACGGTTCGTTCGCGAAGCCGCGCGTCTTCCACGCCGCGCCCCGGCCCCGGGGACTGGCCGTCGTCGATGTCGACGGCGATGGATTCCTCGACGTCCTGACCGCCTGCGTCGGCGACGAGGTGGTGTCCGTGTTCTACGGGAACGGCCAGGGCCGCTGCCTCGCCGCGGATCGTGTCGCGACGTGGCCCCGCCCCTATGCGGTGGCGGCGGCCGACTTCAACGGCGACGGGAAGCCCGACATCGCGGTCGCGCAGGAGAGCAGCGCGTCGGTGGGGCTCCACCTGAGCGGCAAGCGCGCGCTCCCCGACGAGCCGGAAACGGAGTGGGTCGGACTCGGTCCGCGTTCCGTATTGGCGAAGGACCTGAACGGCGACGGCCGGCCCGACCTCGTCACCGCCAACGCGGTGGCGAATTCGGTGTCGGTTCTGCTCCAGAGTCGAGGGGGGCGCTGAGCGAGGGCTCAGGTCGCCTTCGGCTGGGCGTCTCCTTCTTCCTTGGGAGCCGCGTAGAGTTCGCCGACCGTGAACTTCTTCGGCTGCTTCACGTAGATGTAGGCGGTGTTGGCGGCGGCAGCGCCCTCGCTGCAGGCGGTGATCAGGAGCTTGTACTTCCCCGGATAGGTCGCGATGTCGCCGCAGCTGAAGATCCCCTTCACGTTCGTGTTCATCACGTTGTCGACTTTGATCTGGTTTCCCTCGAGCGTGAGACCCCACTGGCGGACGATCTTCGTGTCCATGAGGTAGCCGACGTTGATGGACACGAGGTCGATGGGGATCGCCTCCGTCTCGCCGCTCTTCTTGTTCTTCACGAGCACGGACTCGACCTTGCCGTCTCCCTGGATCTCCACGGTCTCGGTGTCGAGCAGGGCGCGCACCTTCGACTCCTGGATCTCCTCGACGTAGGCGTCCATGCCCTGCCACTTGTCGAGCATGTGGATCAACGTGACGTCGGCCGACTCCTTGATCGAAAGGGCCGACTCGAGGGCCGAGTCGCCGCCGCCGATCACCAGGACTCGCTTTCCTCGACTCTCCTCGACGTCGGGCATTCCGTAGACGACCCCGCGACCTCGAAGCTCCGCTTCTCCGGGCTTCCCGATCTTCCGCGGCTCGAAGGCGCCGCCGCCGGTCGCCACGAGCACCGACCGCGCCTCGTAGGAGTCCTTCCGCGACGTCACGCGGATCACGTTCGCCTCTTCGTCGCGCGCGATCATCGTCACGTGCTCTCCTTCGCGGATCTCGGCGCCCATGTGCCGCGCCTGGTCGACGAAGTTTCGTCCCAGCGCGTCGCCCATCACGTAGGAGTACGAGGGGAAGTCGTGAACCGGCTTCTTCGGGTAGAGGGAGGCGAGCTGGCCTCCGGCGACGGCGGTGTCGAGGAGCAGCGTCGACATCCGACGCATGCGCGTGAACAGCGCGGCGGACAGTCCGGCGGGCCCGGCGCCGACGATGAGGACGTCCCAAATCACGCGATGGAGACCCCTGAGAGTGGCGATTCGGATGGAAGCGCCGTCGATGATAGCACAGGGAGGGCGGGTTGCCGCTCAGGGGGGACCGTGCTAGGCTCGACGGATGGCCACTGCCTCTTCCAGAGTCCTCGAGATCATCGAAGACGCGATCTATCACGAGCAGGGGTCCCACGATTATTACCTGCGCGTGGCGGCCGCGATCGACAATCCGTCCGGCAAGGAGCAGTACCGCCACCTGGCCGGGGAGGAGCTGCGGCACCGCGAGGTGCTCGAGGAGCGCTATCGCGGTCTGACCGGCAAGCGCTTCCGGTTCGAGCCCGCGAGACTCGACTCGGACGAAATCCCGGTGCCCACGTCGAACGCCAATGCGATCGAGGTTCTCGGCATGGCGATGGAGCACGAGCTGGAGGCCGTGGAGAAGTACAAGGAGCTGGCCGCGGCCGCCTCGGACGAGGACGCGCGCGCGATCTACCTCCGACTGGCGCAGGACGAGCACGAGCACTTCGAGTGGTTCCGCGACCAGCGGGACGCGCTCCGAAGCGGCGTCCATTGGTTCACCGAGACGCTGCCCGGAACGCTCGACCGCTGATCCGCGCCCGGCGACCGAGCCTCGCATGACCCCGCTCGCTCCGATTCCGCTCCGCCGCGCCGCGGCCCCGCACGTTCCGCTCCTCTCGCTCGACACGGTGTGGTTCCAGGTGGCGGGCACGCTCTGCAACCTTTCGTGCAGTCACTGCTTCATCTCGTGCAGCCCGACCAACCACGCGCACGAGATCATGCGCCGCGCGGACGTGCGGCGGTACTTGGACGAGGCGGCGGACCTCGGCGCGAACGACACGTACTTCACGGGCGGCGAGCCATTCCTGAACCGCGAGATCCTCGAGATCCTCGAGGATGCGCTTCGGATCGGCCCCGCGACCGTGCTCACGAACGCGACCCTGATCACGCCGGCGCGGGCCCAGAGCCTGGCGGCGATGGAGCGGTCGAGCCGCTACTCGCTCGAGATTCGCGTGAGCCTCGACGGGCTCGACGCCGAGACGAACGATCCGATTCGGGGCGAGGGCTGCTTCGACGCGACGATGGCGGGCGTGCGGGAGCTGGCCCGCGTGGGCTTCAACCCGATCCTGACGGTCACCCAGACGTGGGGCGACGCCGAGGACCGCGCGCTTCGCGCCGAGTTCCACGAGTTCCTCCGCCGAAACGGCCTCTCGCGGCCGCGCGTGAAGATCCTCCCGCTCTTTCGAATCGGGAGGGAGGCGTCGCGGACGCGGGGGTACGCGACCGAGGAGTTCCTGACCGAGGAGCACATGCGCGGCCACGATCCCTGGACGCTCCAGTGTTCGACGAGCCGCATGGTGACGAGCCGCGGCGTCTTCGTCTGCCCGATCCTCATCGACGCGCCGGACGCGCGGATGGGACAGACGCTGGCCGAGACGCTCCGGCCGTTCCGGATGTCGCACGGCGCTTGCCACACCTGCTGGTCCACCGGCGCCTCCTGCCGGAACTGAATCGCCCGGCCCTCCGGAGATTCCAATACCGAGATGAACCCCACTAGGGTCGCCGACCTCGGCGTTCACGATGGAGCCTTGGCGGCGCTCGGCGGGCCCTACAGCAATCACGTCGCGCTTCGGGCGGCGCTCGAGGACGCTCGCCGCCGGGGGGCGGAACGGATCGTCTGTCTCGGCGATCTGGGCGGATTCGGTCCGAATCCCGGGAAGATCTACCCGCTCCTCGAGGCATTCGGCGTCGTGACCCTCGCGGGGAATTACGATCGCTCGCTGTCGGAGCGCCTCTCGGATTGCGGCTGCGGCTACACGCACCCGGCGGACAATCACTTCGCCCAGATCTCCTACGACTACACGAATCGCAACACGACCGACGCCGAGCGCGACTGGCTTCGTGCCCTCCCCGAGTTGGCGCGGCTTCGGCGAGGCGGGCGGCAGTGGCTCCTCTGTCACGGATCGCCGCGTAGGATCAACGAATTCCTGTGGGAGTCCGGCTGCTCCGACGCGTTCCTCGAGCGGCTGGCACGGGACGCGAACGCCGATCAGGTGCTGTGCACCCACACCGGCCTCCACTGGCAGCGCCGGCTGCCGAGCGGCGCGCGCTTCGTCAACGTGGGCGCGGTCGGGCGTCCCGCGAACGACGGCACGCCGAGGGTCTGGTACGCCTTCTTCGCCGCGGGCGCGGACGAGGCCGAATTCGTCCCGGTCGTCTATGACCACGAGGCGATGGCGCGGGAAATGGAAGGCGAAGGGCTCCCGGCGGAATTCGTCGAGACGATTCGGTCCGGCTGGTGGACGACCTGTCTCGAGATCCTGCCGGCCAAGGAGCGGGCGCGGGGGAGGTTCTAGGGCATGGTCCGGGTGCTGAGCGGGGTCGTCGGCGAGTACGTCCGACAGGTGCGCCAATCGGGGCGGAACCCACGCCTCTACCTTCAGGGTCTCTTCCTGATCGGACTCGGCCAGTCCATCTTCTCTCTACTCTTTAATCTCTATCTCCGGACGATCGGGATCTCCGACTCCGCCATCGGCCAGATCCTCTCCAAGGTCTCCCTCGGCGCCGCGCTCGCGGCGATCCCGGCGGCGTTTCTGTTTCGGGGATTGCAGGCGCGGCTGATCCTCGTCGGGGCCGGGGCCCTGGCCGCGATCCTCTACGTCATGCAGGTGTCGTGGACGGCGCCGGAGACCCTTCTCCTGATCGCGTTCCTGACCGGCATGGCGGCCACCGTCTACCGACTCTCGATCGCTCCGGTCATCATGCGCGAGGTGGCGCCGGACGCCAGGCCGTTCCTCTTCAGCGCCTCCTTTACGGTGCTCTTCCTGTCGGCCATCGTCGGGTTCGCGATCGGCGGTTGGCTCCCGACGCTCTTCCACCTCTTCACCGACAGCAACCGGTTGGCGCTCCGATGGTCGCTCTACGTCGCCGCCGGCTTGATCCTACTGTCCGCGATTCCGTTCAACGCGATGAAGGACGCGCCGCGGGAGAGCGCCGGTTGGGACGCCGAGGATGACGAGCCGCCCGGGCGGGAGCTTCGTCGCTGGACCGATCGTCTCGGGGGAACGCTGCGTCAGGCACGCGAGCTCATCGAAGTAGACTGGGTCCTCAATTTGAAGCTGACGCTTCCGGCGATGCTCATCGGCCTCGGGGCCGGCCTGATCATTCCGTTCATGAACCTCTTCTTCCACGACCGGTTCGGCATGAGCGAGGCCGAGATCGGCGTCCTGTTCGCGGTGATGCAGGGCTTCATGGTGATCGGAAATCTCTTCGGACCGGCCGTCTCCCGGAGGCTCGGGCTGGTCCGGGGCGTCGTCGTGACGCAGCTTCTGTCGGTGCCGTTCATGGTCCTGCTCGGCGTCTCGTCCTTCTTTCCGTTGGTGGCCGCCGCCTTCTTCCTCCGGAGCGGCCTCATGAACATGAATCAGCCGCTCACGTCCCACTTCGCGATGGAGGTCGTCTCGAAACGCGACCACGCGGTCACGAACAGCCTCCTTTCTCTCTCCTGGTTCGTCGCCTGGAGCATCAGCGCCGACATCGGCGGCGCGATGATCGAGCGATACGGCTACACGCCGCCCCTACTGGTCGCCGCGGGCCTCTACGTGCTCGCCTCGGGTCTCTATTGGTTCTTCTTCAAGGACGTCGAGGAGGGCCGCGTTCCGCGCGGAGAAGTCGAGATTCCGGAGGCCTAAGCTCCATCCCCGCAGTCGGTTGAGCCACAAGACCCACCCCCCTCCATCCGCCTCAAGTTCGGGTGCCCCCGTGCCGATCCATGCTGCAGTCAGGGTGGGGGGCTGCCATGGCAGGGAGGCCACAAAGGGGCCCCGCGGGAAGCGGTGGAGTCCAACGCAGATCATCAACACAAGGGGGAAGCAGATGAAGCGGATTCACATGGCTCTGGTTCTGACGATGGTGTTGGCGGTGGCGGCGTTTGTGCCGATGGCCAGCGCGTCCCCGGTCGGTCTCGGCACGCTCGAGCTGAACGCGGGCTATGCGAAGTCGTCGAGCGAGGTTGGGACGAGCACGGAGAGCATGGGAGGCGGCATGACGTTTGGTGCTGCCTACTGGCGCAGCATGTCGCCGAGCGTCTCCTGGGGTGCGGAAGTTTCCTATGACAATGTTGGTACGGCTGACGCGTCGTATTACGACGCACTAACTGCTACGACGTATCACGAGGAGTTCTCCACGAAAATGCTCCGATTTGCCCCGTCGATCCGTATGAACTTCGGCGCGCCGGTGGGACCCAGCTTCTTTGCCCAGGGCGGGGTCGGCCTCTACAACGCTTCGTGGGATTACAGCTACGATGACGGCGTTACTGACGCCAAGACGGACGGAAGCGATTCGAATATCGGTTTCAACGTTGGCGCTGGCGTCGGGTTCCCTGTTGGTCCGAAAACGAAGCTGAATTTCAGCGGCAACTACCACATCGTGCCTGGCGTCGAAGAGAACAACGTCAAGCTCACCGATAACACGAACTACCTCCAGTTCCGCGCGGGCATCGGTTTCGGCCTGTAAGAATGGAGCAAATTTGAATCGGGGGGCGGCGCCGAACAGGCGCCGCCCCTTTGTTTCGTCCGGCGGTGCGCCAGCTCCAGCCGGACCGGGAGCCGGAACATGAAGGAGAAAAGGGACCCCGGAGTCCCGGGCGGCGACGGTCCGGATCGAGCTGCGGGCTCGTCGCTCCGCTTCGGCCGCGACTGGATCTACACGATCCTCGCGGCGTGCCTCTTTCTCAGCGTCTCCGTCCTCCTCTACGTCAACCACCGCGTCATCGCCATCAGCACCGCGGCCGCGCGTTCCGGCATGGCCTTCACCGTGGAACTCGGCCACCAGGCCGAACTGGCTCAAGCGGCAAGCGCGATCAACGCCACCGCGACCGGCGTCTTCGACAGCCGGGACGTGCTCCAGGAAAACGCGCGCCTTCAGATCGCGCGGGCGAATTTCGACAGCGAGCTGCGGGAAGTCTGGGCGGAAGTCGAGCGGCGCCCGCCCGGACAACAGTCGCGGGTCTTAGTCGACGATCTGCGCGCCGTGGAAACGGCCGTCGTGGGGATGACCCAGGAGGCGAATCGGATCTTTTCGCTCTACTCCGTGCAACGAGTCGAGGAGGCGCGAGATCGTCTCCCGCTCTTGGATCGAAGACACCGCGAGGTGAGCGAGTCCCTGGAGACCCTGATGGACCACGCAGGCGTGGCCCAACGGCGGCTTCAGGACGAGGAGCGAAACCGCTCGCTCGCGATGGAGCGCCTCGGAGTCATCATCGCGCCGCTCATGCTCCTGATGGCCGGCGGGGTCGCCGTCTTCGGCCAGCGCCTTCAGCGGCGCGCCCGGCTCGTCGAGGACGAAAAAGACCGGAACGCGGCGCGGCTCGCGGAGCGTGAAGCGGTGCTCCGGGCAACGAACGACGCCTCCCCGCACGGCATCTACGTGACCGACGCGGCGGGATCGTGCACGTACACCAATCCCGCCTATCAGCGGATCTCCGGTCTCCTCCCGGAGGAGGCGCTCGGAGACGGATGGGCGCGCGGGATCCACGCCGAAGACCGCGACCGAGTGCAGCGCGAGTGGGCGGAGTCCGCCGCGGCGCATCGCCCCTACGAGAGCACGCATCGGTACCATCGCTCCGGCCGCGAGCCGGTCTGGGCTCAGGTGTGGGCGGCGGAGGTCCACGTGGACGGGAGCCTCCATGGCTTCGTCGGCGTCGTGGAGGACATCACGCCCCGGCTCAAGCGAGAGGCGGAGCTGGCGGAGGCGAAGGAACGAGCGGAGGCCGCGACCCACGCCAAGGGCGACTTCCTGGCTTCGATGAGCCACGAAATCCGCACGCCCATGAACGGCGTGATCGGGATGACCGGGCTCCTCCTCGACACCGACCTGACGCCGGAGCAGCGCGAATTCGCGGAGACGATCCGCGGATCGGCCGACGCGCTCCTCGCCATCATCAACGAGATCCTCGATTTCTCCAAGATCGAGGCCGGCAAGATGACCTTCGAGCCCATCCCCTTCGATCTCCTGGTCGCGGTGGAGGAGGTGGCAGATCTCCTCTCGTTCCGGGCCGGGGAGAAGAACGTGGACCTGATCGTTCGCTACGAGCCCGGCGCGGCGTGCCGCTTCATCGGGGACGCGGGGAGGATTCGACAGGTCGTCCTGAATCTGGCCGGAAACGCCATCAAGTTCACCGCACAGGGCCACGTCCTGATCGACGTGGAGCCGGGGCGAGGCGAGGGTGGCGCGTCCATGGTCAAAATCTCCGTCCACGACACGGGAATCGGGATCCCCCAGGACAAGATCGGCGGCCTCTTCGAGAAGTTCACGCAGGTGGATGCCAGCACGACGCGCAAATTCGGCGGGACGGGCCTGGGGCTCGCGATCTCGAAGAGCCTCGTGGAGATGATGGGGGGGCAGGTCGGTGCCGAGAGCGTCGAGGGCCAAGGCTCGACCTTCTGGTTCACGTTGCCCCTCGAGGAAGACCCCGCGCCGCCTCCCAAGGCGGCCCCGCTGCCGGATCTCTCGGGCCTCCGCGTCCTGGCCGTGGACGACAATCAGGTCAACCGGCGCGTCCTCAGCGAACAGCTCGAATCCTGGGGCATGTCGCATGAGGCGGTGTCCAGCGGAGCCGCCGCGATCGCGTCGCTTCGCGCGGCGGTCCACCGGGGCGAGCCGTTCCACATCGCGATCCTCGACTACTTCATGCCGGGAATGGATGGGGAAACGCTCGCTTGCCTCATTCGCGCCGACGAGGTCATTCGAGACACCATGCTCATCATGCTCACGTCTTCCGGCAAGAGGGGCGACGGTCGCCGCTTCCAGGAAGCCGGCTTCGCAGGCTATTTCGTGAAGCCCGTTCGCGCGTCCACGATGATGGATGCCTTGGCGACCGCCTGGGGTGCGCAATTCGAGGGGACGGGGAGCACCATCGTGACCCGTCATTCCCTGGCCGAATCCGGGAACAGGTCCGGTCCGCAAGTCATGTCCGGAGATGGCTTGGCCGGCTTGCCCTTCCGGCACGTGCGGGTCCTCGTGGCAGAGGACAACGTCGTGAATCAGAAGGTCGCCTGCCGCCTTCTCGAGAAGCTCGGCTGCCGCGTGGAGGTGGCCGCGAACGGACGCGAGGCGGTCGAGATGACGGCGCGAATCCCGTTCGACCTCGTCTTCATGGACTGTCAGATGCCGGAGTTGGACGGGTACGACGCCACGCGCGAGATCCGGAAGCGCGAGGGGTCCGGCAAGCGGACGCCGATCCTCGCCATGACCGCGAACGCGATGGACTCGGACCGCGCGCGCTGCATGGAGGCGGGCATGGACGATTTCGTGAGCAAGCCCGTCTACCCGCCGGTCCTCCGCCGGGTGATGGAGCGCTGGGTCCAGCCGCCGGAGTCAGGGGAGCCGCCCATCGACCTGGAGGGATCGGAGACCCTCGCCGCGCTTCGCGCCGACGGCGGGGGAGCGGTGGCGGAGGAGGTGATCACGCTCTTCACCGGCGACGCGCCGCAGCGCTGCGCGGAGATTCGCGAGGCCGCCGCCCGCGGCGACGCCCGTGCCGCCTGCGCCGCGGCGCACGCGCTCAAGGCGAGCGCCGCCACGCTGGGGGCGAATCGGATGGCGCGGCTCTGCGCCCAGATCGAAGACGCGGCCGCGACCGGAAACGTCTCCGCGCTCCCGGCGCTCCTCACGCGCCTCGAGGCGGAGAACGTCTCCGTGCAGGAATATCTGAGGAACTACTTCGCGCCGAAGTAGAAGGTGACCCCGAGCCGCGTCATGAGGCCGCTCCAATCGAGGGTCGCGTCGTCACCGTCGGAGGTCGTCTGCTTCGAGCCGGCGATCTCGAGGTCGGTCGTCTTCGCGAACCGGTAGCCGACGTTCGCCTCCACGTGCGCCGTCGGGGAGAGCGCGAGGTCCAGGGCGCCGACCCCGTGGAATCCCACCCCCGATCCCTTCATGTCCTCGGTGTCCTCTTGCATCGTTCCGGAGTCGAAGATCGTGACGTCGCCCGCGGAAGTGTAATAGCCGAGGCCGCCGCCCAATCCAAATCGGGCCTTGGACGCGGAGGGGAAGTAATAGACGACCGTGGCTACGAACGCGTTGGCTGGGGTCGAGATCTCGAAGGATCCGCCCGGGACGCTGAGCTCGCTGCTTCCTCCGAGCCGTTCGAAGTCGACGCCGATCATGAGGTTTCCGGGCGTCCGGTACCGGAGGCCGCCTCCGAATCCGAGCCCACCCGAAATCTCGTCCATGGAGTAGCCGGATCCCGAGAGAAGGACGTTGATCGGGGCGATCACTTCGTCATTCAGGTCCGACATCGCGTACGTGTTGTACCCGGCGAAGCCGGCGATGCCCCACTGGCCCCCTGCGAGCGCCGCACTTGGAAGGAACGGAACCGTCGCGAGAACTGCCAGAACTGCGGGGATACGGAGTGAATTCCATCTCATCTCGCACCTCCTGTGGGGAGCGGGTGAGGCCCGATCCTAGGAGGCGGTGGAACGCCGTGCAAGCGCGATGATCGCGACCGGCCGCGCTAGGCGCCGCCCGGGTGGGTCATCCCTTCCGGCGAGAAGACCTTGGCGATCTGCTCTTCCGTGAGCAGTTTACGGGCGCGAACGATCTCCACGACGGTCTTCCCGGTCTTGGCCGATTCCTTCGCGACCTCCGCGGCCGCCAGGTACCCGATGAACGGATTCAGCGCCGTGGCGACCGAGATCGAATGGTCGAAGTAGCGGCGGCAGGCCTCCTCGTTCGCCGTGATCCCGTCCACGCACTTCTCACGGAGGACGCGAAGCGTCGGCCCGAGGATGTGGAGCGAACGAAGCAAGTTGTGCGCGAGGACGGGCATCATGACGTTCAGCTCGAGCTGCCCCGCCTGCGCCGCGTAGGCCACGGTCGCGTCGTACCCCAGCACCTGGTAACCGACCTGGTTCGTCATCTCGAGCATCACGGGGTTGACCTTGCCGGGCATGATCGAGGAACCCGGCTGGACCGTCGGAAGCCCGATCTCGTTCAACCCGGTTGTCGGTCCGCTCGCGAGAAGCCGGATGTCGTTCGCGATCCGGACGAGGTCGAGGGCGAAGCCACGCAGGTCGTTCGAGAGCCGGACGAACGGAGCCATCGACTGCATCGCCTCGAAGAGATTGGGCGCGGGCGTGAAGCGCGTCTTCATCGTCGCCGCGAGGTGGGCGATCGCTCGCTCGCGGTATTTCGGGTGCGCGTTGATCCCCGTGCCCGCGGCGTTTCCGCCGAGGCCGAGCGGTAGGAGCCCCTCGCGCGATCGGGTGAGCGACGCGGCCCAGCCCTCGAGGCAGATCTGGTATCCGGAGAACTCCTGTCCCAGCGTGATCGGCACCGCGTCCTGCAGATGCGTGCGCCCGGACTTGAGGATTCCGGAGAACGCCTTGGCGCGGCCCTGGAAGGAGTGCGCGAGCGCCTCCATCTGATCGATCACGGGGCCGCTCAGGACGTAGGCGGCGATCCGGATCGCCGTCGGGATCACGTCGTTCGTGGACTGCGCCATGTTCACGTGGTCGTTCGGGCTGACCAAGGTCACGTCGCCGCGGCGGCCGCCGAGGATCTCGCAGGCGCGATTCGCGATCACCTCGTTCACGTTCATGTGGAAGGACGTGCCGGCCCCCGCCTGGTAGGCGTCCACCACGAACTGGTCGTCGTGCCGTCCCGCCACGACCTCCTCGGCCGCCTTCACGATCGCCTCGGCCTTCTTCGCGTCCAGATCGCCCAGCTCGGCGTTCGCTTTCGCCGCCGCGATCTTGATCCGGGCGACCGCGCGCACCATCTCGACGTGGAGCCGCTCCCCCGAGATCGGGAAGTTCGCGATCGCGCGCGCGGTCTGGACGCCGTAGTAGGCCTCCGCCGGCACCTCGAGCGGGCCGAGCGAATCCGTCTCGGTGCGCGTGGCGCCCTTCGGCGCCGCCTTCACGGACTCAGACATGGGCAGGTTCCTCGCTGGGGAGCCGCACGGGCCGTCCCCACACGTCGGAGAACGCCCGCGCGAGGCGCGCGATCACCTCGTCGCGGGGCGGCGCCGCGCCGAGGAGCGACGCGAGCGACGCGACGCCGAGGTCACGGATGCCGCACGGATGGATGAGTTCGAAATGGGTCAGGTCGGGATCCACGTTGAGCGCGAACCCATGGAACGTGACCCACCGGCGCACCGCCACCCCGATCGCGGCCACCTTCCGGTCGCCGACCCAGACGCCGGTGAAGGGCGGGCGCCGCGACGCGTCCAGGCCATAGGACCCGAGCACGCGGAGGATCGCTTCCTCGAGATCGCGCAGGTAGCGGTGGAGATCGCGTCCGCCGGGGAGCGACTCCAGGGCGATGATCGGATAGCCCACGATCTGGCCCGGGCCGTGGTAGGTGACGTCGCCCCCGCGCTCCACCGAAACGACGTCGATGCCGCGACGCGCGTAGTCGGCGGCCGAGAGCCGGAGATTGGCGTCGTGGCCGCCGCGTCCGACGGTCAGGACGGGCTCGTGCTCCACGAAGTAGAGGACGTCGGGCGATTCGCCGCGGGCGCGCGTCTCGACGGCGCGGCGCTGGAACTCGAGCGCCG
>Ga0070696_100000395_pt1 | contig 26958 bp, 28 predicted proteins | sample KBSK1253metaG_FD_65474 | JGI IMG/M metagenome (GOLD analysis project Ga0070696, IMG submission 65474) | Corn, switchgrass and miscanthus rhizosphere microbial communities from Kellogg Biological Station, Michigan, USA - KBS K1-25-3 metaG | ecosystem: Host-associated > Plants > Roots >... | reverse complement strand
CCTGATGCTCAATCGGCGAGGGCGCCCTTACCTGCTGGAAGTCAATACCTCGCCCGGCATGACCGACCACTCGCTTGTGCCGATGGCCGCCCGCGCTGTCGGCCTGTCCTACGAGGAGCTTTGCCTGAAGGTGTTGGAGGGCGCGCATGTGGGGTAACCCGCGCCTGCTGAACGCGGCCGCCGGGTTTCTCGTCGGGCTCGCCGCGCTGGCATTCGGCGCCGCCGGCGCGTATTGGCTGCTGCATTCGCCGCTCTTCCCGGTTCGCGCGATCGAATTGCGTACCGTGCCCGTGCAGGCATCGCGCGCCGAGGTTCAGGCGACCCTCGCCCACGTCGGGCGCGGTAATTTCTTCGCCGCGCCGATTGACGAGCTGCGCGCGGCGCTCGAGCGACTGCCGTGGGTACGGCGCGCCGCGGTGCGCCGCGTATGGCCCGACGGCCTGGAAGTGAGCATAGAAGAGCAGCTGCCGCTCGCACGCTGGGCGGCGGGAGGGCTGGTTAACCGGCAGGGCGAGCGCTTCGCCGGCGAGGCCTCCGCCGAGCTGCCGCTCTTCAGCGGGCCTGCCGGAAGCGAAGCCGAGCTTGCGCGCCGCTACGCGCGCTTCTCGCAGCTTGTCGCGATTCTCGGCAGCCCGATCGAGCGACTCACGTTGAGCGAGCGCCTCGCCTGGGAGGTGAAGCTCGCCGATGGCCTTGAGCTCAAGCTCGGCCGCGATGCTGAGGCCGCTGAGGCCAAGCTCGAGCGCTTCGTCGCCGCTTACCAAGCGAACCAGCTCATGCCGCTCGGCACGGTGGTCGATCTGCGCTATCCGAACGGATTCGCCATGCGAGTGAAAGGCTGATGGCGAAAGAGAACAAAAACCTGGTGGTGGCGCTCGACATCGGCACCTCGAAGGTCGCCTGCCTGGTCGCCGAGCTCGGCGCGGACGGCACGCTGGAAATTCTCGGCATGGGCTCGCACCCCTCCAAGGGACTCAAGAAAGGCGTGGTCGTCAACATCGAGGCGACCGTGGCCGCGATTCAGCGCGCGCTCGAGGAAGCCGAGCTGATGGCCGACAGCAAGATCGCCGCGGCCTATGTCGGCATCGCCGGCAGCCACATCCGCAGCTTCAACTCCACCGGCATGGTGGCGGTGAAGGACCGCGAGGTCGGCGTGATGGACGTCGATCGCGCCATCGAGACGGCGCGCGCCGTCAACATCCCGACCGACCAGCAAATCCTGCACGTGTTGCGGCAGGAATTCATCATCGACGGCCAGGAAGACGTGCGCGAGCCGATCGGCATGTCGGGCGTGCGCCTGGAAGTCAAGGTGCACATCGTCACCGGCGCCGTGTCAGCCGCGCAGAACATCATCAAATGCGTGCGCCGCTGCGGCATCGAGGTGAAAGACCTGGTGCTGCAGCCGCTCGCTTCCTCGCGTGCGGTGCTCTCCGAGGATGAGAAGGATCTGGGCGTATGCCTGCTCGACATCGGCGGCGGCACGACCGACATCGCCGTCTTCACCCATGGCGCGATACGGCACACCGCGGTGGTGCCGATCGCCGGCGACCAGATTACGAACGACATCGCCATGGCGCTGCGCACGCCGACGGCCGATGCCGAGGCGCTCAAGATCCGCCACGGCGTGGCGCTGCGCCAGCTCGCCGATCCGAACCAGATGCTGGAAGTTCCGGGCATCGGTGAGCGCGGCACGCGCACGCTGTCGCGGCAGACGCTCGCCGAAGTGATCGAGCCGCGCGTCGAGGAGCTCTATTCGCTCGTGCAGCACGCGCTACGCGATTCGGGGTTCGAGGAGCTGCTCTCGAGCGGCATCGTGCTGACGGGCGGCTCGGCGGTGATGCAGGGCATGGTCGAACTCGGCGAAGAGATCTTCCACATGCCGGTGAGGATCGGCGTGCCTCGCTATGCCGGCGGGCTCGCGGACGTGGTGCGCGCGCCGCGTTATGCGACCGCGGTCGGCTTGTTGCTGGAAGGCGTGGCGCAGGTGCAGCACGGACGGCTTTCGCGCCAGAGCGGCTCGGTACGAGCGGTGCTCGGGCGCATGCGGGAGTGGTTTCAGCGCAACTTTTGAAGTCAATAACAACGGCAAGGAGATAACAAGATGTTCGAAATCGTAGAGACCCAGGTAACGGGGCCCATCATCAAGGTGGTGGGCGTGGGCGGCGCCGGCGGCAACGCCATCAACCACATGATCGAGGAGGGTGTGCAGGGCGTCGAGTTCATCGCCGTCAACACCGATGCGCAGGTGCTCGCGCGCAACCGCGCACCCAACCAGATCCAGCTCGGCACGAGCGGCCTGGGCGCCGGCGCGAAGCCGGAGGAGGCGCGCGCGGTGGCGCTCGCGGATCGCGATCGCATCGAAGAGACGCTCGCCGGGGCGCACATGGTGTTCATCACCGCCGGCATGGGCGGCGGCACCGGCACCGGAGCCGCGCCGGTGATCGCGGAGGTGGCGCGCTCGCTCGGCATCCTCACCGTGGCGGTCGTCACCAAGCCGTTCACCTTCGAGGGCTCAAAGCGCATGAAGACGGCCGAGGGCGGGCTCGAAGCGCTCGGACCGCACGTCGATTCGCTGATCGTCATCCTCAACGACAAGCTCGAAGAGGTGCTCGGCGAGGACGTCACGCAGGAGGACGCGTTCAAAGCGGCCGACGATGTGCTGAACAACGCCGTGGCAGGGATTGCCGAAATCATCAACAACCCCGGGCTCGTCAACGTCGACTTCCAGGATGTGCGCACCGTGATGTCGGAGCAGGGCATGGCGATGATGGGCTCGGCGAGCGCGAGCGGCATCGATCGCGCGCGCATCGCCGCGGAGCAGGCCATCGCCTGCCCGCTGCTCGAGGGCGTGAATCTCGCCGGCGCGCGCGGCGTGCTGGTCAACATTACTGCCTCGAAATCGAGCCTGAAGCTGCGCGAGACGAAGGAGGTGATGAACATCATCCGCGCGTTCGCGGCGGAGGACGCGACCATCATCTATGGCGGCGTCTACGACGATGCGCTCGAGGATCAGCTGCGCGTCACGGTGGTGGCGACGGGTCTTGGCGCACCGGCGGTGGCGCGCGCGCCGAAGCCGCAGCTCGTGCTGAATAACGTCGCGGCGCAAAAGACCGGCACCGATAACCTTCCCGGGCCGGTGGACTACAGCCAGCTCGATGCGGTGCCGGCGGTGATCCGGCGCAACCGTGCCTCGACAGTCGAAGCCTTGCAGCAAAGTGGCGTGGACAAGTACGACATCCCGGCGTTTCTGCGCAAGCAGGCCGACTGATGCCGCGCACGTCTTTGCTAAAATCGGCCATTCCCTAGCGATGCTTCGACAACGCACCCTCAAGGCGCTGGTCTCTGCCGCCGGCGTCGGTCTGCACACCGGGCAGAAAGTCCGCGTCACGCTGCGGCCCGCGCCGCCCGATACCGGCATTGTCTTCCGGCGCATCGACCTTGCCGCGCCGGTCGACATTCCGGCGCGCGCCGAGCTCGTCGGCGAGACGCGGCTTTCATCGTGCCTGGTGCGAGACGGCGTGAAGGTCTATACGGTGGAACACCTGATGTCGGCGCTCGGCGGGCTCGGCGTCGACAACGCCTATGTGGACCTCGATGCTTCCGAGCTGCCGATCATGGACGGCAGCGCCTCGCCGTACGTGCTGCTGATCCAGCAGGCCGGTGTGATCGAGCAGGCGGCGCCGAAACGTTTCCTGCGTGTCACGCGCACGGTGGAAGTCACCGATGGCGACAAATGGGCGCGCCTCGAGCCCTACGAAGGCTACAAGCTCTCGTTCTCGATCGATTTCCGCCACCCGGTGATCGAGCGTTCGACGCAGGCGGTGCAAGTCGATTTCGCCGAAACGTCGTACCTGAAGGAGATCGCGCGCGCCAGAACCTTCGGCTTCATGCACGAAGTGGAAGATCTGCGCGACAGCGGCCTTGCGCTCGGCGGCGGCTTGGACAACGCAGTGGTGCTCGACGAGTATCGCGTGCTGAACGCGGAAGGATTGCGCTTTGCCGACGAATTCATCCGGCACAAGCTGCTGGATGCGATCGGCGATCTCTATCTTCTCGGAAGACCGCTGCTCGGCGCCTTTTCCGCGCACAAATCGGGACACGCGCTCAACAACCGTTTGCTGCGCGCCGTGCTCGCGCACGCCGATGCGTTGGAGACCGTCAGCTTCGAGCGCCCCGAGGAGACGCCGGCAGGCGTGGCGCGCCTCGCGACGCAGTACGGCTAAGCGCGCGGCAGTGCGCCGTGGCGGCGCAGCATTGTCGCCAGCGCGTCTCGCGCCGGCGACGCTGGCAACCGCTCGTACAGCTCACGCAACCGCTCGATCGCATGTGTGGAGAAATGCACGCTTTTTTGCGCGCCACAAGCCTTCTTAAGTGACTCGATCGGTTGCACCCTCACTGAAACCAGACTAACCTGCATTCGCCGTTCTTGGAGGAAGCGCACAAGCGCTGGCGCGAGGAGCCGAAGCTTTGCAGCGACGGCGGAATTCGCGGCGACAAGCGCAAGCCTGCCCTCCTTGAGATTGGCGACACGGGTCTCGCCGCGAAGCTCGGCAGTCAAGAAATTCCGAACGAGTTCGCCGAGCGCGCGCAGCTCCCGCGTCTTGAGAAGAACTGGCTGCAAGTCGCCTTCGGCCGCGAGGATCCGGTCGAGTTTGGTGGGCAGCAAAAGCGAGCGCATCGGGAGGGAGACGTGCAGATTATCCTGATCTCGGATCGGCTGGCCAAGGCGAGGTCAGTCACGCTGTCCGCCATGCATCTGGTGGCGAGCGGCACGGTCCTGCTCTTTGTGGTGCTGGCGGCCACTGCCGCGGTCTATTGGCTGACGCTGCGTTATGCCGCCGAGGTGCCGGTCCCGGCGCTGCAGCGCCTGGTGCTCGCGGCACAGGAAACCGAAGCCGAACGCAGCCGCGCCTTCGTGCAGCAGAACCTCAACGCCATGGCGGTCAAGCTCGGGGAAATGCAAGCCCAGCTGACCCGCCTCGATTCCCTTGGCGAGCGCCTTGCCTCGCTCGCGGGCGTGAAAGACGTGCGCTTGGCAGAAACACCCGGTATCGGCGGCGCGGCGCCGACGCAAATGCCGCCCCAGAACCTGTCGCTCGGCGATTTCAGCACGAAGCTCCTCGAGCTCTCGCGTCAGCTGGAGAACCGCAGCGACATGCTCGGCGTGCTCGAGTCGCAGCTCTTCGAACAGGCGGTGAAGAAGAAGCTCATGCCGACGATGCTGCCGGTCAAGGCGCCTTTCAGCGCGTCGAGCTTCGGCCGGCGCATCGATCCGTTCACCGGCCAATGGGCCATGCATGAAGGCATCGATTTCCTGGCCGACGCCGGCTCGTCGGTCGCGGCCGCTGCCGCCGGCGTGGTGGTGTTCGCCGGCTTCCATCCGCAATACGGCTACGTTGTGGACATCGACCACGGTAACGACCTGGTTACGCGCTACGCGCACTGCTCGAAGCTCTTCGTCAAAGAAGGCGACGTCGTGGCGCGCGGCCGCAAGATCGCCGAAGTCGGTTCCACCGGCCGCTCCACCGGCCCGCACCTGCATTTCGAAGTGCGTTTCCGCGGGGCGGCGCAGAATCCGACGAAGTTCCTGCTCGCGTCGGTGTCGCCGGCGCGCGGCGCCACCAAGACGGCGGCCGCCGCCGCCGAGTAAGGCCGGCGCGCGCCGGGGCACGCGCCTCGGCGTGTTAACATCCTGCGCTTTCCCGGAGCTCGCTTTTCCGCCGGCCCGCCAGGGCCTGCGTCCTTCATGGTGAGATACCTTCAGTTCGGGCGCCGCGTCGCCGAGGTGCTCTGGAGCGTCCCGACGCGCGTCTTCGGCAGCCGCAACGAGCGGCTGCTCAAGCACTACGGCCATACCGTAGGCGAGATCAATGCGCTCGAGCCGCAGATCGCGGCGCTCTCCGATGCGGCGCTCGCCGCCAAGACCATCGAGCTGCGCAAACGCCACGCTGACGGTGCAACGCTTGACCAGCTCTTGCCGGAGGCGTTTGCCGTGGTCCGCGAAGCCGCCAAGCGCACGCTGCGCATGCGTCACTTCGACGTGCAGCTGGTCGGCGGCATGGTGCTGCACGCCGGCAAGATTGCCGAGATGAAGACGGGCGAAGGCAAGACGCTCGTCGCCACGCTGCCCGCCTACCTGAACGCGCTTACCGGCAAGGGCGTGCACATCGTGACGGTGAACGACTACCTCGCGAAGCGCGACGCCGAGTGGATGGGGAAAATCTACCGCTTCCTCGGCCTGAGCGTCGGCGTCAACGTCCCCTATCACGAGCTCGAGCTCGAGGAACGCAACACGGCCAAGCGCGCCGCTTACGCCGCCGACATCACCTACGGCACGAACAACGAGTTCGGCTTCGATTACCTGCGCGACAACATGGCGATGCACGTCGAGGAGCGCTTCCAGCGCGGCCTCAACTATGCCATCGTCGACGAGGTCGACTCGATCCTGATTGATGAGGCGCGCACACCGCTCATCATCTCGGGCCAGGCGGAGGACCGCACCGAGATCTACCACAAGATGAACCAGGTGGCGCCGCTGCTCACCCGGCAGAAAGAAGAGAAAAAGAAGCCGGATGATCCCGAGCCGCCCGGCGACTTCTTCGTCGACGAAAAGAACCACCAGATCGTGATCTCCGAAGCGGGGCACGAGAAGGCGGAGCAGATTCTCACCCGCGTGGGCCTGCTGCCCGCCGGCGCGAGTCTCTACGAGCCTGCGTACATCAACCTGGTGCACCATCTCTACGCCGCGCTGCGCGCGCATCACCTGTTCCATCGCGATCAGCATTACGTGGTGCAGAACGGTGATGTGATCATCGTCGACGAGTTTACCGGGCGCCTGATGATCGGGCGGCGCTGGTCCGAAGGCCTGCACCAGGCGGTGGAGGCGAAGGAGGGCGTCTCAATCCAGAACGAGAACCAGACGCTTGCCTCGATCACCTTCCAGAACTACTTCCGCATGTACGGCAAGCTCGCCGGCATGACCGGCACCGCCGACACCGAGGCCTACGAATTCCAGCAGATCTACGGCCTCGAGACGGTGGTGGTGCCGACGCACATGCCGATGATCCGCGCCGACCGCCAGGACCAGGTCTACCGCACCGCGAAGGAGAAGTACCAAGCCGTCATCAACGACATCCGCGACTGCTACGACCGCGGGCAGCCGGTGCTGGTGGGCACGACCTCCATTGAGAACAACGAGCTGCTCTCGGGCCTGCTGCAGAAGGAGAAGCTGCCCCACCAGGTACTGAACGCGAAGCAGCACGAGCGCGAGGCACAGATCGTGGCTCAGGCGGGCCGGCCCAAGGGCATCACCATTGCCACCAACATGGCCGGGCGCGGCACCGATATCGTGCTCGGCGGCAACGTCGAGAAACAGTGCGATTTCGTCGAGGCGGACGAAAAGCTCTCGGCCGAGGAGAAAGGAGTGCGGGTGGAGAAGCTGCGCGGCGAGTGGCAGGCGCTGCGCGACCAGGTGGTGAAGGCGGGCGGCCTGCACATCATTGGTACCGAGCGCCACGAGTCGCGGCGCATCGACAACCAGCTGCGCGGCCGTTCCGGCCGCCAGGGCGACCCGGGCAGCTCGCGCTTCTACATGTCGCTCGAGGATCCGCTGCTCAGGATCTTTGCCGGCGATCGCATCAACCGCATCATGGTGATGCTGAAGATGCCCGAAGGCGAGGCGATCGAGCATGCGATGGTGACCCGCTCCATCGAGAGCGCGCAGCGCAAGGTCGAGGCCCGCAACTTTGACATCCGCAAGCAGCTGCTCGAGTACGACGACGTCGCGAACGACCAGAGGAAGACGATCTATTCGCTGCGCAACGAGGTGCTCGAATCGAATGACGTCTCGGCACGCATCTCCGATCTGCGCGCCGGAGTGATCAACGATCTCTTCCGCACGTACGTGCCCGACGAAAGCGTCGAGGAGCAATGGGATATCGCCGGCCTCGAGCAGGCGCTGAAAGCGGAATTCAACCTGACGCTGCCGATCCGCCAATGGCTCGACCAGGACGAGGAGCTCGGCGAGGAACAACTCGTGCAGCGCATCATCGCTGCCGCGCAAGACGCGTACAGCAGCAAGGTCCCGGAACCGGCGCGCGAGCAGTGGAAGCAGTTCGAGCGCTACCAGATGCTGCAGATCCTGGACGCGCACTGGCGCGAACACCTGGCGGCGCTCGATCACCTGCGCCAGGGCATCCATCTGCGCGGCTATGCGCAGAAGAACCCGAAACAGGAATACAAGCGCGAAGCGTTCGAGCTTTTCGGCACGATGATCGAGTCGGTGAAGCTGGAAGTCATCAAGACGCTCACGGCAGTGGAGATCCGCACGCAGGAAGCGCTGCCGGAAGTCGACGATCGCCAGCACGTGGAGAACGTTCGGCTGCAGCACGCCGACTACGAGGAAGCGGCGCTCGCGAACGGCAATGGCAACGGCAACGGCGACGTCGCGCTCGCCGAAGCGGCGACCAAGAGGAAGGCGCAGCCGATCGTGCGCCACGCGCAGAAAGTCGGCCGCAATGATCCCTGCCCGTGCGGCTCGGGCAAGAAATACAAGCACTGCCACGGCAAACTGACGTAGCGATGGCGGTCAATCTGCCGCCACCCGACCGCACCTCCCTCCATCCGGTCCCCGGCGTCGAGCTCGGCGTGGCGATGGCCGGGGTGCGCAAGAGCAACCGCAAGGACCTGCTGGTGCTGCGCCTGGCCCCGGGCAGCAGCGTCGCCGGCATCTTTACCCAAAACCGCTTTTGCGCCGCGCCCGTGGTGCTCGCGCGCAAGCACTTGCGCAACGGGGTGCACGCCCTCGTCGTGAACACCGGCAACGCTAACGCGGGTACCGGCAAGCGCGGGCTCGAGGACGCCATGCTCGTCTGCGAGGCGCTCGCGAGCCACCTTGGCTGCGAGCCGCAACAGATCCTGCCTTTTTCTACCGGCGTCATCATGGAGCCGCTACCCGCCGAACGCATCGTTGCCGCGCTGCCGCGCGCGCTCCTGCATCAGGACGACTGGCTCTCGGCCGCCGAAGCCATCATGACGACCGACACGGTGCCCAAGGCGTACTCGCGCAAGGTACGCCTCTCGGGCGGCAGCGCGATCGTCACCGGCATTGCCAAGGGCGCCGGCATGATCCGCCCCGACATGGCCACCATGCTCGCGTTCATCGCCACCGATGCGCGGGTCGAGCAACGCAGCCTGCAGGCCCTGCTCGAGCGGGTCGCTGAGCGCTCGTTCAACTGCATCACCGTCGATGGTGACACGTCGACCAACGATTCCTTCATCCTCGCGGCGACCGGTGAGGGGCCCGCGGCGCGGGCGCGACGCGATCTGCTCAAACTGGAAGTCGCGGTCGGCGAGGTGGCGCGCCATCTCGCGCAGGCGATCGTGCGCGACGCGGAAGGCGCGACCAAGTTCATCACCATCGCTGTCGAGCGCGGCCGCAACCTCGAGGAGTGCCGCCGGGTGGCCTATGCCATCGCGCATTCGCCGCTCGTGAAGACCGCGTTCTTCGCTTCGGACCCGAACCTGGGGCGCATCCTTGCCGCCATCGGCAATGCGCCGGTCAAAGGCCTCGATACGAGCAAGCTGGAGCTCTTCATCGACGCGGTGCGCGTCGCGAGAAATGGGGCGCGGGACCCGGATTATCGCGATGAGCTTGCGCTGGCGGCGATGAGGAAGCCCGAATTCGGCGTGCGCGTGCTGCTGCACCGTGGGACCGCAGCCGCAACCGTGTGGACTTGTGATCTCTCGTTCGACTACGTGAAAATCAACGCCGAATATCGGACGTGATGCGCCGCACTTGAACAAGGAACTCGAAGAGATCCTGCAGCGCCTGGGCGAGATGCTGCCCCGGCGGGCTGCGCCCACCGACTGGGACGCGAGCATCGCGTTTCGCTGGCGCGCGGCGAGCCGCCGTGGCGCCGCCGGCTACCTGCAGCCGGTGCGCCAAGTGCATCGCATCCGCCTTGCGGACCTGCGCGGCATCGACCGGCAGATCGAGCGCGTCGAGCAGAACACGCTGCAATTCCTGAAGGGCCTGCCCGCCAACAACGTGCTTTTGACGGGCGCGCGGGGCACCGGCAAATCCTCGATCGTCAAGGGCTTGCTCAACAAGTATGCGAAGCAGGGTCTGCGGCTGATCGAGGTGGAAAAAAACGACCTCGTCGACCTGCCGCAGATCGTCGACGAGGTGGCGCCGCGCCAAGAGCGCTTTCTACTTTTCTGCGACGATCTGAGCTTTCATGGCGCGGAGGACGGCTACATCGCGCTGAAAGTGGCGTTGGATGGCTCCGTCTCCACCACCTCCGAGAACCTGCTGATCTACGCCACCTCCAACCGGCGTCATCTGATGCCGGAGTACATGGCGGAGAACCTCGAGACCAAGTACATCGGCGACGAAATTCATCCCGGCGAGACGGTGGAGGAGAAGATCTCGCTCTCGGAGCGCTTCGGCCTCTGGGTGACCTTCTACCCCTTCGATCAGGACGAGTACCTCGACATCGTGCAGCACTGGCTGAAGACGCTGGGCGGCAAATGGAGCGACGCGGCCCGCGAGGAGGCGCTGCAGTGGTCGCTGCAACGCGGTTCGAGGAGCGGCCGGGTCGCCTACCAGTTTGCGCGAGATTGGGCCGGCCGGCACTCGAAAAAGTGATCGCAGTTGCCGCGGCCGTGATCCAGCGGGCCGATGGCCGCTTTCTCCTCGCGCAGCGCCCGAGCGGCAAGGTTTACGCCGGCTACTGGGAATTTCCCGGCGGCAAGATCGAAGCCGGCGAGCCCGCCGAGCACGCGCTCGCGCGCGAGCTGCACGAGGAGCTTGGCATCGACGTCGAGCGCGTCTATCCGTGGATCACGCGCGAATATGTCTACCCACACGGCCATGTGCGGCTGCATTTCTACCGCGTGCTCGCCTGGCGCGGCGAGCCGCATCCGCGTGAGGACCAGGCGATCGCCTGGCAGGCGCTCTCAGCCCCGAGCGTTTCGCCGATGTTGCCGGCAAATGCGCCGGTGCTCGCCTCGCTCACGCTGCCGCACGAGTACGCCGTTACCGACGCTGCTCGGCTCGGCACCGCGACCATGTTGGCGGCGCTCGAGCGCCGCCTCGAGCAGGGATTGCAGCTCGTACAGGTGCGCGAGCCCGAGCTGGCGCACGCTGAGCGCGAGCGTTTCACCGCGCAGGTGCTGGGCCTCGCGCATCGCTATGGCTGTAAGGTGCTGACGAAGGAGCCCGTGCCGGGCGCCGATGGCGTCCATTATCCGGCGGCGGAACTGATGCGCCTCGAGCAGCGGCCGGCCGCCGGCCTCGCGGCGGCGTCGTGCCATAGCCGCGCCGAACTCGAGCGGGCGATGGCACTGGGGCTCGATTTTGCGGTGCTGGGCGCCGTCCTCGAGAAGCGCGGCGCCGAGCCGCTCGGCTGGGAGCGCTTCGCCGAGATCGCTCACGGCGCGAGCATTCCGGTGTACGCGATCGGCGGGCTCACGCCGGCCGACCTCGAGGCCGCGTGGCAGCGAGGCGCGCACGGCGTGGCGATGATTCGCGCGAGCTGGCGCTAGTCCTGCTCAGGCGCTGGCTCGTCGGGCTTCGTGTCGTCGCCGGCGACGCGATAGCGCTCGCTCGCCCACAGCCCGAGGTCCACCAGCTTGCAGCGCTCGCTGCAGAACGGGCGCCACGGATTCTGCGGACCGAAGCTCGCCGGCTGGCCGCAGCGCGGACAGGGCACTTGCTTCACAGGTTGCAGAAGGTGAGCTCGAAAGGAATGTCGGCTTCCGCGGTGCGCTGAGAGCGCGGCTCCTCGCCGTTCTGCGCGAGGAAGCGGATGTTGAGCACGTACTTGTTGGCGCTGATCTCGGGCACGCAGGCGAGCTGCGGATCGAGCCGCAGGCGCAACATCTGCGCGGTCTTGCCGCCGAGCATCTGCTGGAACATGCCTTGTTGCGCGGTGAGCTGCTGCGCACGCCCCGATTCGCGCAGGATGCGCAGGATGATCGCCGAGCCGTCGCGCAGCGGATAAAGCGGCCCGGTCCAGCCGGCGAGCTGTCCGGTGCGTTCTTCCGCCGGCCGATGCAGCCAGTAGTGGTAGGACGGCAGATCGAACTCGCAGGCGCCGCCCGGTATCGCGGTGCGCTGCTTGATCGCCATCAGCCAGTCGTTCTCCCGCAGGTACTGGCCGATCTTGCCGGTCATGGAGAAAAGCGCGCCCGTCGCCTGCTCGATGTCGCGCAGCACGCTCGCCAGCGCATCCTGGGCGATCTCCGGATTGTTGCGAAAGCCGAGCAGGACCTGCTTCTGCCGCTCGAGCTCCTGCAGCAGATCGGACTTGAGGTCCGCGCGGCTCACCACCTCGAGAATCTCGAACAGCGTGAGCAGCGCCATGTGGTGGTCGTGCGGGTCGCTGCGGGCGATGAAATGCCGCGAACGCTCGAACAGGTCCTCGAGGCGCAGCAGCGTGCGGATGCGCTCGTTCAGCGGATACTCGTACGTGATCAACCGGCTGCTCAGGCTAAAAAACTTGGGCGGATTCTGCGCGATTTGGTTGACCGGCACAACCTACGCCCGTCCCTGCGCGGCCATTCTGAGGTAGCGCGCATGCAGTGCCGCGACCTGGGCACGAAGCGCATCCAGCGTGCCGCTGTTGTCGAGCACGTCGTCGGCCGCGGCGAGGCGCGCCGCGCGCGACGCCTGCTGCGCCATGATGGCGTCGACCTCCTGCTTGCCGAGCCCGCTGCGGCTCGCCACACGCTCGCGCTGCAGCGTTTCCGGCGCGTCGACCACCAGCACGCGGTCGACGCGCCGACGATAGTCGCCGGATTCCACGAGCAACGGCACGACATAGATGACGTACGCGCTGCGCGCCGCGGCGATGCGCCGCTCGGCCTCGGCGCGGATCATCGGATGCAGCAGCTGCTCGAGCGCGCGCTTGGCGAGCGGGTCGCTGAATACGCGCTTGCGCATCGCTTCGCGATCCATCGCGCCGCTCGCGCCGATGGCGGCCGCGCCAAACAGCGCCTTGATCTGCTCGAGCGCGGCGCCGCCCGGGGCGGTGAGCTCGTGTGCGATGGCGTCCGTGTCCACCAGCGCGGCGCCGAGCCGTTCGAATTCGCGCGCCGCCGCGCTCTTGCCGCTGCCGATGCCGCCGGTGAGGCCGACCACGAACGTCACAGCCGTTCCGCGTACCAACGCAGAATCGGCGCCCCCCAGAACAGCGCGATCAGCGCGGCAATCGCAATATAAGGCCCGAAGTGAAAGCGAAAGCCGGCGTCCCAGCGGCCGCGGGCCGCGAACATCTGCACCGCGCCGAACACCAGGCCGACCAGCGACGAAAGCAGGATCACGAGCGGCAGCATCTTCCAGCCGAGGAACGCCCCGACCGCGGCATTCATCTTGAAGTCGCCGTAGCCCATGCCTTCCTTGCCGGTGGCGAGCCTGTAGGCCCAGTAGACGAGCCACAGCGCGAGGTAGCCGGCGACGGCCCCCACCACCGCCTCGGGCAGCGGCACGAACGCGCTCTTCAGGTTGGCGAGCAGGCCGATCCAGATGAGCGGCAGGGTGAGATCGTCGGGCAATAGGCCCGTTTCCTGGTCGATGAAGGCGAGCGCAATCGTGAACCAGATGAAGAGCGTCGCGCCGAGCGCGGCGAGGCTCGCGCCGAAGCGCGAGAAGGCATAGGCGGCGCCGATCCCGGCGAGCAACTCGACCAGCGGGTAACGCGCGCTGATGCGCGCGCTACAGCTCGAGCACTTGCCGCGCAGTGCGATCCAGCTGACGAGCGGGATATTCTCGAGCGCGCCGATGCCGTGGCCGCAGGCCGGGCAGCGCGAGCGCGGCGTGAACAGGTTGAGCGGCGGCGCCTCGGCCGGCGTTTCACCCGCCAGCGCGGCGCATTCGGCACGCCATTCGCGCTCCATCATCTTCGGCAGCCGGTGGATGACCACGTTCAGGAACGAGCCGATGCACAGCCCGAAGAGGAGCGCCAGCCAGGGAAGCACGGCTGGCTGTGCGAGCCAGCCGAAGGACGCCACGCTAGACAGCCTGTCCTATCTTGAAGATCGGCAGGTACATGGCAATCACCATGCCGCCGATCAGGGTGCCGAGCACCACCATGATCATCGGCTCCATCAGCGAGGAGAGCGCTTCGACTGCGTCGTCGACCTCCGCCTCGTAGAAGTCGGCCACCTTGCTCAGCATGTTGTCGAGCGCGCCGGTTTCCTCACCGATCGAGACCATCTGCAGCACCATGTTGGGGAAGACGTTGCCGTTCTGCATGGCGACCGTGAGCGCCGTGCCGGAAGCCACTTCGCCCTGGATCTGCTTGGTCGCCGCCTGGTACACGTAGTTGCCCGCCGCGCCGCCCACCGAGTCGAGCGCCTCGACCAGCGGCACGCCCGCCGCGAACATCGTCGAGAGCGTGCGCGTCCAGCGCGCAATCGCCGACTTGCGCACCAGGTCGCCGAACACCGGCAGCTTCAGCATCAGCCGGTCCATGAAGATCTGCACGGCGAGCGAGCGCTTCCAGGCGGCGAAAAAGCCGTAGATGCTGCCGCCGATCACGGTGAAGATGATGTACCAGTACTGCACGAAGGCATCCGAGACCGCCATCACGAACAGCGTCGGCGCGGGCAGGTCCGCGCCGAAGCTGGTGAACACCTGCTTGAACGCAGGGATGACGAAAATCATGATCACCGCGGTGATAATGAATGCGACCGCAATGATGGCGATCGGATAGAAAAGTGCCGCCTTGATCTTCGACTTGATGGCGAGGATCTTTTCCTTGTAGCTCGCCAGGCGGTCGAGCAGCGACTCGAGAATGCCGGCCTGCTCGCCGGCGGCCACCAGGTTGCAGAACAGCGCATCGAAGTGCAGCGGATATTTGCGGAAGGCGGCGGCGAGCGAGGAGCCGGTCTCGACATCGGTCTTGATCTCGAAAAGCAGCTTCGCCACCGCCGGATTGCTCGCGCCCTTGCCGACGATGTCGAACGATTGAAGCAGCGGCACGCCGGCCTTCATCATCGTCGCGAGCTGCCGCGTAAAGAGCGAGATGTCTTTCTCCGTAACCTTGCCGCCCGAGCCGCGCTTCTGCTTCTTGACCTTCTGCACCATGATGCCCTGGCGGCGAAGCGTCGCGTTCACCGCCGACTCGCTCACGGCACGAAGCTCGCCGCGGACCGTCTTGCCGGCCTTGTCGCGGCCCTCCCAGCTATAGACGAAGTCCTTCGGCCCTTTTGCTGCGGCGACTGCGGTTGCCATGTTGGAAATCCCTCCCTAGCCCGCAGCCATGATGCCCGCGGCAAGACTCTTTGTAAAGCCTGAAGTTCCTGCTCTAAGCCACTGAGGGTTCGGTACTTTCTACATCGGCGAGCGGGCGGAAAATCCGCACGGTTTTGATCGTGCGGCCCTGCGCGTGGACGATCTCCATGGGCACGTTGCCGATCTTGATGGCGACGTCGGCCTCGGGAATTTCCTGCAAATGTTCAACGATCAAGCCGTTCAGCGTCTTCGGACCGTCGGTCGGAAGCGACAGTCCCAGCGCGCGGTTTACTTCCCGCACCGGCATCGCGCCCTCGGCGGTGGCGGTGCCGTTCTCGTCCCAGGCGAGCGGCAGGGCGCTCGGCAGCGTGGTGGTGAATTTTCCGATGATCTCCTCGATGATGTCCTCGAGGGTTACGAGGCCCATCAGCTCGCCGTATTCGTCCACGACCAGCGCCAGCCGCTCGCGGTTCTCCTGGAAGTACTGCAGCTGTGCGAGCGCCGAAGTGCTTGCCGGCACGTAGTACGGCTCGTCGAGCACCGCGCTGAGCGCCTGCTCATCGAGCGACCCGGCATGCAGCGCGCCGAGAATCCTGCGCACATGCAGGATGCCGGCGATGTCACCCTCATGGTTGCGGAACACGGGCAATCGCCGGTGGTAGGTGGTGGCGAGCTGGCGCGAAACGGTCTGCATGCCATCCTCGAGGCACACCGACTCGATGCGCGCGCGCGGCACCATCAGGTCCTGCACCGTGATGGCGCCGACATCGAACAGGTTGACCAGGATCGAAAGGTGCTTTTTCGGCATGAAGCTCGAAGACTCGAGCACCAGCGTGCGGATCTCCTCGGGCGAAAGCTTGGGCTCGTCGCTTGGCCGGCCCGGACGGATGGCCAGGATGAGCAGCAGCGGCCGCGCGAACAGGTTGACGAACCAGGTCACCGGGTTCAGCAGCCACATGAACGGCTTCAGCACGTAGACGAGCAGGAGCGCCGTGCGCTCGGGATAGGTGGCGCCGATCACCTTCGGCGTGATCTCGGAAAACACGATGATCAGGAAAGAGATGACCAGCGTGCCGATCGCGTAGGCGAGCTTGTCGTCGCCAAGCAGCCGCACGGCGACCAGGCTCGAAAGCGTGCTCGACGCGGCGACCACCAGCGTATTACCGATGAGGATGCCACCGAGCAACCGGTCGGTGCGCTTCAGGAGGTCGGCCACCATCAGAGCGCCGACGTGTCCCTGGGCCACCAGGTGGCGCAGCCGATAGCGGTTGAACGCCATCATCGCCGTCTCGGCGATCGAGAAGAACGCCGAGAGCACCAGCAGCACGCCGAGCGCGCCAAACATCCAGCTGAGCGGGATCTGCGGCATCAGACGCGGTGCAGGAGCACTTCGAGCACGAAGCGGCTGCCCGGATAGGCGAGCATCAGCGCAACGAAGCCGCTCACCGTCCAGCGCAGCGCCGTGCGCCCGCGCCAGCCGTAGCGCCAGCGCCCGACGAGCAGCAGCCCGAAGATGAGCCACGACAGCACGGCGAACACGGTCTTGTGCTCGACGCGCATCGGCCGCCCGATGAACGATTCGGAGTAGGCGATGCCGAGCGCGAGGGTCACGGTCAGCACGGCGAACGCCGCGCCGATCAGTGCGAACACCAGCCGCTCGAGCGAGAGCAGCGCGGGCAGGCGTGCGAGCGGACCGTCGAGGCGCGTGGCGGCATCATGCAGGCGGCGCTCCACGCGGGCGATGAGCAGCGCGTGCAGCATCGCCACCGTGAAGAGACTGTAGGCCAGCATGCCGGCCACCAGATGCAGCCGGAACTCGAACGACACCGCATCGGGGCTGATGCGTCCGGGGAAGAAGGCGGGCAGCGGCGCGCAGCCCGCGGCGGCGAGGAGCAGGATGAAGTAGAGCGCGTCGACCGGGAAAAAGAAGCCCTCGATCCAGCACATCAGCACGGCGAGAAACATCATCACGGAGAGCGCCTGCGCGAAGCCGAAGCGCAGCTCGCGCGCAGCGAAGAGGTCCGGATAAAGCGCGAGCGCGTGCGCGGCGAGCGGCACGAGGATCGCCGCGCGCTCCCACGCGCGCAGCTGTGGCGCCGGCGCGCCGGTGCGCCAGCGCGTGTTCCAGAAGTGCCACGCCAATACGAGGTACGCAGCGCCTGCGATCCCGTGAATTACAATGTCGGGCACCTTTTCAGTTTAGCATCCCATGCTCGAGAATCTGACCGCGCGCCTCGCCGGCATCGTCAAGCACATTCGCGGCGAAGCGCGGCTCACCGAAGCGAACATCCAGGAGGCGCTGCGCGAAGTGCGCATCGCGCTCCTCGAAGCCGACGTTGCGCTGCCGGTGGTGAAGCATTTCATCGACGCGGTGCGTTCCAAAGCGCTCGGCGCGGAAGTGATCGGCAGCCTGACGCCCGGTCAGGCATTGGTCGGCGTGGTGCATCGCGAACTGAGCGCGCTGATGGGCGAAGCGAACGCGCCGCTCGATCTCGCGACGCAGCCGCCCGCCGTGATCCTGATGGCCGGCCTGCAGGGCTCCGGCAAGACCACCACCAGCGGCAAGCTCGCTCGCCAGCTCGCGGCACAGAAGAAAAAAGTGGCGCTCGTCTCGGCCGACATCTACCGCCCTGCCGCCATCGAGCAGTTGAAGACCGTGGCCGGGCAGGCCGGCGCGCAATTCATCCCGTCGGCGAGCGGCGAGAAGCCGGTCGACATCGCCCGCCGCGCGCTCGACTACGCGCGCACGCATTACATCGATGTGCTGATCGTCGATACCGCCGGGCGCCTCGCGATCGACGAGGAAATGATGCGCGAGATCGCCGAGCTGCACACCGAGCTGAAGCCGATCGAGACGCTCTTCATCGTCGACGCGATGCAGGGCCAGGACGCGGTTAATGTGGCGCGCGCATTCAATGAACGCCTGCCGCTCACGGGCGTGATACTCACCAAGCTCGACGGCGATGCGCGCGGTGGCGCCGCGCTGTCGGTGCGCCAGATCACCGGCAAGCCGATCAAGTTCGCCGGCGTCGGCGAAAAGCTGGCGGGGCTCGAGCCATTCCATCCCGAGCGCATGGCGGCGCGCATCCTCGGCATGGGCGACATCCTGTCGCTCGTCGAGGAGGCGCACGCCAAGATCGACCTCGAGAGCGCCAAGCGCGTCGCCGAGAAGGTGAAGAAAGGCAAGGGCTTCGACCTCGAGGACTTCCGCGAGCAGGTGGCGCAGATGAAGAAGATGGGCGGCGTCGCCTCGCTCATCGACAAGCTGCCGGCGCAGCTCGCCGGCCAGGTCGATCCGGCGAAGCTCGCCGACGACAAGCAGCTCAAGCGCATCGAAGGCATCATCAATTCCATGACGCGCGAGGAGCGCGCCAAGCCCGAGCTGATCAAGGCCTCCCGAAAACGCCGCATTGCCGCCGGCGCCGGCGTGCCGGTGCAGGCGGTGAACCAGCTGCTCAACCAGTTCGAGCAGATGCAGAAAATGATGAAAATGATGAAGGGCGGCAATCTGCAGCGCATGATGCGCAATCTGAAGGGCGTGCTTCCTGGCATGCGCTAGCGCTCGCGGCTAACATCACGCCGCGATGAGCACCGAACCGGTCGAGACGCCGCCAAGCGAGAATCGCACGCTCATCGCGAGCGTGCTGTTTCTCGACATCGCCGGCTACTCGCGCTTCGGCGTCACCGAGCAGATCCGCCTGAAGCAGAACTTCAACGAGGTGCTGTCCGCCGCGCTCGAGGACACCGAGGCGCGCGAGCGCGTGGTGATCGATACCGGCGATGGCGCGGCGGTGGCATTTCTCGGCGACCCCGAGCGCGCGCTCTTCGCCGGGCTCGCGGTGTTCGACAACGTCGGCGAGCTGCCGGTGCGCATCGGCATCAACATGGGGCCGGTGCACGTCAGCCGCGACATCAACGGCCAGGAGAACGTGATCGGCGACGGCATCAACGTCGCGCAGCGCATCATGTCGTTTGCCGCCGCCGGGCAGCTGTTTGTGTCGCGGACCTTCTATGACGTGGTGCAGCTGCTCTCCGGAGAGTACGCCACCATGTTTCAACCGGTCGGCGGGCGCACCGACAAGCACGCGCGCACGCACGAAGTGTTCGCGGTCAATCCGGCGGTGCGCGTCGCCCGCCGCGTCGCCGAGACCCAGCGCATGCGCGCGCTGCGCCGACCTGCCGCGGCGCCGAGCGCCCACGGGCCGGCGACCATCTCGGATGCCGGCACGCATTTCATCATCTCGGGGCCGAGCCGCGAGAGCGTCGAGGCGGAGCTCGCGCGCCTGGGTGAGGAGGGTGTCAAGGTGCTCGCTGCGCCGGCGCTGGTCGGCGCGAAATGGATGGCAACCTGCGAGAACCGGCGCGCGGCGATGCGCGTGAACGTGGCAAAGCTCGGCATGAAAAGCATCATCACGGCCGCGAGCCGCGAGGCGGTCGAGGTGAAGCTGAAGGAGCTGCTCGGCTTCGGCGCCCGTCTGGACGGCGAGATCGAGCTGGTCGACGGCCTGTGGACGGCGGTCTGCGACGACCCGGCCTAACGGCGCAGCAATACCTCCGTCTCGGCCGCGCTGCGGCCGTCGTTGATCGCCCGGCTGACGGCGAGCCCGCGCTCCTTGTAGCCGCGTGCCGCCTGGGCATCGCCGGCGCTGTCGGCGGCGCGCGCGAGCTCGGTGAGGTCGGCGAGGATCTTGCGCGGATCGCCGAGCGCGCGATCGATCTCGAGCGCCTGTCGCAGCGGCTCCAGCGCACGGCTGGGGTCGCCGGCCGCGGTGCGCGCGCGTCCGAGCGTGCGCAGCGCGTTGGCGGCCTCCGGGCGGCCGGCATCGCCGCGCGCGCGCTCGAGCGCCGCGCCCGCGAGGCGTGCCGCCTCGGCGGAGCGGCCTGAGTCGAGCGCGAGCTGCGCGCGCACGTTGAAAATCGCTGCCGCGTATTCGCAGCTCGCTGCGCAGCGGCGCTCGGCCTCCCCGGCCCAGACTTCGGCTGCGCCGAGGTTGCCGAGCGCTGCTTCGAGGATCGCCCGGCGGAGCTCGGCCTGGGTCTTGCGCCGCTCCGAGAACGCGGCGCGCGGCTCATCGAGCACCGCGGCGAGCGCCGCGCGCGCCTGCGCGTCGCGGCCCAGCCACTGCTCGACGATCGAGAGGTTGACGGCATTCGCCGCGATGGCGTCGGCATTCTCGAGCGAGGTGGCAATGCGCAGCGCCTCGCCATAAAAGCGCGCGGCACCGGCGTAGTCGCCGGAACGCGCCAGCGCTACGGCGCGCGCCTCGGCCTCGGCGAGGCGCGCCTGCGCCGGCGAGCCGCGCTCAACCGCGGGTGCCGCGCAGCCGCAGACCAGCGTGACAACGCAGGCCGCAAGCCATCGGCTCACCGCAGGCGCCCTTTGCCCTGCGCCTCGAAACTGTCGATCGGCAGCATGCCGTCGGTCGTCTCCTTGAACGTGTCGCTCAACGGCCAGACGCGCTTCGCTGCAGAAAGCACGTCACCCGCCTCACGGGCTGCGACCTCGCCGTGATCGAGGAGCGGCCGCGCGCTGCGCAGCGTCGCCTGCGCCTCCTCGCCGGTCCTTTTCAGCTGTAGCGCCGCCGCATCGATCGAATCGATGCTGTGGGTTAGCTTTTCCGAGAGCGCGGGCAGCGCGCGCTCGACACCATGCGCCACGCGCTCGGTGGCGGCAAGCGTCGCGCCGGCCTGCTGGTTCAGCTCGGTCGTCGTCTTGGTCGCCTCCTCGACGAGCTTGCGCACCGCGCGGTGAGTGGCGGGCAGCTGCGCCACCTCGGCGCGCAGCGCAGCAAGGATCGCGGTGAGGTCCTCGCCCGAGCGGCCGACCTGCGACATCGCCTGCTTCACCTCGTTGAACGCCGGCACCGCCTGGCGGCGGAACTCGTCGATGATCTCGGCGATGCCGCGCGCCGGCTCGAAGCGAATGACCGAGCCTTCGGCGAGCGGCATCGTGCCTTGGCCCGGCACGATATCGATCACCGCGGTGCCGATGACGCCCGCCTCGCGCGCGTGCCGCGCGTACGAGCCCTGCGGGATGCGCCGCAGGTACTGGCTGACGATCGAAAGCTGCACATCGACGCCCGCTTCGGCGAGCTTGAGCTCGCTCACCTGGCCGATGGTGAAGCCATGCAGCTTGACCGGCATGCCCTTCGTGATACCGAGTGCATTGAGCGTGACGAAATGCAGCGGCGACTGCCGCACGAACCAGCCCTGCTTGTAGGCAACCAGTCCCATGAAGGCGGCGCCGAGCGCGAGCGCGATCAGCAGGAACACGTTCACCTTGAGCACCAGGCGGGTAAAGCGGCCAGGCGGCAGCGCAACGCTCATGAATCCTCCTTCGTGTCGACGTAGAGCACCGTGCCCTGCGGCTGGCGCGCGCGGTACTCGGTCTCGAAACGCGCGGCGTGGCGGCATTCGGCATAGGACAGGCCGTCCTCGAGCGCATCGAACACCATCAGCTCGGGCGCTGCGACCAGCGAGCGCACGAACCACGCCATCTTGCGTTCCAGCATGCCGAGCTCGTCCGGAATGCGGGCGAGGAAGCGCCGCGGCTCGGCGCCGAAGGCGGCGAGCACCTCGTGCGCCAGCGCCGCGACCTGCTCGAGCGATGGCGCGCCGTGGTAAGCCGCGGGCAGCGCAATGTTCTCCCAGGCGTTCAGGTTGGTGATGAGTCCGACGATCGGCGACACGGCGCCGACGCGGGCACGCAGCTGCTCGCGCCGCGGCCACGCCAGGGCGGCAGCACTTTCGCCGAACAGCTCGAGCTCCTCTCCCGGCTCGCCGCGCGCCTTCAGTACCGCGGTCACGAGATGCGCTTTGGCGTCGTCATCGGGCACGTGCACGCGGGTCACAGCGCCTTTGGCAACTGCGGCCTGGACCTCATGGCGCGCGGTCTTGCGCCGGTAGCGAAGCGCGAGCTCCGACACATGCGCGCTCATACGTTCGCCTTCACCAGGCCGAAGAACAGGATGCCGAACACCAGGTAGGCGAATACGGCGTTGATCAAAAGCACCAGCAGCGCGCTCTGGGTCACGGCGCGCGTCACGGCCTTCGGCACGGCGTTCTGCGTCAGATCCGCAGGATTCAGCCCGTGCCAGCAGCAGCAGACGGCGATGACGAAACCGAACAGCAGGCTTTTCACCACCGAGTAATAGAAATCGAGCGGCGCAAACAGGTCGAACAGCCGATCGGTGAGCTCGGTGAACGACGCCTCGATGAGAAACGGGCTCAGCACCAGCCCGCCGAGCACGGCGAGGAACTGCACATACAGCGTGAGCGCAGCGGTGGCGAGCATGATGCCGGCGACGCGCGGCAGCACCAGGTAGTCGTAAAGGTCGATGCCGAGGTAACGCAGCGCGCGCGTCTGGCCCGACACGCGCATCATCGCCAGCTCGGCCGAGACGGCGGTGCCGGTGCGCAGGATGACCACGACCGCCGCGACCAGCGGCCCGATCTCCCGGAACACGAGGAGCAGCAGGATCTTCACCGCGAGATCGACATCCGCGTCGAGCATGTCGATCATCACCGCGATGATGATGACGCCCAGGCCACAGGCGCGCAGCACGACGCCGGTCGCGGCAGTGACGCCGGTGAAATACACCTGGCGCAGGAACGATTCGAAGATCGGCGCGACGCGCAGGCGCGGCGCGCGCGCGGCGACGTTGAGCGACAGCTGGATCCCGCCCTCGATCTCGCGCAGCGGCTGGAACATCCCCTTCCTCCCGGCCGGCATTGTCGCACCACCGGGGGGCTGGAGCCGGCCCTAAAAGGCGTACTTTTCCCGTATAATCCGCGCCTTTTCGCAGTTCGCGGAGCATTCTGAATGGTAGTGATCCGGTTGCAGCGCGGCGGCGCCAACAAGCGCCCGTTCTTCCACTTGGTGGTGGCGGACTCGCGCCGGGCGGCGTCGGGCAAGTTTCTCGAGCGCGTCGGCTTTTACGATCCCAAGGCGCCGCAGGGCCGCGAGGCGCTGCGCGTCAACGTCGAGCGCGTGAAGCACTGGCAGGGGCGAGGCGCGCAGCTCTCGCCCACCGCCGAGCGGCTCGTAAAGCAGTTTGCCAAGAAGGCCGCCTGATCGGTTGATCGATATGGGCCGCGTCGCCGGATCGTATGGCGTGCGCGGCTGGATCAAGGTGGTGCCTGGCGCCGGTGTAGCGCAGGCGCTCGCTGCGGCAAGCGAGTGGTGGCTTGGCGAGCAGGCCTACGCCGTCGCCGAAGCGAAAGTGCACGGCGCTACCGTGCTCGCCAAGCTGGGCGGCATCGAGACGCGCGAGCAGGCGATGCGATTGAAAGGCGCGCGCGTCTCATTAGAGCGCGCCGCGCTGGCCGATCCGGGCGAAGGGCGTTACTACCTCGCCGACCTGATTGGCCTGGAAGTGCGCAACGAACAAGGCGAGGTCCTCGGCACCGTGAGCCGGTGGCTGTCGAACGGAGCGCAGGACCTGATGGAACTGGCGGGCAGCAGCCGAGCGCGCCTCATCCCCTGGGTGGGCGCGATCGTGAAACAGGTCGATCTCGAGGCGAAGCGCATCGTGGTCGATTGGAGCGGGGAGTGGTGATGCGCTTCGATGTGGTGACGCTCTTCCCGGCGATGTTCGCGGCGCTTAGCGAGCATGGCATTACCAGCCGCGCGCTGCAGGCACGGCGCTGGGAGTTGCGGACGTGGAACCCGCGGGACTTCACGACCGACAACTACCGTACGGTGGACGACCGGCCTTACGGCGGCGGCCCGGGGATGGTGATGCTCGCCGAGCCGCTCGAGCGCGCGCTCGATGCGGTGCGCGCGGCGGGCGGCGGGCGGGTGGTTTACCTCTCGCCGCAGGGATTGAAGCTCGATCACCGCAAGGTGATGGCGCTCTCGCAGGAGAATGCCATCACGTTGCTGTGCGGGCGCTACGAGGGCGTCGATGAGCGACTGCTGCGACGCCGGGTGGACGAGGAGCTATCGCTCGGCGACTTCGTGCTCTCGGGAGGCGAGCTCGCGGCGATGGCCTTGATCGACGCCTGCGTGCGGCAGCTGCCCGGAGCGCTCGGCGACGAGCAATCGGCGATCGAGGAGTCGTTCGCCGCCGGACTGCTCGATTGCCCGCAGTACACGCGGCCCGAGAGCTACCAGGGCGAGCGGGTGCCGGAGGTGCTGCTCTCCGGGCATCATGAGAACATTAAGCGCTGGCGCCTGAAGCAGGCGCTGGGACGGACGTGGTTGCGGCGGCCCGACCTGTTGCAGGCGCGGGGCATGAGCACAGCGGAACAGGCGCTGCTCGCCGAGTTTCAAAAAGAGTACAGGAGTTGAACATGGATCTGATCAAGACGATCGAACAGGAAGAAATCAAGCGCCTCGGCAAGCAGGTTCCCGATTTTTCACCCGGCGACACGGTGCTCGTCAACGTGAACGTGGTCGAAGGCGAGCGCAAGCGGCTGCAGGCGTTCGAGGGCATGGTGATCGCGAAGCGTAACCGCGGCCTCAACTCGTCGTTCATCGTGCGCAAGATCTCTTCCGGCGAGGGCGTCGAGCGCACCTTCCAGACCTACTCGCCGCTCATCGCGTCCATCGAGGTGAAGCGCAAAGGCGACGTTCGGCGCGCCAAGCTCTACTACCTGCGCGCGCGCTCCGGCAAGTCGGCCCGCATCCGCGAGAGAACCGGCGGCGGCGAAGGCGAGTCGCAGGAGTAGAAGCGTAAAATCGGGCTATGCGCAGGGACGCCACTGCCATCAGCCCGATCACCGAGATCGTCGCGGAGATCCGCGCCGGCCGCATCGTCATCCTGGTCGACGACGAGGACCGCGAGAACGAAGGCGACCTGGTGTTCGCCGCCGACTTCGTCACGGCGGACAAGATCAACTTCCTCGCGCGCCACGGCCGCGGCCTGGTCTGCATGCCGATCACCGAGGAGCACGCCGCGCGCCTCGCCTTGCGGCCGATGGTCGCGCAGAACCGCTCGCGCCACGGCACCAACTTCACCGTTTCCATCGAGGCTGCCGAGGGCATCGCCACCGGCATCTCGGCGCATGATCGCGCGCTTACCATCAAGGTCGCCGCGGCCCCCGATGCGCGGCCCGAAGACATCGTGCAGCCCGGCCATGTGTTTCCGCTGATCGCGCAGCGCGGCGGGGTTCTGGTGCGCGCGGGTCACACCGAGGCGTGCTGCGACCTCGCGCGCCTTGCCGGCCTGACGCCCGCCGCCGTGCTGTGCGAGATCATGCGGGAGGACGGCGCCATGGCGCGGCTGCCCGATCTGCTGCAATTCGCCGGCGAGCACGGGCTCAAGATCGGCACCATCGCCGATCTGATCGAGTACCGCAGCCGCAACGAGTCGCTGGTGAGCCGCACGCTCGAGCGCGACCTCGACACTGCCTGGGGCCGTTTCCACCTCATCGCCTACCGCGATCTGACACTCGGCTCGATCCACATGGCGCTTCTTCTCGGCACGCCGGCGAAGGATCGCGAGACGCTGGTCCGCGTGCATGAGCCGCTGTCGATCGTCGATCTGCTGGACGCCGGTCCCGGCACGCACTCGTGGGGCGTGGGCGAAGCACTCGCCGCGATCCGCGAGGCGGGCGAGGGCGCGATGGTGCTCCTCAACTGCACGCAAAGCACCGACGCGCTGCAGGCACGCCTGGGGGAGCTGCGTCCGCCGCCCGGCCGCTCGGTGGATCTGCGCGTCTACGGCATCGGCGCGCAGATCCTGCGCGACCTCGGCATCGGTCGCATGCGGCTGATGGCGGCGCCGCGCAAGATGCCGAGCATGGCGGGCTTCGGCCTCGAAGTGACCGGCTACCTCAACCGTCCGGGGCGCGCCCGCTAGCGCCATGCGCCTTGGCATCGTCGCGAGCCGGTTCAACGAGGCACTCGCCGCGAGGCTGCTCGAGCGCGCCGAGCAGGAGGCGCGCAAGCTCGGCGCGCAGACGCGCGTCGTGTCGGTGCCGGGGGCGCTCGAGATCCCGGTAGCGTTGCAATGGCTGGCGCAGAGCGGCGACTACGATGCGCTGGTCGCGATCGGCTCGGTGATCCGCGGCGAGACCTACCATTTCGAAGTCGTGGCGAACGAATCGGCGCGCGGCGTCATGCAAGTCGCGCTCGGCTCGGGCCTTCCAGTTGCGAACGGCATCCTCACGACCGAGGATGAGGCGCAAGCCGAGGCACGGCTCGACAAGGGCGCCGAGGCGGTGCGCGTGGCGGTGGAAATGGCGAGGCTGAGGAAGGAAATGCATGAAGAGCGCTAGGCGCCAGGCCCGCGAGATCGCGCTGCAGGCGCTCTACGCCTGGCAGCTCTCGGGCTGCGACCCGCTGGATGAGGTGCGCACGCTCGAGGCCGAAGACCGGGCCGACCGCACGTTCGCCGAGACGCTGGTGCGCGGCGTGCGCGACCGGGTGGCGGAGCTACAGCGCCACATCGTTCCGCACCTCGATCGCGATTTCGCCAGGCTCTCGCCGGTGGAACGTTCCATTCTCTACATCGGCACGCTCGAGCTGATGGCGCATCCGGAAACGCCCTTCAAGGTGGTGGTGAACGAGGCGATCGAGCTCGGCAAGAGCTACGGCGCAGCCGAAGGCCACCGCTTCGTGAACGGCGTGCTCGAAAAGATCGCGGCCCGCCTGCGTCCGGACGAAGTGGCGCGCGCGCGCAATCCCGCCTGACCGAGTTCGAGCTCATCGCGCGCTATTTCGCGCGCGCCCCCCGCAGTACGAACCGCGGCGCGCTGCTCGGCATCGGCGACGA
>Ga0070696_100000392_pt1 | contig 27022 bp, 25 predicted proteins | sample KBSK1253metaG_FD_65474 | JGI IMG/M metagenome (GOLD analysis project Ga0070696, IMG submission 65474) | Corn, switchgrass and miscanthus rhizosphere microbial communities from Kellogg Biological Station, Michigan, USA - KBS K1-25-3 metaG | ecosystem: Host-associated > Plants > Roots >... | reverse complement strand
GTGCCGAACAAGGCCGAGTACCTGATCCTCACCAACCGGCGCATCCTCGCCGACCAGATGGAGTTCCTGAAGCAGCACGTCGCGTCCCACTCGCGACTGGTTCTCGCCCCTGCCTGACTTTTGGCGTAACAGCGGTTTCCATCTCCTCGAGCGCGACGCCGCCGGCCGCCTGCGGGTCACCGACGACTTCCTGCGCGCGTACTACCTGCGCCCGGAGATCCACCCGGTAGAGGACTCGGGCGAGGGCGAGCTTGCTTTTCATGCGTCACTGATGGCGTCGCCGCGCCGTCCGGTGGGTGAAGAAGAAATCCTGAAAATCGAAGACGCGGATGCGCGGGACAATTACCGCATCCTGTTGCGTTTCCGCAACCGGCTGCTCGAGGCAGGCACGGTCGAAGGCGCGTACATGAACCTCTTCAAGGCGCCGATCGACGTGCCGCCGATGTTCATCGACCAACTCGCGCACGTCATCCTGAGGAATCTCCTCGACGGCACCGGGGACGCGCTGCGCCCGCGCGCGGCGGAGATCTTTTTCCGCGAGCAGAAGGCCACGATCCAGGGCGGGCACGTGCTGCTCGCCGATCTCGAGACCGTTGAGATGCATGCCTCTGGCAGTCGCTACGGCAGCGTCGGGCGCCTGATCGTCGAGGCGCAGGGGGAGCTGGGCGCGGCGGAGCTCGACGTGCTCGACTCGGCCAACGCCGATCTCTACTGGTCGCGCGAGTCGAAGCACGACACCGTCGTCTCACTCACCTACGGGCGCGCCGCGCTCGACGCCTTCGCGCGGGTGGTGGAGGTTTGGATTTTCCACTTTCTCAACCTGAAGGTGAGGGTGAAGCCGATTCGCCAGATCGAGGAAGCGCCCTGGGCCTGGCACGTCGGGCTCGACGCCGAGTCGAGCGCGATCCTGAACGAGCTGTGGGCCGGCAACCAGATCGATGCGGGCCGCATGCGCAACGTCGTCGCGTTGCTCGCGCTTCAGTTCGAGGACCCCGCCGCGATGCGCCGCGACATCGCCGGCCGCGCGGTCTATCTCGCGCTCGCTGCCGAGGAGGGCGTGGTGCGCATGAAGCCGCAGAACCTGCTTCTCAACCTTCCGTTGCATGAGGCCTGAATACTGGAATCGCGCCAAGCGGGCGCTGGCGCGTCGCGACCCGGTCATGGGGGCCATCATGCGGGCGCATCCCAAAGTCTTCCTCGCGCGCCGCGGCGATCCTTTTCTCACGCTGGCGCGAGCCATCGTCGGCCAGCAGATCTCGGTCAAGGCGGCTCAGAGCGTGTGGGACCGGGTGGTCGCCTGCGTCGGCGGCGACGTTACCCCTGAAAAAGTTCTCCTGAGAGAAAGGCCGCTGCTGCGAGCATGCGGCCTGTCCGATCGCAAAACCGAGTACATCGCCGACCTGGCGCAGCACTTTGCGAACGGCTCGATCCACCTCCACCGCTGGCCCGAGATGAGCGACGAGGAGGTCATCGCCGAGCTGGTCGCGGTGCGCGGCATCGGCCGCTGGACCGCGGAGATGTTCCTGATGTTCAGCCTGCTGCGTCCCGACGTGTTCCCGCTGGACGACCTGGGCCTGCAGAAGGGCATCCGGGTCGCCTACTTCAGGAACCGCAAGGTGGCGCTCTCCACCATGCGCAAGCTCGGGGAAAGCTGGCGCCCCTGGCGCTCGGTGGCCACCTGGTATCTGTGGCGCTCGCTCGACCCCGTCCCTGTGGAATATTGAAAAGGGCTAGAACCGGGTTATCGGCTAGAATCGCGCGCCAGTGAAGACCACCTTCCTCGAGTTCGAGCAGCCGATCGCCGAGCTGGAAACCCGAATCGACGAGCTGCGCTACGTGCAGGACGACTCGGCGGCCGACATCTCCGAGGAAATCCAGCGCCTCACCAAGCGCAGCCAGAGCCTCACCAAGGACATCTACGGCAAGCTCAACCCCTGGCAGGTGGCGCAGGTGGCGCGCCACCCGCAAAGGCCCTACACCCTGGATTACATCCAGACGCTCTTCACCCACTTCGAGGAGCTGCACGGCGACCGGGCGTTCGCCGACGATCCCTCGATCGTCGGCGGCCTGGCGCGCTTCGCCAACGAGGCCTGCGTGGTGATCGGGCACCAGAAGGGCCGCGACACCAAGGAAAAGATCCTGCGCAACTTCGGCATGCCCAAGCCCGAGGGCTACCGCAAGGCGCTGCGCCTCATGCATCTCGCCGAGAAGTTCCAGCTCCCGGTGTTCACCTTCGTCGACACGCCGGGCGCCTATCCGGGCATCGATGCCGAGGAGCGCGGCCAGTCCGAGGCGATCGGCCGCAACCTCTTCGAGATGGCGCGCCTGCGCACGCCGGTCATCGTCACCGTGATCGGCGAGGGCGGCTCGGGCGGGGCGCTCGCGATCGCGGTCGGCGACGTGATCATCATGCTGCAGTACGCCACCTACTCGGTGATCTCGCCCGAAGGCTGCGCCTCGATCCTCTGGCGCAGCGCCGAGATGGCGCCCGATGCGGCCGAGGCGCTCGGCATCACCGCGAGCCGCCTGAAGACCCTGGGCCTCGTCGACAAGATCGTTCCCGAGCCGCTCGGCGGCGCGCACCGCGATCCGCAGGCGACCGCGCAGTCGCTGCGCAAGGCGCTCGCCGAGGCGCTGAAGCAGCTGCAGGGGAAGAAGCCCAAAGAGCTCGTCGAGGAGCGCCTCGAGCGGTTGATGAGCTATGGCAAGTTCAAGGAAGCCGGCGAGCGCTAGCGCGCAAGCCTTTCTGCAGGCGAACGAGGGAAAGCGCATCGCGGTCGCCCTGTCGGGCGGCCTGGACTCGGTCGTCCTGCTGCACCTCCTGCAGGACCACCCGGGCATCCGCGCGATCCACGTGCATCACGGCCTGAGCCCCAACGCGGACGCGTGGGCGGCGTTCTGCCGGCGTTTGTGCAAGCAATGGGGTGTTCCTCTAAAAATCTCAAAAGTGAAAGTCCGCCGTGGCGGCAAAGGCTTGGAAGCCGCTGCGCGCGAGGCGCGCTACGAAGCGTTTAGAAAACTGAACGCGGACGTCGTAGCGCTCGCGCACCACCTCGACGATCAGGCCGAGACGGTGCTCATGAACCTGCTGCGCGGCGCGGGCGTGCGCGGCGCGAGCGGGATGCGGCCGTATGCGCGCTTCCAGGGCAAGCTGCTCGCGCGGCCGCTGCTCGATATTGCGAGGAAGGACCTGGAAGAGCACGCGCGGCGCCATGGCCTGGAGTGGGTCGAGGACGAAAGCAATGCCGACGAGACGCTGACGCGCAATTTCGTGCGCCGGCGCCTCGGGCCGCTCCTCGCGGCGCGCTTTCCGCAGTGGAAGCAATCGCTCGCGCGCGCCGCGCGCCTCTTCTCGAAAAGCGAGGATCAGGCAAGCCGCCTGTTGCGCGATTTCCTCGAGTCGAAAAAGTTGCAAGCGCCCTCGGAGGCGAAGCTGGTCGAGATGCTCAAGCAGCTCACTTCGGGCAGCTCGCACACCAGGCTCGAGCACGACGGTGCGACGTTGCGCGTCTATCGGGGCCGCGTCTTACTGAGCTCTGTGGCCGCCGGCGACTTCACCCCGGTCACGTGGCAGGGCGAGCGCAAGCTTGCCCTGCCGGCGCTGGGCGGCGAGCTGCGCTTCAAGGCGGGTACGGGGATCGCATCGCGGCATCTCAAGGCCGGCGGCTTCCAGGTCAGGCTGCGCTCGGGTGGCGAGCGGCTGCAGGTCCATCCGCGCCGTCCGCGGCGCACGCTGAAGAATCTGTTCCAGGAGGCGGGCGTTCCGTCCTGGGCGAGAGAGCGCACGCCGCTTCTCTTTTGCGGCGATGATCTCGTGTGGGCGCCGGGCCTGGGCGTCGACGTGCGCTATCAAGGGCGCGGACTCGTTCCTCTGTGGGTGAGCGACGTCTGAAAACAGGGACGGTCCCTATTTTCAGGTCTTAGGTCATCCCGGAGCTGCTAACCCTTTGCTACAATGGCGAAATTTTTCGAAGCAGGCCGCTTCTAAGGATCTGAGCTCCATGGCGCTCGAGCGCACCCTCTCCATCATCAAGCCCGACGCGGTCAAGAAGAACGCCATCGGGCAGATCCTCGCCCGCTTCGAGGCCGCGGGGCTGCGCATCGTCGCCGCGCGCATGAAGCAGCTCTCGCGCGCCGAGGCGGAGGGCTTCTACGCCGTGCATCGCGGCCGCCCGTTCTACGCCGATCTGGTGCAGTTCATGACCTCAGGGCCGGTGCTGGTGCAGGTGCTCGAGGGCGACAACGCCATCGCCAGGAACCGCGAGCTGATGGGCGCGACCGATCCCAAGAAGGCGGCGAAGGGCACGATCCGCGCCGACTTTGCCGCCTCGATCGACGCCAACGCGGTGCACGGCTCCGACGGCCCGGACACCGCCCAGACCGAGATCGCCTACTTCTTCGCGGCGTGCGAGGTGCATTCACGGTGAAGGAGAATCTTCTCGGTCTCGACTTGGGTGGCCTTGAACATTTCTTCGCGGCGCAAGGCGAGAAGCCGTTCCGCGCGCGCCAGGTGCAGCGCTGGATCCACCAGCTCGGCGAGGCCGACTTCGCGCGCATGAGCGATCTCGCCAAGGCGCTGCGCGACAAGCTCGCGCAGATCGCCTGCGTTTCGGCACCGCAGATCGTGGGCGACGAGACTACGGCCGACGGCACGCGCAAATGGCTGGTGAAGGTCGACGGCGCCAACGCGGTCGAGTCGGTGTTCATCCCCGAGACCGGCCGCGCGACGCTGTGCGTCTCGAGCCAGGCCGGGTGCGTGCTCGACTGCTCGTTCTGCGCCACCGGCAAGCAGGGCTTCAACCGCAACCTCACCAGCGCCGAGATCGTGGGGCAGCTCTGGCTTGCCAACCAGATTCTGAAAGTGCAGCGGCGCACCGATCGCGTGATTTCAAACGTGGTCTTCATGGGCATGGGGGAGCCCATGCTCAACCTCGACCACGTGATCCCGGCGCTGCGCCTGATGCTCGACGACAACGCCTACGGCCTGTCGCGCCGCCGAGTCACGGTGTCGACTTCTGGCGTGGTCCCGGGCATGGACCGGCTGCGCGACGAGTGCCCGGTGGCGCTCGCGGTGTCGCTGCACGCGGCGAACGACGCGTTGCGCGACCAACTCGTGCCGCTGAACCGCAAGTATCCGCTGCGCGAGCTGATTGCCGCCTGCAACCGCTATCTCGAGCGCGCGCCGCGCGACTTCATCACCTTCGAATACGTGATGCTCGAGGGCGTGAACGATGGCGAGGCCCACGCCCGCGAGGCGGCGGCGCTCGCCGGCGCCGTGCGCTGCAAGTACAACCTGATCCCGTTCAATCCCTTCACCGGGGTGGACTACAAGCGCTCGAGCCCCGAGCGCATCCGGCGCTTCGCCGAGATCCTGCAGCGCGCCGGCCTCACCGTGACCACGCGCAAGACGCGCGGCGAGCCCATCGCGGCGGCCTGCGGCCAGCTCGCGGGCGACGTGGAGGACCGGACGCGCCGCAGCCGGCGCGTGAAGCTGAAAGAGGTGCGAGCATGAGAAAAACAATCACAATCACCCTGCTTCTCCTCGCCGCGGCCTGCACCGGCAGCGCGCCGCCCGAGGGCTCGCGCACCGAGGCGGGCGCGATCATCGGCGACGTGGGCGAGCCGCGCAACCGCGCGCGCGTGCATACCGATCTCGCAGCCGCGTACATGGAGCGCGGCAACATGGCGGTCGCGCTGGAGGAGCTGCGCATCGCGACGGCGGCCGATCCGGGCTACGCGCCGGCGCACAACCTGTTCGGCATGGTGTACATGGATCTGCGCGAGAACGAGCTCGCGGCCGAGAGTTTCGAGCGCGCGCTGCGCCTCGCCCCGAACGACGGCGACATCAACCACGCCTACGGCGTGTTCCTGTGTCAGACCAAGCGCGCGCCCGAATCGATCAAGTACTTCATGCAGGCGATCAAGAACCCGCTCTACGCGACCCCGTCGCGCTCCTACAGCGCGGCCGGCGTGTGCACGCTGCGCACCAGCCAGCCGAAGGAGGCCGAGCAGTACTTCGAGCGCGCGCTGCGCCTTGAGCCCGACGAGCGCGCGTCGCTCATCAACCTGGGCCAGATCCGCTACAAGCAGGGCAAGCTCGACGAGGCGCGCCGGCTCGTGTCGCGCTACAACAAGCTCTCGGACCCGAGCGCCGAGTCGCTGTGGCTCGCGCTGCGCATCGAGCGCAGATCGGGCGAGCGCGTCGCCGAGCAGAGCTACGCCAACCAGCTTCGGCGCCGCTTTCCGGGGTCCGACGAGTACCAGGCACTGCAGCGGGGAAAATTTGACTGAGCTCACCGCAGCGGGCACGCGACTCACGGGAGTCGGCGCAGCGCTCAAGGAAGCGCGCGAGGCGCAGGGCCTCGCGGTCGACGACGTGGCGCAGCAGCTGAAGTTCGCGCCGCGCCAGATCGAGTCCCTGGAGCAGGAGCGCTTCGAGCGGCTGCCCGGGCCGACCATCGCGCGCGGCATGGTGCGCAACTACGCGCGCCTGCTCAAGCTCGACCCGGAGCCGCTGGTGCGGCAGATGGGGCCGCAGGCCGAGGGCGTGCCCGATCCGGGCGCGATCGCGGAGCGCTTTCGCCAGGAGGTGCCCTTTTCCGACGGCGCGAAGCGCTCGACGCTCCTCTATGCCGGCTTCTCGGTCGGGCTGCTGGTGCTCGTGGCGGCGCTCGCCTACGAGTGGCAGCAGCAGAAGGTGGTGCGGCCCGAGTTCGTGGCGCCTGCGCGCGAGCGCGCGGAAGAGCCCAAGGAGGAGCCGGTGCAGAGCGCAGAGGCCAAGCAAGTTCCAGTTCCGCAGCCGGTAAAGGAAGCTCCGCGGGTGCTGGAAGAGAAGAAAGAGCCGGTGGCCGAGAAAAAGGAGCCCGAAGCGCTCGTCAAGCCTGCCGCCGTCGAGCAGCCGCTCGCTCCGGGGATCCACCGCATCGTGCTGCGCACCGAAGCCGAGGCCTGGATCGAGGTGAAGGACGGCGCCGGGCGCACGCTCATCTCCTCGCTCCATCCCGCCGGAGCCGAGCGTTCGCTGCGCGGCCAGGCGCCCTTCGAGCTGGTGATCGGCAACGCGGCCTCGGTGAAGCTCACCTACGATGGCAAGCCCGTCGACCTGCGCCCGCACACCCGGGTCGAGGTCGCCCGCCTGACCCTGAAATGAGATGAAGCGCCGAACGTCCAGGCAGGTCGCGGTGGAGGGCGTGCTGATCGGCGCCGGCGCGCCCATCGTGGTGCAGTCGATGACCAACACCGACACCGCCGACGCCGAAGCCACCGCGCGGCAGGTGGAGGCGCTCTCGCGCGCCGGCTCGGAGCTCGTGCGCATCACCGTCAACAGCCCGGAAGCGGCGGCCCAGGTGGCGTCGATCCGCGCGCGGCTCGACGCGCGCGGCTGCGGCGTGCCGCTGGTGGGCGACTTTCACTACAACGGCCACAAGCTCCTGACCCAGTTCCCCGAGTGCGCGCGCGCGCTCGCGAAATACCGCATCAACCCGGGCAACGTTGGCAAGGGCGCGAAGCGCGACGAGCAGTTCGCGACCATGATCGAGTGCGCGCTGCGCTACGGCAAGCCCGTGCGCATCGGCGTCAACTGGGGCAGCCTCGATCCGGAGTTGCTCGCCCGGCTCATGGACGAGAATGCCCGCCTTAAAAATCCTCTCGATTCACAGGAAGTCACGCGAGAGGCTGTGATCCTCTCCGCATTGGAATCCGCGCGCCAGGCCGAAGCCCTGGGCCTGGGTGCCGAGCGCATCGTGCTCTCGTGCAAGATGAGCCAGGTCCAGGACCTGATCGCGGTGTACCGCAGCCTCGCCGCGCGCTGCGACTACGCGCTGCACCTCGGGCTCACGGAGGCCGGCATGGGCTCCAAGGGCATCGTGGCCTCGAGCGCGGCGATGGCGGTGCTGCTCCAGGAAGGCATCGGCGACACCATCCGCGTCTCGCTCACGCCCGAGCCCGGCGGCAGCCGCACGCAGGAAGTGCAGGTGGCGCAGGAGCTCCTGCAGACGATGGGGCTGCGCGCGTTCACGCCGATGGTGAGCGCCTGCCCGGGCTGCGGCCGCACCACGAGCACGGTGTTCCAGGACCTGGCGAAGAAAATCGAAACCTACCTGCGCGAGCAGATGCCGGCCTGGAAGGCGGCCTATCCCGGGGTCGAGGAAATGCGCGTGGCGGTGATGGGCTGCGTGGTGAACGGCCCGGGCGAATCCAAGCACGCCGACATCGGCATCAGCCTGCCCGGCACCGGCGAGGTGCCGGTCGCGCCGGTGTACGTCGACGGCAGGAAGACCGTCACCCTCAAGGGCGAGCGCATCGCCGAGGAGTTCCAGGCGATCGTCGAGAATTACGTGAAATCGAAGTACCGCAGAACGATCCCCGTCAAAGCGCTTTGAGATGCCGACCCTCCAGGCCGTGCGCGGCATGAACGACGTGCTGCCCGACGAGGCCGGGCTGTGGCTCGAGTTCGAGGCGCGGGTGCACGGCTGGCTCGGGCGCTACGGCTACCGCAACATCCGCACGCCGCTGGTGGAGCACTCGCAGCTCTTTCGCCGCGCCATCGGCGAAGCCACCGACATCGTCGAGAAGGAGATGTACTCCTGGCGCGACGAGCTCAACGAAGAGGAGCTCACCCTGCGGCCCGAGGGCACCGCGTCGTGCGTGCGCGCCGCGATCGAGCACAGCCTGCTCCACGACGGGCCCAAGCGCCTGTGGTACGCCGGGCCGATGTACCGCCACGAGCGCCCGCAGAAGGGGCGCTACCGGCAGTTCCACCAGTACGGCGTGGAAGCGATGGGCTTCCCCGGCCCCGACGTGGACGCCGAGCACATCGCGATGTGCGCGGCGCTCTGGCGTGAGCTCGGCTTGGCGAACATCCGCCTGGAGCTGAACAACATCGGCTCGCCCGAGGAGCGCGCGCGCTACCGCGCCGATCTCGTGAGGCACCTGGAGAAGCACCAGGACCGGCTCGACGCGGACGCGAAACGGCGCATGCACACCAACCCGCTGCGCACGCTCGATTCGAAGAACCCGATGGTGCAGGAGGTGGTCGCCTCGGCGCCTTCGCTCGCCGGCTACCTCGGCGAGGACTCGCGCGCGCACTTCGACGGCCTGAAGCGTCTCCTGGCCGAGTGCAAAATAGATTATTCGATCAACCCGAGGCTCGTCCGGGGCCTCGATTACTACAATCTCACGGTGTTCGAATGGATCTCGCCCGATCTGGGCGCGCAGGGCACGGTTTGCGGAGGCGGGCGCTACGACGGCCTCTTCGCTCAGCTCGGCGGCAAGCCCGCGCCGGCCACCGGCTTCGCCATGGGCAACGAGCGGCTGATCGCGCTGCTGAGCGACGCGGGGCGCAAGCCCGCGCCGCCGCTGCCGCACGCCTACGTCGTCTACCAGGGCGAGGGCACCCTCGAATGCGCATTCGCAGTGTCCGAAGAGCTGCGCTCGCGCGGACTGAGTGTCCTGATGCACGCTGGCGGCGGCGGCTTCAAGGCGCAGATGAAGCGCGCCGACTCGAGCGGCGCGCAGTACGCCCTCATCATCGGCGAGGACGAGCTCAAGGCGGGCGAAGTGTCGGTGAAGCCGCTGCGCGCCGACCGACCTCAAACGCGCGTGCGGCGCGACCGCGTCGCGGCCGCCTTCGAAGAAAGCTAATCAAAAGGAACCGGCGATGGCCCTCGATCTCGAAGAGCAGGAGCAGGTAGAAGAGCTCAAGGCGTGGTGGAAGCTGCACGGCGGGCTCGTCACGGCGTTCGTGGTTGCGCTGGCGGTCGGCTTCGCCGGATGGCAGGGCTGGCGCTGGTACCAGTCGGACCAGGCGGGGCACGCGAGCGTCCTGTACGAGACCGTGACGAAGGCGGCGCAGGCGAACGACGCCAAGGCGCTGCGCGACGCCGCGGGCACGCTGGTCGAAAGCTACCCGCGCACGCTCTACGCGCCGATGGCTGCGCTGGTTGCCGCCCGCTACTACTTCGACCGCAACGATCTGAAGAACGCCAAGGCGCAGCTGCAATGGGTGATCGAGCGCTCGGGGTCGGAGGACTTCAGGGACATCGCGCGCCTGCGCCTTGCGGCGGTGCTACTCGACGAGAAGGCCTACGACGAGGCGCTGAAGCTGCTCGATGCGAAGCCGGCGCCCTCTTACGAGGCGCAGTACGCGGCTTTGCGCGGCGACCTGCTGCTCGCCAAGAAAGAGACCGAGCCCGCGAAAGCCGCGTACAAGCTCGCCCTGGAGAAAGCCGACGCCAAGGACGGCGCGTTCCAGGACAGCGTGCGCATCCGGCTGGAGGCGCTGGGCGGCTGATGCGCCACCTGCCTTTGATCCGCCCGCTTGCAATTCTGCTCGCAGTTGCCGTTTCGGCCTGCAGCTCGCCCAGCGGCCCCAAGCCCGCCGAGCTGCAGCCGATCGAGAAGCCGCGGGAAGTGCGCGTGCTGTGGTCGGCGCGCATCGGGGGCGCCGATCGCTTCGTCTTCACTCCGGCGCTGGTCGAGGACTCGGTGTTCGCCGCGGCGCGCGAGGGCACCGTGGTGCGCCTGGACGCGGCCAAGGGAACGGAGCGCTGGCGCGCCTCGCTCGATCGCAAGCTCTCCGCGGGCGTCGGCGCCTCCGCGCGCACGGTGGTGGTCGCCACCGAGGAGGGCGAGGTCATCGCCCTCGACGCGGCCGGCGGCAAGGAGCGCTGGCGCGCGCGCGTCTCGAGCGAGGTGCTCGCGCCGCCCGCGCTCGGAGACGGCCAGGTGCTCGTGCGCAGCGTGGACAACCGCATCTTCGCGTTCGGCGAGGACGACGGAAGGCGCCGCTGGGTCTATCAGCGCACGCCCGCTTCGCTCATCGTGCGCAGCCCCCAGGGCATCGCGATGGTGGGGGACACGGCGTATGCCGGGTTCTCCGGCGGCAAGCTCGTCGCGATCGCGCTTTCCAACGGCGGCGTGCGCTGGGAATCCACGGTGGCCCTGCCCAAGGGCGCCACGGAGCTCGAGCGCGTCACCGACATCGTCGGCGAGCCGGCGGTGCAGGGCCGCGAAGTGTGCGCGGCGGCCTACCAGGGGCGCGTGGCCTGCTTCGAGCTCGCGAGCGGCCGGCAGATCTGGGCGCGCGATCTCTCGTCGCTCACCGGCGTGGAGCTCGACGCGCGCTACGCCTTCGTGAGCGACGACCGCGGCGGCGTGAATGCGCTCGACCGCAGCACCGGCCGCTCGCAGTGGAAGCAGGACAAGCTCGCCTTCCGCCAGCCCTCGCAGCCCGGCAGCGTCGGCAATGTGGTGGCGGTCGGGGACCTCCAGGGCTATGTGCACTTCCTCGCGCGCGAGTCGGGCGCTTTCGTCGCCCGCTACGCGAGCGGCGGCGGCCCGGTGCGCGCCGCGCCGGTGAGCCTGCCCTCGAGCCTGCTCATCCAGACCCAGGACGGGACGCTGGTCGCGCTGGCGCTGTGAAGCCGGTGATCGCCCTGGTCGGGCGCCCGAACGTCGGCAAGTCCACGCTCTTCAACCGGCTCACCCGCAGCCGCGACGCGATCGTGCACGACGTCCCCGGCGTCACGCGCGACCGGCACTACGGCGAAGGCCGCCAGGGCAGCCGCGCCTTCATCGCCATCGACACCGGCGGCCTCGAGCCGGGCGCCGAGGAGGGCATCTTCGTCGAGATGGCGCGCCAGGCCGAGCAGGCCATAGCCGAGGCCGACGCCGTCATCTTCATGGTCGACGGCCGCGCCGGCCTCACCGCGGGCGACCGCGAGATCGCGGGGAAGCTGCGCCGCCTCTCATCGCCGGTCTACCTCGCGGTCAACAAGGCCGAAGGCATGCAGCCCGATATCGCGGTGGCCGAATTCCACGAGCTCGGCCTCGGCGACCCGGCGGCGATCTCCGGCGCGCATGGCGAAGGCGTGCGCGAGCTGATCGATCTCGCCCTGTCAAAATTTCCTTTCCAGGAAGAGCCTTCCGACGAGGACGCACCTGAGAAAGGCCACCCCCGCGTCGCCATCGTCGGCCGCCCCAACGTCGGCAAATCCACCCTCATCAACGCACTGGTGGGCGAGGAGCGCGTCATCGCCTTCGACAAGCCCGGCACCACGCGCGACCCGATCGAAGTCCCCTTCGAGCGCGCCGGCCGGCGCTACACCCTCATCGATACCGCCGGCGTGCGCCGCCGCGGCAAGACCGGCACCCCGGTCGAGTTCTTCTCCATCGTCAAGGCCCTCCAGGCCATCGAAGCCGCCAACGTCGCCGTCCTCACCTTGGATGCCGTCGACGGCGTCACCGAGCAGGACGCCCACGTCGCCGGCTACATCCTCGAGCGCGGCCGCGCCCTCGTGCTGGCGGTCAACAAATGGGACGCCGCCACCAAGGAACAGCGCGAGCGCATGAAGTCCGAGCTGCAGTGGAAGCTCGGCTTCCTCAACTACGCCGAGGTCCACACCATCTCCGCGAAAGAAGGCAAGGGCATGGGCGTCCTCATGCGCTCCGTCGACTCCGCCTACGCCGCCGCCATGTCCCGCCTCTCCACCCCGAAGCTCACCCGCGCCCTCATCTCCGCCCTCGAGAAGCAGTCACCCCCCAAGGTCGGCGTCATCCGCCCCAAACTCCGCTACGCCCACCAAGGCGGCGTCAACCCCCCTCGCATCATCATCCACGGCAACGCCCTCGACCGCGTCCCCGACACCTACAAGCGCTACCTCGAAGGCTTCTTCAGGAACAAATTCGAGCTCATCGGCACCCCCATGGCCATCGAATTCCGCACCGGCCGCAACCCCTACGCCGGCAAGGCGAAAAAAGGGCGCCGCTGGTAACGGCTGCGGGGCGGGAATTTCTCCTTCGGAAGTCGAACCGGCGCCATCGACAATGCGCGCCATGCCGGCGGCAACCGCAGGCGTCGGAACAAGAACACGAGAAGATATTTCGTCTCCAGGCAGGAGCTGCTGGCGGAAGGGAAAGCGACTTAGCCGCGCTGAAGAAAGGGAGGGCCGCATGCTCAGACCAACAACGATTTTCGGCGCCGGCGTCGCCGTCGGCACCCTTCTCGCCGTCAGCGTGGCCGCGATCGGGCAGGGCAAGCTCTCGCCGGAGCAGCTCAGCGAGCTGCGGCGATTCACGGAAGTGTACGGCCTGGTCAAGACGCAGTACGTCGAAGTCCTCGACGATCACAAGATGATCGATGGCTGCATTGCCGGCCTGCTGCAGAAGGTCGATCCCCATTCCGCCTATTTCGACAAGGACGAGTTCAGGGAGCTGCAGCAGAACAGCTCGCCCCGCGCCGGCCTGGGAATCGAGGTCGCGTCCTCCGCCGGGCGCACCAAGGTGGTGGCGCCCATAGAGGGCACGCCCGCGGAGCGCGCGGGAGTCCGTCCGGGCGACATGATCGTCAGGATCGGCGAGGTCGATACGGCGGGCATGTGGCTGCCCGACGTCATCAAGCTCATGCGGGGCGAGCGCGGCAGCCGCGTGAACCTCACGCTGCTGCATCCCGGCGCCCTCGAGCCGGTCGAGGTGCAGCTGACGCGCGATGTCATTCGAGTGCGCTCGGTGCGTTCCGCGCTCGCCGATCGCGGCATCGGCTATGTGCGCGTCACGCAGCTCCAGGAAAAGACCCCCGAGCTTCTGGCGAGCGCCATCAACGCCGTTCGCTCGGAGAACGGCGGCGCCCTCGGGGGCCTGGTGCTCGACCTGCGCAACAACCCCGGCGGCCTGCTGTCTTCGGCGGTCGGGGTTGCGGCGGCCTTTCTTCCGGACGGTGCGCCGGTCGTATCCTCGGAAGGCCGCAGCGACGACAGCCGTAGGCGCTTCACCGCGAGCCCTGCCGACTATCGCGGCACGAGCGACGATTTCCGCAAGCGCCTGCCGCCGGAAACACGGACCATTCCCCTGGTCGTGCTCGTGAACGGCGGATCCGCGTCCGGTTCCGAGATCATCGCGGCGGCGCTCCAGGACCACAGGCGCGCGACGATCGTCGGCGAGAAGACGTTCGGGCGGGGCTCGCTGCAGGTCATCGCGCCGCTCGGAAACGACACCGCCGTCAAGCTCACGACCGCCTACTGGAAATCCCCCGGCGGCCGGGCGCTGTACGAAGGGGTCACGCCCGACGTCGCATACACCACGCCGGCGGGCCAGTCGCCCGCGACGTTTGGCGGCCCGGACGACGGGGCCGTGCAGCGCGCCGTCGACCTTCTGAAGCGGCGCTGACGCAACAGTCTGGACGAAGAGATAAGCCGGTCGCGAGCCGCGCTTTTACACTGGCGCCCGAGCGGCCCGTCCCGAGGCCGTCACAAAGGGGAAAACATGAAAACAGCAGTTCGTCTATGCGTGGCGGCACTGGTCGTGGGCCTCAGCGCTTGCGCCGGAGTGGTGCGCAAGCCGATCGCGGTCGATCCGGGCTTCTGGCAGGACAGGAACGCCGTGATCGGCGTCGCGGCCGCGAAAATGCCCGAGGCCGACGCCCATATGATGGGCCAGCAGGGCCTGCTCGACGTCGCGATTAACCGGGGCAATGCCGGCAAGATGATCGAGCAGCTGAAAAAGCTCGACCTCAAGCGTGCGGCGGCGATACAGGACAACATGAGCGATGCGCTGGGCCGAAGGGGCTTCAAGGTCGAGAAGCTGCAGGTCATCGACCTTGCCACCTTGCCCGAGTTCAAGCCCGACGCGACCCCGGAGCTTTATGCGCCGCGCGACTTCCGCAGCCTTTCGAACAAGGGAGTCGAGCGCCTGCTGCTCGTCAGCGTCGAGAAGATCGGCACCGTGCGCAGCTACTACGGCTTCCTGCCGACCGGCGCGCCGCGCGCGACGTTCGCGGTCCAGGGACAGCTGATCGACCTGAAGACCAACAAGCTCATCTGGTACGACCGGCAGGAGACGACGGCGGCGATTCCCGAGCCCTGGGACCAGGAGCCGGACTTCCCGAACGTCAGCGCGACGGTGCTGAAGAACTTGGAGGAAGGCGCGGCGCTGCTGGAACGCTCGCTCTTCATGTCGCCGGGGCAGGCTCCCGCGGTGAAATAAGCGCCCGGCCGGCCTCGGCCGGACCGCTCAGGGCTTCGGCGCGTCCGCGAAGGTCGCGGCGCCCTCCTGCGGAATGGAGACGGTTTTTTCCGCGGGCGCCCTGGTCTGTCCGAGGATCCGGCCTTCTCCCCGCGCCAGGACGTGGATGGGCGCCGGCGCGGAATTGCCCGTTTCGGGCGCGATCCAGCTCGCCTCCACCGTCTCGGCCGGCAGGGCGGCGTCGGAGGAGCGCAGCGCGGTGTCGGCGGCGAACATGCGCGCCGTTTCCACGATGCCTTCGCGAAGCGACTGCTTCAGGAGCGCGCCGTCGTCCTCGATCCACCTGCGCCTTGCCTCCGACTCGTCGCCGAAGCTCTTCGAGACGTAGTGAAGCTGCGCGCTGTGCAGCGGCTTGAAATCGTCCTTGCGCCAGAACCTCACGCCGCTCAGCAGGTGAAGCGAGGTCATGCGCCGGTCGAACACGCAGCGCACGTCCAGCGTGAAGATATCGCGCTCCTGGATGCGCACCAGGAGCCCCGGCTGCTCCACGTCCGACGCGTCGGCGACCTCTTCGAGCACGGCGCCTTTGAGATGTCCCGTGCGCTCCAGCTCCTTGCGCAGCGCGTCGGCCAGCTCGCGGCGCATGTCGAGCCCGGACAACGCCTGGGTCACGCCGGAGGCGAACTCCGCCACCGTCCGGTCCTTGCCGGCCTCGATGCGGCTGACGATGAGCATCCCCAGGACGTTCCCGATCGCCGCCGCGCCGGGGCTCGTCCCCGGAGGCGGTTGCGCCACCGGCCCGTAGAACACCATGGGCGCCGCGAGCGTTTCGGCGGGCTTCGCCACGTTCAGCATGATGCGCCGCGTGATCGCCGGATCCTTCGCGTCGAAAACGGCAGCGGGCGGCTTCTTCTCCAGCTCCTGCGCCGCAAGCATGCCCGGGCACATCGACCCCGCGACCAGCAATCCGCACAAGGTGCGCCTCAAAACATCCTCCCCGCTGGGCATCTTGGGCCCATGCACCGGCAACGATAACATTCGCCGATCCGATGGTGTTGGACCAGCCTTGATGAAATCAGGGACCCCCGGTACGAGAGGTGGAGATCGCGGAGAGACGAAAATGAAGCCAAGGTTCATCGCTGCGACGCTTACGTTGGTGCTGCTTCAAGGGCTGCGACCGGCGCTCGCGCAGGGCCAGGACTTCTACAAAGGCAAGCAAGTCGACCTGTACATCGGCTATAGCGTCGGTGGCGGCTATGACATCTATGCGCGCCTGCTGGCGCGGCACCTCGGGAGGCACATTCCGGGGAATCCGACGGTGGTGCCGAGGAACATGCCGGGGGCGGGGAGTTTGACGCTGGCGAACTGGCTGTACGGGGCGGGGCCGAAGGACGGGACGGTCTTCGGGACGATTGGGAGGGGGATTGCGTTCGATCCGCTGCTGGGAGGGAAGGGGGCGAAGTTCAAGGCGACGGAGTTTGCGTGGATCGGGAGCGCGAACGACGAGGTGAGCTTGTGCGTGGCGTGGGCGAAGACGGGGATCACGCGCTTCGAGGAGCTCTATACGCGGGAGCTGATCGTCGGGGGGACGGGGGCGACGGCGGATACGGATCTTTTTCCGAAGGTGCTGAACGGAGTGCTGGGGACGCGCATGCGGATCGTGAGCCGGCGTGGGTGAAGGACGGTACGCTGAAGCTGCTGGTGCAGCTCTCACTCGAGAAGCACGAGGATTTGCCCAATGTCCCGCTCATCATGGACCTGGTGAAGACCGACGAGCAGCGGGCGGCGCTGCGCCTCGTGTTCGCGCGCCAAGTGATGGGGCGGCCGTTTCTCGCGCCGCCCGGGATGCCGAAGGAGCGGGTGGCGCTCCTGCGCAAGGCGTTCATGGAGACGATGCAGGACCCGAAGCTCCTCGCCGAGGCGCAGAAGCTGAACCTCGAGATCACGCCGGTGAGCGGGGAGAAGGTGCAGGAGCTGGTGGCGGAGGTGTACCGCACGCCGCCGGAGATTGTGCGTAAGGCCGTCGAGGCGACGAGCGAGAAAAAGCGTTAGTGCCGGGGCTGTGATATGTTGGCGGCGCCCACATTTGGGCGGTTCAATGTAGGCGATGTCAACATACCATCACGGCGAGCTGCGGCAGACGGTCTTGCAGGCGGCGGGGGAGATCCTGGAGAAGGAGGGGCTCGAGGCGCTCAGCGTGCGCGAGCTCGCGCGCCGGGCGGGGGTCTCGCACAACGCGCCGTACCGCCACTTCCCGGATCGGGCGAGCCTGCATGCGGCGCTGGCGGCGGAGGGGTTCGAGATGCTGCGGCACGCCCTGCGGAGCCGGCCGCGGCGCGAGATGGGGGAAGCCTACGTGGGGTTTGCGCTCGCTCACCCGGAGCGCTTCCGCCTGATGTTCGGCGGGCTCGCGGGCCTCGAGCCGCGCGCTCGGCAGACGTACGAGGCGCTGCTCGAGTCGTTCGCCGATCTCGGCGAGGACGCGCCGTACGCGGCGGCGGCGGCCTGGGGGCTGATGCACGGTCTTGCGCACCTCCTGCTCGACGGGCACTTCGGGGGTGAGGACCGCAGGCGCTTCGTGCGCGAGGTCTTGAGCACGGTGCGCTTCAGCGCTCCGCGTCGGCCCTGAATTCGTCGTTCAGGCTCGCGACGTTCTACTGCGCCCATTTCATCCACGGCGGGCTCTTCATGGCGTACTTCCCGCTGTGGCTCGCGTGGCGCGGCTTCGGCGCGGTGGAGATCGCGTGGGTGCTCGCGCTGCCGCAGGTCATGCGCACGTTCGCGCCGGCCGGCTGGGGCCTGCTCGCCGACCGGACCGGAGCGCTGCGCGCGCTGGTCGCCGTTTCGTGCGCCGGCGCCGCCGCGGGCTTTGCGGTTCTGCCGTTCGTAGAGAGCTTCGCCGCCGTCACGATTGTCATTGGGATTTCAAGCCTCATTTCCGCGGGCGCGCTGCCCCTCGTCGAAGCGATCACGCTGGGCACGCTCGCCGGGCAGCCGGGGCGCTACGGCCCGATCCGGCTGTGGGGCTCGGTGGGCTTCATCGCCGCGGTGCTCGCAGGCGGAGCGTCGCTCGACGTCGTGCCGGTGCGCGCGCTGCCCTGGGCGCTGGTCACGTTCGCGCTCGTGGCGCTCGCGATCGCCTTGTCACTCCCTGGGAACCGTGCACAACACGGCCATGGCGAGCCTGCACGGTGGAGGCTGAATGGGCCGATCGCGGCGCTCCTCGGCTGCGGCTTCTGCATGGCGGCGGCGCATGGCACGCTGTACGCGTTCTTCACGCTGCATCTCGAGCGCGCCGGCTACCGCGTAAGCACGATCGGCGTGCTCTGGACGCTCGGCGTGGTGGCGGAGATCGCCGTTTTCCTGTGCCTGCCGCAGCTCTTCCGGCGCTTCGCGCTGTCGACGATCCTGGTGGCGAGCTTTGCCTGCGCCGTGATCCGCTTCCTGCTCCTCGGCTGGCTCGCCGGGGCGCTGTGGCTTCTCGTGTTCGCGCAGCTTCTGCACGCGGGCACCTTCGGCGCGTTCCATGCCGCCGCGGTGGCGGCGGTGCAGCGCGTGTTTCCGCAAGCCGCGCATGCGCGCGGCCAGACCCTGTTTTCCAGCGTCACCTACGGCGCCGGGGGCGCGGTCGGGGCGCTCGGGGCCGGCTGGCTGTGGCAGGCCGGCGGGCCGGGGCTCGCGTTCTCGCTCTCTGCGCTGGCCGGACTGGCCGGACTCCATCTTGCTTATGGCTTGAAACGTGCAGGGATGTAAGCTGTCAACACAAGCCTCGGGCTTACGTTAAGGACTGAATATGATGCGGACTTCGCTGGTTGCTCTCGCCGCGTGCGCGGCACTTCTGGCCGGTTGCGAAACGGCCGAAACGACCAAGCAAGGCGTCGTCGGTGTAGACCGACAGCAGCGCTTCCTGGTCTCCGAGAAGGATGTCGAGGACAGCGCCAAGAAGCAGTACACGGCCATGATGGCGGACGCGCAGAAAAAAGGCGCGCTCGACAAGGACGCGGCGCAGGTCGCGCGCGTGAAGGCCATCGTCGGCCGGCTCATTCCGCAAACCGCCGTGTTCCGGCCCGACGCCACCAAATGGGCCTGGGAAGCTCACGTGCTGACTTCGAGCGAGGTCAACGCCTGGTGCATGCCGGGCGGCAAGATGGCCGTCTACAGCGGCCTGATCGAAAAGCTGCAGGCGACCGACGACGAGCTCGCGGCGGTGATGGGCCACGAGATCTCGCACGCCCTGCGCGAGCACTCGCGCGAGGCGATCTCGCGCCAGATGGCCACGCAGACGGCGGTCGGCGTCGCGGGCGCGATCTTCGGCATCGGCGATCTCGGGCAGAGCCTGGGCAACATGGTCGCCGACGTCACGCTCAACCTGCCCAATTCGCGCACCAATGAGACAGAAGCAGATCGCATAGGCGTCGAGCTCGCGGCGCGCGCCGGCTACAACCCGCAGTCGGCGATCAGCCTGTGGCAGAAGATGGCCAAGCTCAATAGCGGCGGGCAGCCGCCGAAGTGGCTCTCGACGCACCCGGCGAACGAGGATCGCATCAAGGATCTGCAGGTCTACGCGCAGAAGGTGGAGCCGCTCTACCAGGCCGCCAAGTCCGGCCCGAGCGCCGGCAAGTAAGCTTATAATCCCATGTTTCCCCAGCGGAAAGTACGGGAAACATGGGCGCATCTCAACCCACTACGCTTTACGACAAGCTCTGGGCCAGCCACCTCGTCACCGAGGAGGACGGCACGGCGCTGCTCTACATCGATCGGCACCTCGTCCACGAAGTGACCAGCGCCCAGGCCTACGAAGGCCTGCGCGCGGCCGGGCGTAAACCCTGGCGCATCGACTCGGTCGTCGCGACCGCCGACCACAACACGCCGACCACCAACTGGGACGAAGGGATCGAAGGTGTGCGCGATCCGTTCGCCAAGCTGCAGATCCAGACGCTGGATGCCAACATGAAGGCGTTTGGCGCCAAGGTGTACTTTCCTTTTCTGGATAAGAGGCAGGGAATCGTCCACGTCATCGGGCCGGAGCAGGGCGCGACGCTGCCCGGCATGACGGTGGTGTGCGGCGACTCGCACACCAGCACGCACGGCGCGTTCGCCTGCCTCGCGCACGGCATCGGCACCTCGGAGGTCGAGCACGTGCTCGCCACCCAGTGCCTCGTCACCAACAAGATGAAGAACATGCGCGTGAACGTGGAAGGGCCGCTCGCGCGCGGCGTCACCGCGAAGGACATGGTGCTCGCCATCATCGGCCGCATCGGCATCGCCGGCGGCACCGGCCACGCCATCGAGTTCGCCGGAGCCGCGATCCGCGCGCTCTCCATGGAAGGCCGCATGACGGTCTGCAACATGGCGATCGAGGCCGGCGCCCGCGCCGGCATGGTGGCCGTGGACGAGACCACCATCGCCTACCTCAAGGGCCGGCCGTTCGCTCCGAAGGGCGCGGAATGGGAGAAGGCGGTGACCTACTGGCGCACGCTGAAGAGCGACCCCGACGCGAAGTTCGACCGCGAGGTCACGCTCGATGCGCGCGAGATCAAGCCGCACGTCACCTGGGGCACCTCGCCCGAGATGGTGGTGACGGTGGAGGACACGGTGCCCGATCCCGACAAGGAGAAGGACAGCCTCCGGCGCGAAGGCATGGAGCGCGCGCTCAAGTACATGGGGCTCGAGCCGCGCACGCCGATCACCAATATCCGCATCGACAAGGTGTTCATCGGCTCGTGCACCAACTCGCGCATCGAGGACCTGCGCGCCGCCGCCGCGGTGGTAAAGGGAAAGCGTCTTGCTTCGAACGTGAAGCTTGCCTTGGTGGTCCCCGGATCGGGCGTGGTGAAGCAGCAGGCGGAGCGCGAGGGTCTCGACCGCGTGTTCCTCGATGCCGGCTTCGAATGGCGCGAGCCGGGCTGCTCGATGTGCCTGGGCATGAACCCCGACCGGCTGGACGCGGGCGAGCGCTGCGCTTCGACCTCCAACCGCAACTTCGAGGGCCGGCAGGGCGCCGGCGGGCGCACGCACCTCGTGAGCCCCGCGATGGCCGCCGCGGCCGCGATCGCGGGTCATTTCGTCGACATTCGCCTCTGGAGTTGATGAGATGGAGAAATTCACAATACTGAACGGCTTGGTCGCCCCCCTCGACCGCGCCAACGTCGACACCGACCAGATCATCCCGAAGCAGTACCTCGCGTCGATCAAGCGCACCGGCTTCGCGCAAGGGCTCTTCGCCGAGTGGCGCAAGGACCGCGAGTTCGTCCTGAACCAGCCGCGCTACAAGGGCGCGACCATTCTCCTTGCGCGCAAGAACTTCGGTTGCGGCTCCTCGCGCGAGCACGCGCCGTGGGCGCTCATCGACTACGGCTTTCGCTGCGTGATCGCGCCCTCGTTCGCCGACATCTTCTTCACCAACTCGTTCAAGAACGGCTTTCTTCCGGTGGTCCTGTCCGAGGCCGAGGTCGATCGCCTGTTCCACGAGTGCAACGCGTTTCCCGGTTTGCGCCTGCTCGTCGACCTGGAGCGCCAATCGGTCTCCACTGTCAACGGCGAAAAGTCCTTTCACTTCGACATCGACGCGTTCCGCAAGTACTGCCTGCTGAACGGGCTGGACGAGATCGGCCTCACGCTGCGCCACGCGGACAAGATCCGCGCCTTCGAAGAGAAGCGAAAAGCGCAGCACCCCTGGTACTTCTGAGGGACCGCCCGTCATGAAAGTAGCCGTACTGCCCGGCGACGGCATCGGGCCGGAGATCATCGCGCAGGCGAAGACGGTCTTGCTTCGCCTGGGGCTTCCTTTGGAGATGCAAGAAGCGCCGGTCGGCGGCGCAGGCTACGAAGCGAGCGGGGATCCTCTGCCGTCCTCCACCTTGTCGCTCGCCAAGGAGTCCGACGCGATCCTCTTCGGCGCGGTGGGCGATCCGCGCTACGACCGGCTCGAGCGCGCCAAGCGCCCCGAGCAGGCGATCCTCGGCCTGCGCAAGGCGCTGGGGCTCTTCGCCAACCTGCGTCCGGCGCAGGTGCACCCCGAGCTCGCCGGCGCCTCGGCGCTGAAAGCCGAGGTCATCGCCGGGCTCGACCTCCTGATCGTGCGCGAGCTCACGGGCGACATCTATTTCGGCGAGCCGCGCGGCATCCGGACGGTGAACGATGTTCGCGAAGGCTTCGACACCATGCGCTATAGCGAGCCGGAGATCCGGCGCATCGCGCGCGTGGGCTTCGAAGCAGCGCGCAAGCGGTCAAAAAGATTGTGCTCGGTCGACAAGGCGAACGTACTCGAGACTTCGCAATTGTGGCGTGATGTTTTGATTCAGGAATCGAAAAGCTATGCCGATGTCGAACTGACTCATATGTACGTGGACAACTGCGCGATGCAGCTCGTGCGCAATCCCAAGCAGTTCGACGTCATCGTCACGGGCAACCTGTTCGGCGACATCCTCTCCGACGCGGCCTCGATGCTGACCGGCTCGATCGGCATGCTGCCCTCGGCCGCGCTCGACGAGCGCGGCAAGGGCCTCTACGAGCCGATCCACGGCACCGCGCCCGACATCGCCGGCAGGGACCTCGCCAATCCGCTCGCGACCATCCTTTCCGTGGCGCTCATGCTGCGCTATTCGCTCGATCGGGCTGATGCGGCTGTCCGGGTTGAAGAGGCAGTGAGAAAAGTCCTGAGAAACGGACTGAGAACGGCCGACATTCACACCCCCGGAACGCGCAAGGTCGGCACCGCCGAAATGGGCGCGGCGGTGGCGGCGGCGCTTTAAACTATAGCCATGCTCAGAGCGGGAATCGTCGGCTGGCGCGGGATGGTGGGCTCGGTGCTCGTGCAGCGCATGCGCGAGGAGCGCGACTTCGACCACGTCGAGCCGGTGTTCTTCTCCACTTCGCAGGCAGGCGGCAAGGGCCCCGACATCGGCAGAGCGCTCGAGGCGGTGAAAAGCGCGACCGACCTCGCGGAGCTGAAGAAGCTCCCGGTCATCATTTCGTGCCAGGGCGGCGACTACACGAACGACGTCTATCCGCGCCTGCGCCGCGATGGCTGGAAGGGCTACTGGATCGACGCCGCGAGCGCGCTGCGCATGAACCACGACGCGGTGATCATCCTTGACCCGCTGAATCTCGAGCTCATAAAAGATTCTCTTTCCAAAGGCCTGAAAAACTTCATCGGTGGAAACTGCACCGTCAGCCTCATGCTGATGGGCATGGCGGGGCTGTTCCAGCATGACGAAATCGAGTGGCTGACCTGCATGACCTACCAGGCCGCCTCGGGTGCCGGCGCGGCCCACATGCGCGAGCTGGCCGCGCAGATGGCGAGGATCGGCGACAGCGCAAAGCGCCTGCTGGCCGATCCGGCCTCGGCGATCCTGGACATCGATCGCGCGGTGACCGACTCGATCCGCTCGAGCGCGTTGCCCAGGGAGAACTTCGGCTATCCGCTCGCCGCGAGCCTGCTGCCCTGGATCGACAAGGACATGGGCGACGGCCAGAGCCGCGAGGAATGGAAGGGTCGGGCGGAAACGAACAAGATCCTCGGCCGCAACGGAAGCGCCATTCCGGTCGACGGCGTGTGCGTGCGCGTGGGCGCGATGCGCTGCCACAGCCAAGCCCTCACCATCAAGCTGCGCCGGGCGCTGCCGCTCGAGGAGATCGAGGGCATGCTCGCCGAGGCGCACGACTGGGTGAAAGTGGTCCCCAATCGCAAGGATGAAACCCTCGCCGAGCTCACCCCGGCGGCGGTCAGCGGCAAGCTTTCCGTGCCCGTGGGCCGCCTGCGGAAGCTCCCCATGGGGGAGGAGTACCTGGCGGCCTTTACCGTGGGGGATCAGCTCCTCTGGGGGGCCGCCGAGCCCCTGCGGCGCATGCTGAGAATCCTTCTCGACTCAGGCATAAAGCCCTAAAACCTTATGACTCTTTCTAGGTTGCAGCCGTAAGGCTATGATGTTAAGGTAGTTGGTCCACATAAGAAGAACACCTAAAAGAGACCAATAGAGGGACCCGGGGAAACCGTGAGGACAATCAGCGTAGCGATAGTGGCGGCTGCAATCGGGCTGGCCGCATCCTTTGCCGCGCAGGCCGCCGGCCTCGGCCGCCTAGTCGTCTTGTCTTCGCTCGGCGCGCCGCTCGTGGCGGAGATCGAGCTCGTCTCGCTGCAGTCGGGAGAAGAAGACGGCCTCACCGCGCGCATTGCCTCGCTGGACGCATTCCGCGAAGCGGGCATCGAGCCGAGCGCCGCGCTCAACGGCGTGCGCCTGCAGGTCGTGCGGCGCGACGGCAGGTCGGTCATCCGGGTGACCTCGCCGCAGCCGGTGAACGATCCGTTCGTCGATCTGCTGGTGGAGCTGGAATGGAACGGCGGCCGCCTCGTGCGGGAATACACGGTTCTGCTCGATCCGCCGGAGTACAAGGGCCCGCAGGCCGTTGCCGCTGCCCCTGCTGCTGCTCCCTCTGCCACTGCGCCTTCCGCCACCGCGCCCACCGTCGCTTCTTCGGCCGCCGCGACCATGGGTGCGCCTTCGGCCGAACCTTTACCGCCGCTCGAAACCACGCCGCAGTCCGGCGCCGCGAGCGTGCAGGAGAGCCCGATCGCCGCCGCCCCCGCGGCCGCGGAGCCCCTCGCGGAGAAGCCCGCGGCAGCCGGAAGGCCCGCCGCGGCGGAAGGTACGTATGAAGTGAGGCGCGGCGACACGCTGGGAGCGATCGCACGAGCCAACCTGCCGCCGGGGGTGAGCCTCAACCAGATGATGATCGCGATCTACCGCGCCAACCAGGACGCATTCCTGCGCGAGAACATCAACCTGGTGCGCGCCGGGCGAGTCCTGAATCTGCCGGATGCGCAGACGGTGAGCGGGGTCGGCCTCGAAGAGTCGAACCAGTTGGTGCAGTCGCATCGCGCCGAGTGGGAGGAATACCGCAGCCGCGTCGCATCGCGTCCGGCGCCAGCCGAGACCGCGTCCACGCAGCGCGCCGTCTCCGGGAAGATTGAAGCGAAGCCGGAGGAAGCCCCGTCGGGCTCGGCGCAGGATCAGGTGCGCCTCTCCAAAGCCGACGTGGCCAAGGCGGGCGCCGCCGGCCGTGCGGCGCGCGCGGACGATGCCACAGCGCGCGAGCGCGCGCTCAGGGAGGCGCAGTCGCGCGTCACCGACCTGGAGAAGAACGTCGCCGATCTGCAGAAGCTCCTCGAGCTCAAGAACCAGCAGCTCGCCGAGCTCGAGAAGAAGTCCGCGGCCAAGCCCGCGCCGGCGACCCCGGTGCCTGCCAAGCCGGAAGCGAAGGCGGCCGCCAAGGCCGAAGCGCCCAAGGCGGAAGCGCCCAAGGCCGAAGCGCCCAAGGTGGAGGCGCCGAAACCAGCGCCGCCGGTCATTGCAGAGGCGCCAAAGCCTGCTGCGGCCGCACCGGCGCCCGAAGTGAAGAAAGCAGAGCCAGCCAAGCCCAAGCCCAAGGCTGTGGCACCGCCTCCTCAGGCCGCGCCGAGCCTGCTCGACGAGTTTCTCGACAACCAGATCGCGCTCGCGGGCCTGGGCGCGGTCGTGGTGCTGCTCCTCGGCTACGGGATATGGTCGTGGCGGCGCAAGAAGGCCACTCAGGCCAAGTTCTCCGACAGCGTGCTCGGCGGCGGCACCGGGCCGTCTCTCAACGAGCCCGGCGCGGCGGGAGCAAGCTCTCAGGCTTCGGTGAGCCAGACCTCGGGCATGGAAGCCGAGGAGGTCGATCCGATTGCCGAAGCCGACGTCTACATGGCGTACGGCCGCGACGCGCAGGCGGAAGAGATCCTCAGGGAAGCGCTGCAGAAGGATCCGAACCGCATCCCGGTGCACGCCAAGCTCGCCGAGATCTACGCCAAGCGCAACGACACCAAGGCGCTGGAGCAGGCCGCGCTCAAGCTGAAAAACCTGACCAACGGCAGCGGCCCGGAGTGGGACAAGACGGTTGCGCTGGGACGCGCCATCGATCCGGGCAACGGTCTCTATGGCGCGAGCGGTGCCGGCGCCGGAGCTGCCGCTCCGGCGATGGCCCTGGGCGCCGCCGCAGCAGCAGCGGCCTCGCCGTCGATCGACTTCGATATCGGCGGCGGCACCTCGCCGGGCATGGTCGCGACCGACATCCCGCTGGACGACCTGCCCAAGCCCGCCACGGCCTCCGCCATCGACTTCGACCTCGGCGCCGGCACCGCGCCGTCGGTCGCGCGCGAGCCGGATCCGGACGCGACGGTGCTCGCCCCGCTCGACTTTGATCTGAACGTCGGGGGCGAGCCGAAGAAGCCGTACGTACCCGAGCCTGCGCCGGCGCTGGCGGCGGCCGGGGACTCGGCGAGCGGCCTGGACTTCGACCTGAACCTGGATCTGGGCGGCGGCAAGGCCGGAGAGCCGGACCAGACTGCGCAGGCGCTGGATCTCTCCTCGATCAGCCTCGACCTGGGCTCGGCCGGCGAACCCGGCGGCGCGGCCTCGAGCAATGACCCGAAGTGGCAGGAAGTCGCGACCAAGCTCGATCTCGCGAAGGCCTACGAGGAGATGGGCGACAAGGACGGCGCGCGCGAGCTCCTGAGCGAGGTCATGAAGGACGGCGACGACACGCAAAAGGGCCAGGCGCAGCAGATCCTCACGAAGCTCGGCTAGGGGTCCAGTCGGGAGAAAATCGGGGTCAGACCCGATTTTTCTTTTTCCATGGCTCGCATCGCCCTCGGACTGGAATACGACGGCAGCGGCTTCCTCGGCTGGCAGACCCAGGCGGGCGGCGGCACGGTGCAAGACGCGCTCGAGCCGGCGCTCAAGGCGATTGCCGGGGCGCCGCTCTCCGTCACCGCCGCCGGGAGGACCGACCGCGGCGTGCACGCGCGCCTGCAGGTCGTGCACTTCGATACCGAGGCGGCGCGTCCCGCGAGCGCCTGGGTGCGCGGCGCGAACGCGCTGCTTCCCGACTCGGTCGCGGTGCTGTGGTCCCGCGAGGTCGACGCCCAGTTCCACGCGCGCTTCAGCGCGCTGTCGCGCACCTACCGCTACGTGCTGCTGAATCGCGCCGTGCGCCCGGCGCTTGCCGCCACGCGCGTAGGCTGGTTTCACCAGCCACTCGATCT